>UMJY01012839.1_pt1 | contig 34122 bp, 23 predicted proteins | sample 1966191 | NCBI WGS metagenome assembly UMJY01 (sample SAMEA4836161, study PRJEB28245) | human gut metagenome | biome: gut microbiome; material: fecal sample | place: Denmark | collected 2008 | reverse complement strand
TATACTCTCTTGCTTGTGGTGATGCTATCAAGAGAAATGTCCCTACGATAGCTCTTTACATATTCAACGCTTCTCATTGACATAGAGGTTACAACTCGTGCCCATGGTTAACAACAACCACGGTCACATTTTGGGGAATGGCTCCTTAAACGCAGAATCAGATAAAAAATACAGATCTTGCGTTTTTATATGGTGCAGGCGCTGACTAAACATTGGCTGAATAAGCCCCACCGCTTGAGGCGGCTTTGCTTTTCTATTTACGCGCAACGCTGCCCGTCATTCGCAATGCCCACTTATAAGGAAAAAATATATTTGCATATAATGCATATTTATGCATTCACGGTGTTGACAGATATTGCCGCAATTGTGTACAGTAATGGCACGAGAAGAACAAACTCTCTGCTTGAACACAGGTGATGTTTTACTATTTGAAGTTTTCACCTGCAAAACTGTTCTTCGCAAATTTTCCCCAAATTAAGAGAGCGCATAAATATACATTTGGCAGTTATGCGCAGTATCCTTTGTAACTCAGAACGGAAGCCGTCGTGCACTCGGCAGAGGACACGGCTGCGCAGCAATACCATCTATGAATTTGCAGCTCAGTTTACTAACGCAAGTTATATGGTTGCAAACAGATATAGCTTCAACCAATAATAGGAGGCGTAAAATGTCGAAATTTGTAATTGAGTGTCCAAAATGCCACAGATATGCGGAAGCTTCGGGCGGTTTGTTTGGCACAGGTGTGTTTGCGAAAAGGACGGTAAAATGTTCCTGCGGCGAAACGATCAATATCCAGACAGAGAAACTTTCAAGCAGAAAGTGCCCTCACTGCGGTAATGACGTGGTGTTCGATCAGTCCAAGGGGGATAAAGCCAAGTGCCCTGTCTGCCATGAACCGATCAATACAATGGCGGAGCAGGATAAGACGGTTGAGTTCTCTTGCGGTCAATGTGGCATTAGGCTTCGTGCGGCAAAAGGTGCAGATAAATTCACTTGCCCTGTGTGTGATCATGTAAACGACGTTGCCGAAAGAACTGCGCAGGAAAAAATAAAGCGTGACGGACTTGCTTCCATAATCAAGTATGAGGGCGATAATTCGACTTTCATCTGGAAGCACCCAATCGAGGATTTTAACTACGGGTCTCAGCTCATAGTTCACGAAAGCCAGGAGGCTGTCTTCTTCCGCGACGGTATGGCTTTGGATCTTTTCGGTCCCGGTCGGTACACACTTGAAACGCAGCAGCTTCCGATGCTGGAGAAGCTGTATAAGCTGCCGACGGACAATGACGGCACCTTCCATACGGAAGTCTACTTCATTAATAAGACAGTACAGATGGGCATCAAGTGGGGCACTCCCGACAAGGTGCGCTTCATCGATCCGCTTACGGGTACGCCTCTTGATCTCGGCGCGTCCGGCGAAATGAACCTTGCCGTAGACGATTCCCGCAAGCTGCTTATTAAGCTCGTCGGCACAATGAAGGGCATTTCATGGAAGACGGAAGCCTTGCCCGAGACGATAATGTGTGAAAAGTGCGGACAAACGCTTTATACCGTCAATGCCTCAGGCAACACTTTGATATGCGATAATTGTCGGCACACAAACATTATTAAGGTTTCCTCAAGCTTTACGAAGAGTCTGCAGGCTTCCTTCCGCCCGATGATTGCGAGTTCTGTGAAGACTAATCTGCCTTCGGTCATAAAGGCAAACGATATAGATATACTCGAGATAGACGAAAAGCTTGACATCATTTCGGCCTCCCTGCGCGAAAAGATCAAAGTTGGCTTTGAGGAGTACGGCCTGACCGTTCCTCAACTCTATGTCACGAGTGTCGTCCTGCCCGAAAATGATCCGAACTTCAAGCGAATCCGCGAGCTGCACACAATAGCGCTCCAGACCCGCGTGATTCAGGCGGAGGCGACGGTCAAGACGGTCGAGGCGCAGTCAAAGGCGCAGTACCGCACGGCGGAGGAGCAGGCCGCGGCTGCTATTGAGGCGGCAAGGCGAGAAGCGGAAATGCAGCGCCAGATGACTCAAACTGAAGTGGCAAGGCGAGAAGCTGAACGCAAGGTGATTGGGGCGCAGGCGGAGGCACAAGCTGAGCGAATGAAGGGCATGACCGAAGCAGAGATCATGGCGGCTAAGGGCTACAACCAGAAGGATGTACTGCATGCCGAAGTGCAAGAAGCGTATGCCGCCGGTATCGGCAATATGGGCTCCGGCGTTTCGATTGGCGGAGGTGGCAGCATGATGGGCGATTTAATGGGGCTCGGTGTTGGAATGGCCGCAATGGGTGCGATTGCTCCGCAGATAGGAAACATGATGAGCGGCATGAATCCGAACGCCGTTCAGCAGCCTCCCGCGCCAGTTCAGCCCGCAGCGGAAGGCTGGACCTGCCCCTCCTGCGGCAAGGCTGGTATCAGCTTCAAATTCTGCCCGGACTGCGGTGCCAAAAAGCCGGAACCCAAGCCCGCTGGCGGCTGGACGTGTTCCAAGTGCGGAACTGAGAATATCACAAGCAAATTCTGCCCCGAGTGCGGCGCAAAGAAGCCCGAAGACAAGCAAGGCTGGACTTGTCCTGAATGCGGAACGAAGGATATCACAAGTAAGTTCTGCCCCGAATGCGGCGCGAAAAAGCCCGAAGAAAATAAGGGCTGGATCTGTCCGAACTGCGGAACAAAAGACATCAAATCGAAGTTCTGCCCCGAGTGCGGCTTTAAGAAAGGAGAATGACCATGAGCTTCAATAAGAATCAGATCCGCTCTATCGTAACCGTTGTAGTTATCTTTGCTGTATACAATGTGCTGTCGTTTGTACTGCCTTTCAAGCATACCGGCATCTTCTGGATCGGATACAGCTTTGGGCTTATTTCCCTCATTGTAAGTCTGATGATTTTTGCCCTTGCATTCGGTAAGGACGGTACTGCGAAGAGCAGGTTTTACGGATTCCCTATCGCCAGAATAGGCGTGCTCTATTCGGCTGCTCAAGTTCCCTTGAGTTTCCTCGCCATGGCGCTTGCGGGCATGGCGGGAATTCCTCTTTGGCCTTTTGTACTCGTATTTATTCTTATCCTTGGCGCGGCTGTACTCGGCACCGTAGCTACTGACGCCACAAGAGATGAAATCGTGCGTCAGGATATTAAACTTGCCAAAGACGTATCCGTTATACGCGCTCTTCGCTCATTGGGCAACAGCTTGGTCGCTCAGTGCGCCGATGATGAAGCAAAGAAGGAGCTTAAGAAACTTTCCGATATGCTCAATTACTGCGACCCCGTTTCAAACGATGCAACCGTTGCGGCGGAAACCGAGCTTAAAGCCGTGATGGAGGAGCTCCAGCGCGCTATGGTCGATAACGACGACACAAGCGTTGTTCCACTCTGCAAAAAAGCTGAAGCTATTCTTGCTGAAAGAAACAGGCTCTGCAAACTGAATAAATAAACCGGAGGTATATTATGGCTGTTTTCAAATGCAAAATGTGCGGCGGCGACTTGAATATCACCGAAGCCGACAAGGTGGTTGAATGCGAGTACTGCGGGACGACTCAAACCGTGCCGAGCGCAGACAACGAAAAGAAAATGACTCTCTTCAATCGTGCGAATCGCCTGCGTCTTAACAACGAATTCGACAAGGCGGCGGCATTGTACGAGCAGCTCATCGCCGAATTTCCGGAGGAGGCCGAGGCTTACTGGGGCCTCTGCCTGTGCAATTGGGGTATCGAGTACGTCGACGATCCTGCAACAGGCGAGAAGAAGCCCACCTGCCACAGGGCGAGCTTCGAAAGCCTTATGAAGGATGAAAACTACCTCCTTGCTATGGAATATGCCGACGTAACAGCGCAGCGCGTCTATCGCCGTGAGGCTCAGGAGATCGACCGTCTCAACGATGCGATCCTCTCTGTCAGCAGAAACGAGAAGCCATACGACGTTTTCATCTGTTATAAGGAAACGGATGAAAACGGTATGCGCACATACGATTCTGTTTTGGCACAGGATATTTATGACGCTCTGACCGCGAATGGACTAAAGGTATTCTTCTCCCGCATCACACTGGAGGATAAACTCGGCAGGCAGTATGAACCTTATATCTTTGCTGCGCTGAATTCGGCGAAGGTAATGCTTGCAATCGGCACGAAATACGAGTACTTCCAAGCCGTATGGGTCAAAAACGAGTGGAGTCGCTTTATGCGTCTTGCAGCGAAAGACAGGTCAAAGGTTCTCATCCCCTGCTTCTGCGATATGGATCCCTACGATCTTCCGGACGAATTCAAGGGCCTTCAGGCGCAGGATCTCGGAAAGCTTGGCGCGGTGCAGGATCTTGTTCGCGGCGTTGGGAAACTGCTTGCAAAGGACGCTCCCAAAGATGGAGATGTTCAGCAGGCGGCTGTATCCAACCCGGCCGCGGCGACCGTGCAGAGTCTTTTGAAGCGCGCGTTTATGTTCCTTGAGGACGGGGAATGGGGCAGTGCAAACGAATATGCCGAGAAGGTGCTCGATATAGATCCTGAGGACGGTGAGGCGTATCTCGCAAAGGCTATGAGCGATCTTAAGAAACGGTCGCGCAGTTCCATGAACGACGCTTCCGGAATCGCGCTTAATGCAAACATTCAAAAGGCGCTGCGTTTTGGCTCGGATTCACTCAGGAGCGAGATCAACGGCTATATTGCTGCGGATGATCGTAGGAAGGCGGAGAAAGAACGCAGAAAGGACGAAGAGAAACGCAGGGCTGAAGAGGCTGAGGCCGCGGCTCAGTTGGAAGCGGATAAAGTCATTGCCGCTTTCAGAGCAAAACAAAGCGAAAGACAGGCTCAATCACTGGAGCAGCAGCTTACGGCTGCAAAGCAAAAGTTGTCATACATGGAGAGTATATGCGGCGGTTATGACAAAACTGCTGCACAGATCAAACAGTTAAATGGTGAAAAGACTGCCGCAAACAGCAGACTTAACACCCTTCGCTCCAAGCGTGATTCCCTCGGCCTGTTTGCCGGAAAGGAGCGAAAACGCCTTGATGGGGAGATTTCGGAAATAGCAGCGGGACTGAAACAGCTCGAACTCAAACTGGATTCTGCCCTTAAACAGCTTGACGGATTTGAATCTAAGGCTGCTGCCGATAAAGCTTTGTCGACGGCAAGAGCAGACGTCTCCTCGCTTCAGAACCGGATCAATGAATCGGCGCTGACCGGTTCCGGAGAGTATAATTACAATCAGGCGCTGAGGGTGCTCCTTACAAAACCGCGAGTTCTTCAGATTGCAAGTGAAAAGCAGCCGCAGCTGGTATCATCCTATCAGGGATTTGTGACTATAGCATTCGGACGCTACCCTCAGGCGTCGAAGAACGAAAACGCCCTCATCGAGTGGCTGGTATTGAAAAACGATGGAAGCAAGGCTTTGCTGATAAGCAAATACGCCCTCGATTGCCAGCAATACAATACTACTTACCCAAGCGTAACATGGGAGACCTGCACATTGCGGAAATGGCTGAACGGAGCGTTTATCAGCAATGCATTCAGTCACGAGGAACAGGCAATGATCCTGAGCACTACCACCGAATCAGCGTATACGAAAGACAGGGTCTTCCTTTTGGATTGGGCTGAAGCCCAGAAGTATTTCAGTCCAGACGGCACCAGACAGTGTCAAGGAACTGCATACTGCTATGCTCAAGGCGCAGATAAAGATGAAGATGGCAATTGCCGGTGGTGGCTGCGGTCGCCCGGCGACGATTTATACCGCGCTCCATGTGTCGACCGCTACGGCAGCATCGATGAGGATGGCTACCTTGTCGTCAACGATACGACCGCCGTTCGCCCCGCTTTGTGGATAAATCTTGAGCCTTAACTCTTCTGATCTGAAATCATCCACCGCGCCGAAGGCGCTAATCAAAAGCGAGCGAAGCCCGCAAACCCGCAGTAAGGCGGCCGTGCGATTTTTTTTGTAAAGGGATTTTGTGTATGGAGCGTAAGAAAAGTGAACTGACTGTGGTCGAATTTTGCACAGGCTTTGTGAAAGAGCCCTTGTAACAATTCGTTTCCCTTGCTTGTTTTGGCTTCCGCATGTAAACAGGGAACAACGCTCTCCCCGAGTAATGTGAGGTTCCCGACAAACGTGGCAAGCAAGGTCTTTTGGAGCCAAAAGACACCAGGGGGAGACTCTGACGAGTCCCCGCCTTTTGCTTGATGGGGCGTTCCCCATACCCCCTGTAACACAGATTTCATCTGTGGCTGCGCGATGTGCCATCGCTATTTTTCCTCGCGCTGCCGCTCGGTGGTCTGCCGGTTCTGTTCGTTCAGCCCCAGCAGATAGGCGGCGTTCGCCTTGTGGATCAGCAGCTCCCGCATCTGCTCCTGCGCCCGGTGGTACTCGGCGTAGGCCGCCTTTTTCTCTGCCAGCAGCCTTGCAAATTCCTCGTTCAGGCTCCTGACCGTGGGCAGCTTTTTCAGGCTGAACGCATCAAAGGCTTTCTTCGCCGCCTTGTGGATGAGGATGTCGCCCTCATGCTCCGCAAGGTATTTTTTCGAGTACCCCGCCTTGCGGTAGCCGGTGTAAACGCTGCGGGTTCTGGAATAGTTCATGATGTGCGTCCGCAGGGTCTGTATCTCGCCCATACGCGCTTCCGCCGCCTTTATGGCCGCCTTCAAATCATAGAACCGCTTCTCCGCATCGGCGGCGGCATTGACAAGTGCGTCGAAATCGGCAAAGCCCTTTTCCTCCAGATATATCAGCGTCTTTGCCATCTGCTTGAGCTTTACCACCTTCATCGCCTGATCGTAGCGGTATCCTTTTCCCGAATTGAGCTTCGCCTCAATGTCAGAAATCAGCGTGGCGCGCTCCCTGCGCTTCGGATATTTTTTCCTGATAAAGGGCTTGTGCGTCCTGCTTCCCGCAAGGACGGCGCGCAGCTCCTGCTCGGAATATCCCTCGCCCAGGGACTCCAGGCGGATGCTCTGTTTCTGGTTTTCGTGCCGCAGCGACAGCCTGCTCTTTCGGGCGACGGAATAGCCGGAATCCTTCAAAAGCGCCAGCAGCGCGTCGAAATCCTGGGGCTGCTTTTCAAGCGCCGCGTCTATCGCCATGCGCAGAAGATCGCGGTTGGAGAGCTTGTCGTGACCGCCGCGCCATTTGTTGTAGCTCAGCCCGTGTTTCTGCGGATTCTCCACCACGGACAGCCGGTGCTCGGCGCAGATCAGGTCGGACAGCCTGCGGACGGCGCGGTAGCTGCCGATGAAGTTCTTGAACTTCCGCGTACAGTCCAGCGCAGTGGAGTTCCAGTAGATGTGGTTGTGAATGTGCTTTTTGTCGGTGTGGGTGCAGACGAGGAAAGCGTGCCTACCCTTTAGGAAGCGCTTGGCAAATTCATAGCCGATGCGGTTGGCCTCCTCCGGCGTAATCTCTCCCGGCTTAAAGGACTGCCGTACCTGATAGGCGATGACGTCGCTTTCCTGCACCCGTCCGGTCAGCTCCCGGTACTCCCGCTTGGACAGGACAAATTCGGAAACGGCGGTCTCCGGCTCGCAGGCGAATGCGGAGATCAGCGCACCGCCCTCGGTCTTATCCGGGTTCATACCGTACTCCGTCCGGTCGGCAAGGCACTGTGCCAGCGTCTTGCCCTTGTTTAAGTGCATGGGTATGATTCGTGTGGTCGCCATATTCCCTCCATGGAAAAAGACGCAGGAGGGAGCCTGCGCCTTTTCACATTCCGCATATTCCGTTTATCCGTAGATTCGCTCCTTGAGCAGCATTCTCATACCGATAAACCGCGCTGTGAGCTTCACCGCCAAATAGTGCAGTCCGTAGGGGGATAGCAGAAACGCAATGCCCAGACAGATGCAGCCGTTCTGCACGTTGCCGTCCACGAAGTAAAAGAAGCCTGAAAGCAGAAACAGGGCGGAGGCGATGACACAGACCACGGCGGAAGCCTTGAGCGCCAGCGTGAGCGCCCATTCCACGATCCACAAAACCAGCATAAGGGGCGCAAGCAGCAGTTTCAAAATGAATTTCATAGTCGTTTTCCGTCCTTTTTGATTTCATTATACAGAAAGAGCTGCCCTAAAACAAGGATGCCGGCAGCATGGTCTTATCGTATATTTCTGCCTGCTCACTGAATGGTGGACAGCTTCATAAGAATTTTGTTGGCAAGTCCCCATAGCTGCTTCTGCTTTTCCAGAATCTCCGCAAGGTCGGTGTCGTAGGCTCTGCCGCTCTCGTTGAGCCGTTTGGCGATCTGGTTGATGTTGTTGCTCGTGTAGCGCAGAAGCGAGATCATCTGCTTCAGCTCCGGCAAATCCAGCCTGATCACCAGCCCGTCCAGCGCCATCTTCCGCAGGAACGCCTCCTGATTGGTAACGCCGATCCGCGCCATCTTTTCCTTCAGCAGCCGGTGCTCTTCCTCCGTCAGGCGAACGGAGATGCGGATGTTCCGGCGCATGAACTGCGCGCTCACAGGGACGGCTCCTTTGTCTTTTTGACTGCCTCCGCCGCCGCTTCGGGCGGTCTGTTTTTCAGTCTGCCGAGCACCGAGGGTTTGCGCTCATGCGCCCTTGCGTCCTCCCGCGCCAGCTTGGTAAACAAATCAACCAGGCCGCTGTGGCTGTTGACCGCCAGATAGCAGTTCCGATCCGTCCCCCATGCGTCGGGGTTCTCCGAAACGGGAACGGTCTTTGCCCATTGTTTGTTGTCCGCAGAGAACCGTGCGTCCCAATCCTTCTGCCGGATGGTAATCGCCAGCACATATAAAATACGCTCATGCCCGAACTGCTCCGCTACCTGCGCGACGGCTTCCCTGTGCAGGACGTTATCGCAATAATGCTCGGAGATCGCTTTCTCGATGGCCTCCTTGCAGGCGGTGTTCACCTTGTTGGAGGCGCGGTAAAGCTCCAGCTCGCCGTTTTCACGGGCGTGCTCGGCGGGAAATCTATAAACGGGAATATCCTTCATATTGGTGCATCCTTCCTTTCTTTGAACTGTCATACGGCGGCTCCGACGAAGAATGAATTTCGCCGAAGCCGCCGTTTTTTATCGCTCCGCCTTGTTCCTGTGTTTGTTTTTGTCCTCGGCGCAGGGCTGGGACAGCGGCGCTTTCAGCTTTGCCAGCACGGAGGGACGCTCCGCCTTTGCGCTCTGCACGGCGGGCGCGTCCTCTGCCATCTGCTCCATGGGCGTGCGGTCGTCGATGTTCAGCTCGGCATTGAGCTCCGCAAGCCGCGCGGATTTTGTCCGCAGCTCATCCTCCTGGGGGAAGGGCTTGCCCAGCTCCGCCTTTGCCGTCTCCATCTGCGCGGTGAGCGCGTCCAGCGTGTTTCGGACATTCTGCAATCTGTCCGGCATGGCGTTCAGGGCGTTGTCAATGCGGGTGAGGTTGCCCCGCGCGTCCTTGCCCAGCGTCACGCGGTGGTTCATTTTGCCCTTGAGGGTGAGAATAAAGTCCCGCCCGAAGTCCTCCACGGTCAGGGACATGGCAAAGCCCCGGTAGCTGCCGATGGGAACGGGCTCCAAGCCCTTTGCGTCCTTGAACGCTTCCAGAATGGCAGCGCCTGCGTTGTCCTTGTCGGTGAGAAGGTCGCCCTTGACCTCCATGCCCGCAAAGCCGTCCACAGGGTGCGGATGCCCGGCGAGCGTCTGCATATCGGCGGTGAAGCCCTCCACGAAGCTCTCGTTCTGCCGGATCTGTTCGGGGAAATGCCTGAGCAGATTGTCCTCCAGACGGAACTGCTGGCTCCGGTGGCTGGCCTTCATGAGCTTCAGGCGGGCAACGTCCACATCCAAGTCCATCTTCTCTTTAATTCTCTTGTCTCCGGCGCACAGCGCCTTGATCTCTGCGTAGGAAAGAGCAGTCTCGTCCACATCCTCGCAGGAGCGAACAGGGGATTTTGAGGTCATGATCTGGGATATGAACTTCTGCTTATTCTCCACCGTCTGCCAGAGGTAGGCGTCGAAGGTGGATTCCGTGACGTAGCGGTAGATGTGTACCTCCTTGTTGCGGTTGCCCTGACGGATGATGCGCCCGCTGCGCTGCTCCAGATCGCCCGGCCGCCACGGGCAGTCGAGGTCGTGGAGCGCCACGAGCCTGTCCTGCACGTTCATGCCCGCGCCCATTTTGAAGGTGCTGCCCATGAGCACACGCACCTGACCGGAGCGCACCTTTGCAAACAGCTCCTTCTTCCGCGTCTCGGTGTTCGCCTCGTGGATAAATGCGATCTGCTCGCGGGGGATTCCTCTGGCAACGAGCTTTTCCCGGATGTCATCATATACCGTGAAGCCGGGTTCGTCAGGGTTTTCCTTGTCGATCAGCCGCTCGACGGCGTTGAGCTCCGGGCTGTCCAGGTTCCCGCCCGCCGTCTTTGCCGCCTTCGCTCCGGTCGCGCCGGTTTTCGGGGTGGACAAATCGCAGAACACGAGCTGAGTCAGCCTGTCCGCCTGCCCGTCCTGCCAGATGCGGTGGATGTTGTCCACGCAGCGATTGACCTTGCTGTTCGGGTCGTCCGGCAGGTCGGGGTTGATGATGCGCTGGTCAAGCCCCAGCTTGCGTCCATCCGAGGTGATCTTGAGCATATTGTCCGTGCCGGGGTCAACAAGCTGTGCGTGTACCCTTGCGGCGCGCTCGGATAGCTCCTGCACCATCTGCTTCTGTATCTCCGTGGGCTGCGCCACCTCGTTGTGATAGATGGGCGTGGGCGTAGGAAGGTTGAGCTGGTCTGAGGTCTTGATATCCGCCGCCTCCTTGAACAGCGTCATGAGCTCAGGCAGATTAAAGAACTTGGCAAAGCGCGTCCTCGCCCGGTAGCCCGTACCCTCGGGAGCCAGCTCGATGGCGGTCTGCGTCTCCCCGAAGGTGGAAGCCCAGCAGTCGAAGTGGGCAAGCCCCTTGCCGCGAATGGCGTCGTGCTGGAGATAGCGCATCATGGTGTAAAGCTCGGTCATGGAATTTGAGACGGGCGTGCCCGTGGCGAATACCACGCCGCGGCTGTCGGTGATCTCGTCGATATACCGGCACTTGAGCAGCATATCCGAGGATTTCTGGGCGTCGGTGGCGGACAGCCCCGCCACGTTGCGCATCTTGGTGTAGAGAAACAGATTTTTATAGTTGTGTGCCTCGTCCACATACAAACGGTCTACGCCCAGCTGCTCAAAGGTCACAACATCATCCTTTCGGGAGCTGTCCTGGAGCTTCTTGAGCTTGGCTTCAAGGCCGCGCTTGGTGCGCTCCAGAGACTTAATGGTGAACCGCTCCGCCCGCTGGCTTTTCAGCTCCCGTAGACCTTCCTCCACCTCAAAGATCTGCTCCGCCAAAAGCCGCTGCTGACGCTCCATGGAGACGGGTATCTTCTCAAACTGCGAGTGGCCGATGATAACGGCGTCGTATTCGCCTGTGGCGATACGGGCGCAGAACTTCTTGCGGTTCTTCGGCTCAAAGTCCTTTTTCGTAGCCACGAGGATGTTGGCGGAGGGGTATAGCCGCAGGAACTCGCCAGACCACTGCTCGGTCAGGTGGTTGGGAACGACAAACAGGGACTTGTGGCACAGCCCAAGCCGTTTGGATTCCATGGCAGCGGCTACCATCTCGAAGGTCTTGCCCGCGCCTACCTCGTGGGCAAGGAGGGTGTTGCCGCCGTAGAGCACATGGGCGACCGCGTTGAGCTGATGCTCCCGCAGCCGGATCTCCGGGTTCATGCCCGCAAAGGTGATGTGGCTGCCGTCGTATTCGCGGGGTCTGGTGGAATTGAAGAGCTCGTTATACCTTGCGACCAGAGTGTGCCGCCTGTCGGGGTCGCGCCATATCCAGTCCCGGAACGCATCCTTGATTGCCTGCTGCTTCTGCTGGGCGAGGGTGGTTTCCTTGCTGTTGAGTACGCGCCGCTCCCTGCCGTCCGCATCGTGCTTGGTATCGTAGATGCGCACGTCGCGCAGATTCAGGGTATCTTCAAGAATCTTATAGGCGTTTGCGCGCTCCGTGCCATAGGTCATATACGCGGCAATATTGCTGTAACTGACCGCGTTCTTGTTCCTGATGTTCCACTCGGCGGTGAAGGCGGAATAATTCACGTCGATCATGCGCTGCTGGTAGAAGGGTGTCTCGAAGGTCTCCCACATGAACTCCCGGATATACGAGGGGTCGATCCACGTTGCGCCCAGCCGCACCTCGATTTCACTTGCGTCTAGATCCCTGGGCTGCGCCTGTCGCAGCGCTTCCACGTTGGGCAGATAGCCGGGGCTGTCCTGCGCCGCCTGCTCCGCCTCCCGCAGCTTCTGCCGGACGTTGCCGGAGAGATATTCGTCCGCTGTCTGCCACTCCCCGCGCACAGGGTCGAGGAAGATAACGCCGTTCAGCTCGTTGATCAGTTCGTCCTGGCTTCTGCCGGTGAGCTGCGCCATATACTCCATATCCACGCAGGCTTTTTCGGAGATGGACAGCGCCAGCGCCTCCGAAGCGGTGTCCACGCTGGTCACGGCCTCGTGCGCCCGTATGGTTCGCCTGGTGAACATATCCGCCTTGCGCTTGAGGTTTTTGTCCTCGTCCAGTTCCTCCAGAGAGCAGAGCAGATAGTAGGAGCTGTCCTCGGCAAAGGCCAGGGCGTTGGCGCGGGAGTTAATAAGCCCATACTTTGCGGTGAAGCCGTCGTAGAGGGTATTCAGCTCCGCCTGCGTCTGCCGGATGGTTTCATCCGAAATAAAGCCGTCCATCTGCTCAGATATGAGCTTCTGCACGCAGTCCCGCAGCTCCACCATGCCCTTGGCACGTTCCTTTGCGGTGGCGTTGAAGTCGGGCTTGGTCATGATGCTGTTCTGACGGTAGTACAGCTCCCCGTCCACCACGGTGTAGGAGAAGTTCCGCACATTCGGGTCTGCCGGGATGGTCTCCACGATGGTCTCATCCTCGCCCAGATCGGGCAGCTCCGCTTCCGCGTAGGTTCCACGGATATTCCGAATTGCGCCGCTGAGCTGCTCCGCAAGGTCTGCGCCCTCGATTGGCGCAACGGTAAAGTCCTGCCTGCCGTACTGCGTGCTTTCCGAGGTCTGTCTGCCTAAAATCATCTCCGGGTGGTCGATGAAATACTGATTGATGGCAAAGCCGTCCGCATTCGCTCCCGGGTTTCGCCAGATACCCGTGTGTACCCAATCGGGTTCGATTTCAATGGGTCTGTCCCGCTTTTGAAGAAAGATAATATCCGAAACGACATCCGTACCGGCGTTGGCTTTGAAGGCATTGTTGGGCAGGCGGATCGCGCCGAGGAAGTCCGCGCGCTGGGCGATATACTTCCTTGCGGCGCTGTCCTTGGCGTCCATGGTATAGCGGGAGGTGACGAAGGCCACCACGCCGCCCGGACGCACCTGCTCCAGCGCTTTTGCAAAAAAGTAGTTGTGGATGGAAAAACCGAGCTTGTCAAAAGCCCGGTCGCTGACCTGATACTGTCCAAACGGCACATTGCCCACGGCGAGGTCGAAGAAGTCCTTTCGGTCGGTGGTTTCAAAGCCGGCCACGGTAATATCCGCCTTTGGATAGAGCTGCTTTGCGATTCTACCGGTAATACTGTCCAGCTCCACGCCGTAGAGCCTGCTGCTTTTCATGCTCTCCGGCAGCATACCGAAAAAGTTGCCCACGCCCATGCTGGGCTCCAGAATATTGCCGGTCTGGAAGCCCATATTCTCCACCGCGTCGTAAATAGCGCGGATAACGGTGGGGCTGGTGTAGTGGGCGTTCAGCGTGGACGCTCTGGCGGCGGCGTATTCCTCCGGGGATAGCGCGGCGTACAGCTCCGCAAATTCGGCTTTCCAGTTATCCTTGCTTTCATCAAAAGCGTCCGCAAGCCCGCCCCAGCCCACATAGCGGGAGAGAATTTCCTGCTGCTCCGGGCTGGCCTGCAAGCCCTCAAACTCCAGCTCCTTCAGGAGATGGATCGCCGCCATATTTGCCCGAAACTTTGCTTTTGCGCCGCCGACGCCGAGGGCATCATCGGTGATGTGGAAATTCTGCGCGTTGCGGTGGCTTGCTGCCTTGAAGTCCGCATAAGCGGCCTGCTCCGCAGCGTCGGCACTGGGAAAGCCCTGCCACTCGCCGTCAATGGAAATGGATACCGCATGACGGTGTGTGGGAGGCTCGTCGATCTCGGCCTGAGAGATGGCATCATCAAAATCAGGCACAAATTCGCCCATTTCTGAAAGTGCCGCTCGGCCTTCCTGTTCCAGAAGCAGCGCTTCTTCCTCGCTCATAGCAGGAGGTTCAGGCTCGGCGGGTTCCGCAGAGGGTGGGTCATGCTCCGGCTCGTCAAAACGCAGAGTGCGAATCTCCACATCATAGGGGAGGTTGTTTTTGTCGGCTGGATACACCGCCACGGTTTCCTCGGTGTAAGCAGGTTCCTTTTCCGGCTGCGGATACCGCTCCATGAGCCGTGCAAAACTCTCCCTGCTCTCCGCACGAGAGATAGGGTAGAGAAGCGATGGGTCGCGGAGAGAAATATCAAAAAGCCCGATGCGCTCAATAATGAACGGCTTGCCGTCCTCCAAATATACCGTATCGCCTACGGAATACGGGAACGGTTCTCTCTGCGGGACAGGAGCCGTTTCGGGAGCTTCCTCAACTGCTTCCTCCGGCGCGTGCCATCGGTATTGCTCCACGTCCTCATCCGAAACATGAATGAGGTCGCTGAAATCGAGGTTTTCCAGCTCGTTGGTAATAATCTCTTGCAAAGAGCCGTACTGCCGGGTTTCCAGATGCTCATCATTCAGATAGCGCTCCAGCCGGTAATTCACAAGGTCGATGTTCACCTGAACGGGAATCTCATCGTCGGTGACGGTGGTGTAGGCGATGCCAATCTTGGTAGGGTCGCTGAAATCCGCCTCTGAGCCGTATTCGCTCCGGCAAAAGTCGGAGATCAGTCCCTTTGCCCGTGCTAAAAGCGCCTGCTCCGCCTGTCCTTGCAGCTCCAGCCGGTACGCCTCCGCCTGCCATTCGCTTGTAAATTCCTCGGTCACGCCGTCCGCGTCCACATGGTAGCCGTGGGTCTCGTCGTCCCACACGGCGTACAGGGTACGAAAGCCCCGGTCAAGGCTTACCACATGGAAGCGGTCTGCAGGGGCAATGGTGCTTTCCATAGATACTGCCGGTTCCTCGACCAGCTCACGTCCCGCTACCTCTGCGTGCGCCCGTTCATCCGGGTAATCGCCGTAGATACGCAGATACTTCCGTGCCTGCTGGTCATAGATGGCTGCGCCGTCATACGCAAAGCCGTCGCTTTCCATCGTGCCGTCCACATAACCCTGTGCGGCTTTTTCTGCTTCTTCCAGCGTTTGATAGTCCCGTTTCTCATCAAAGCCGTTTTCAAAGTGATGATACACTACGACCTGATACTGTGGTGCCATTCGGTCGGCATAATCATCAATCATTTCTTTCGTCAGCCATTCCGGTTTTTGGGGGAGCGCGTCATACAGCTCCCGCATTTTGACGATCTGTGCATAGACGCTGCCCGCCCACAGGTGCTTTTCTGCGCGGTTGCCTGCTCCAAGGAAGTATTCGCAGTCTGCCCGCAAACGACCCAAAAGGCGATAGTCCGGGTTGTTTTCCAGCAGAGACTTTTCCTGTTCTGTGAAGAATTTATCTTCTCGGATGAGCTGCGCAATGCGCCGCTGCACCTTTGCCCATGACAGCGTGACCGGCTCGGAATTGCCCACGGAGATTTGCAGCGGTTTAGAGGTATCCTTCAAGCCGTACTCCCGCGCCAGCCATGCGGCGGTATCCCGGTCGCGGGCGTGAGCCTTCATATAGCGGACAACTGCGTGCTTGCTTTCAATCCTGCCGTTCCACTGCTGCAAGGCCGCGTCAATGTCCGCCTGCGTGACCTTGTAGGGCGAGGGCGTAACCGTCGTTGCCAGCGTGGGGTAAAGCTCGTCCAAAAGCTCCTGATGGAGCCGGTTGTGGAACGCGGGCATATCGAAATAGAGCCGTGTGAGCTGCAAATCGCCGGATTCTGTGACGATGCGCCGGATTGCCGCCGCGCCCTCCAGATAGGCGTTTTGACGGTCGGAATTGCGGCAGGCGTTGAGAAATGCTTCATCCTTGGAAAGCGCGTTGCCCACGCTCAGGCGGTATCTCTCGAACAGCTCCTGCACCGTGGGCTGAACTTGCTCTGCGGCGGGGTTGCGGAACACCCTCGTGCCGTCCGCGCCGAACTCTGCTTCATAAGCATTGATTGCGGCTTCTGCTTCATGGTCAACGGAGCGCAGCGTGTAAATGTGGCGCTCACCTCTAAAGTCCGGCGCTTCGGCAATCGTCACATCATACTTATCGCGCAATTTCTCTACATACAGCTCTAAATTGTGCGACGGTACACCGCACATCTCCACACGCCCGGCGCCGGGGATATTGCGGGTGGTCAGGTTCATATTCAGCAGCCCCGCCGCCTGTTTTGCGTCCTCGCCATACAGCTCAAAGAAATCGCCCACCTGAAACAGCACGAGGTCGTCCGTGTGGGCTTCCTTTACGGCATTGTAGTCATTCCATGCTGCGCTTCGCGCTGCGGTCTGCCGCTGAAACTGCTCGTACTGTGTCTTTTCCTCCGGGGTCAGGAAACGGTCTTTGCGAATCAGCTCAGAGATACGCTTGGCGACGTTCGCCCAGTTCAGTTGAATTTCCGGGCAGTCCTGCTTTTTCAAGCTGACGCCCTTGCCGCTGTGATCCTCACCGCTGTGGGACGCGCCGGATACCGCATGGGAGCGTCCCCCAATGCCGTATTCATCTTTCAGGAAGTCCGCCTGCTCCCTGGGGCTGTGTTTCTCTTTGAAATAGGCGTAGATACGCCCCTTGCTCCCTTCAATATTGCTGCCGCGGGTCAGGGTCGCGGCGATCTCGTCCTCGGTAATAAACCGCTGCACGGCGGGGATCTCCGCCATTTCGGTGCGGTATTCCCTGCGGGGCAGGGACAGCTCCCGTAAGCCCTGCTCGATTTTGTCCGGCTTGTGGTAGTGAAAGCGCAGCAGGCTCCTGTCCTCCCGGCAGTCGGATCGGAGCTGTGCTAAATCGTCCATGAGGACTTCGCGGAACGCAGGGTCTCTCAGCCGCTCGGCAAGCCGCGCCGTTTCCTCCGGGAAACCGCCGCCCCGCATATCCGACAGGTAGGAGAGATAGCCCTGCGCCCGCGCCTTTTCACTTAAATCCTGCCGGAGATACCATACGGCCTGCGCCAGCTCCGTGCGCTCGTGCCCCGGCGCTTCCGCAAGCTCTACGTTGGTTGCGTATTCGCCCTGCTCCAAAAGCTCGGAAATGCGCGCTGCCGCCTCCTGCCAGCCTACGACCTTTGCGGAGGTCAGGTATCTTGCCGCGTCCCCATTGGCGATGTGGATACCGTCGTCGGCGTACCAGGCGGAATATCTGCCGTTTTCGGTGACGACGCCGTTGCCGCCGTGGAAGCTGCTTTGAAGAAACGCCGCGATTTCTTCCACGCTCCTGCCCTTGGAGAACTCCGTGGCGATCTTCATGCGGGCATAATCGGCGTTGCCCTCCATGCGCAGAATATGGTCGATATCCGACTGCGGGATGGACATGGAAAAAGCGGAGGGCGCGTAGCTCTCCGCTTCTGCGATATATGCGATTTGCTCTTCCTCCGTAGGGAACAGGCTCAGTTGGTATGCCTGCGGTATCGGAGGCTGCGCCGGTTCCGCTTCCGGCGCGTCATTGGTCAGTTGTATACCAGCTCGCTGAGAACGATCTCCTCGGCCTGCGCTTTCAGGCTGTTCATCAGCCCCACCCATTTCATCTGGTCGCGGGCTTTCAGCTCCTCCGTCACGCCCGCCGACTTCATCAGCTCCGGCATCATCTGCTCCAGCCTCCGGTTCGCCGTCTCGTCGATCTCCCGCAGGTGCGGGAACAGCTTCTCCGACAGCACCAGACGGCTGTAAAGCCCCGGTCTGTGCTCCTGAAGGTAGCTCCTGCGCAGTCTCCCGTACTTGCCCAGGGGTCTCGCGTCCTCCGGCGTCTCGCTCAGCGTCAGGTCGGGAATCAGGTAGTCCCCGTTCTTGGTGTAGGTCAGCTCTGTCATGGCTATGGCTCCTTTCCGCGAGTTTCTCGCGCTCGTAATTCTTGATGGTGACTTCGATCTGCCGCAGCACCTCTCCGTTGATCCTGCTCACCGCCGTGCCCAGCTCAGCGGCGGCTTCCGGGGTGTTGAAATCGAAGATGCTCAGGAAATCCTCATGCTCGAAGCGGTCGTCCGCTTCAAGCCCGCAGCGGGACATGAGCGAGTAGGCGATGCTGACGGCGGCGGCGCTTTGGAAGGCCGCTCCTACGTTAAATTCATCATACCCGTAAAGAAAGGAATCGTCAACGATGGCGAGGATATCCCGCTTATAGTCCCGCCAGTATTCCTCCGCAAGCTGAGACGCGATGCGCTCAAGCTGGTCAGGAAGCCCCCCTTTTCCGTCCACACCGTAGCGGCTTTCCAGCATGGCGCTTACCGCGTCCGCGTGTTCCTCCCGGTATTCCCACAGGTAGCGGCTCTTTGGAAATTCTCTGCCGCCCGTGTCCGACACGTCGAACACATACCGAAGCCTCGGCCTTTCGCCGCTGCTGTCGATGAGGGCGATGCCCTTGGAGCCCCTGCGGACATACCGGCCCATCTTTTCGTTCCAGAAATCGTACTCCGCGCAGGCGGTGGCGTCCGGACGCTGGGCGTGGATCATGACCTGCTCGGCGTAGGGGTATTTGTACAGCCTTGCGGCGGTGGTGAGAAAGCCCGTCCAGCCCCGGTAGCTGCCGGTGATCTGCCGCTGCGCCTCGTCCGCCATCTGCATATACGTTTGTAGCTTGCTCGGCATATTGCTCCTCCTTCATGGCATAAATTTAGAGCGCCCGGAACGGACGCTCTATGTAAGGGGCGGTATTCGGTTTTCAGTCGGGGACTATACCGCAGTCAGTCCCTCCGTGATTTGTTTGAAAAAGTCTGCGCTCCAGATATTCAGCACGGAGGAATCGTGAATGAACGGCTCCACATCCTGCCTTGCCTGTGCGTAATCGATGCTGTCGAAGCGTTCCGCCAGCATCGCTTTGATTTTCGGCAAGGAACAGTCCGCATCAGCGGAAATGAACCCGGAATCAATCAATCGTGCCCGAAGGTGTTTTTGATTGACCGCCGCACCCCTTGAAAGATAGAATACATAGTCGTACAGATCCCTGCCCTTGATGCGGCTCTGCCACGCACGGCAGATGACAGCATGGATTTTTCCTGCGAACAGGGAGGGCATATCGTACAGACGCACCTCATACGGCACGGGCAGCAGCCGGTATTTGTGCTCGAATGCGGCGAAGGCGGGCGGGTTAACGTCCACCTCGAACTTAATCTTGACCGCTTCATTCTTCGCCACGCTTCCCGCCACCTTTTCATCCGCGTAGAACAGCAGGAGATGTTCCTTCGTGTTCCCCTTCAGAAAGGCGGAGCGGATGGTGCTTTCTTTTGTCTTTTCCTTTTCCTGAATCTCCACGTTCAGCCCAAAGGCTTTCACTTCCTTCTCCAGCACGGGAAAGTAGGCGGTCAGGTCAAAGTCCAAATCCTCCGCTTCCAGCGAAAAATCCAGATCCTCGGAAAAGCGGTCGAGACCGTAGAAAATTCGCAGGGCGGTTCCGCCGTAGAACGCCGCTTTTTTGAAGAAGCCCGCACGGGACAAGCCGCAGAGCACAATTTCCTGCATGATCTCCTTCATGGCGTTCTTTCTGTCGTAGATATTCTCTACATGGTAGCTTTTCAGCATCTGTTCAATGGCGCTGTTCATGTCAAAGCCTCCTTAAAAGCGAGCAGAGCTTTTTGATGTTCGTGGTATGGTACGCTCCGCTGTATTCGCAAACCTTATTTCCGTCCAGCTTCCCAATCTCCGATTCCTCAATCCGCAAATCCTCCGTCAGCAGCCGGAAAAGCTCCTGTGTGTTCGGCACGGGCGGCATAGTATAGAGCTGGTCGCACAGTGCCTTTTCCGGTTCTGCGATCCGGTAGAAATATTCGCCCTCCTGCACGAGCCGAAGCCCCAGCGGGAACGCCTCGGACGGCACATCCCGATAGGTGAAGGTTCCGAAGGGCGTTTCGTACTTCTTTTTCTTTTTCTTTTCAAAGGTGGCGCAGGTAACGGTATATACCGCTTCGGGAATCAGCCCGTAGCGGCTGAGGGCATATTCAAAGGAAATGTATGAAGGCCCGTAAATACTGCCCGCAAGCAGGTACGCAGGAGCGTTCCGGTCAGTTTCATATAGCCCCCTTGTAATGGGAAAGCATTCGCCCCGCTCCGCCATACGCGCGAGCTTTGACTTCGGAGAACCGTATCCCTTCAATTCTTCCAGTAGCATCGCTGTTGTCTTTATCATATTTTCACCTCGCAGTCTTATTATACGCAACTATCCGGTGAAAATCAAGTGATTTCAAAAAATAGTGCGGATTCTTTCCTGCTCATTCTGTGCGTTTTCCGGGGAGAATACGCCTCCGTATTGACACTTTTTCCTGTGTGATAGTCTCAACTATTTCACCTATAACTTCGGACGGTTGCGCCCCAAGTGATAGATGCACAGGATTCCTATTGAAAATTTTTGCGGGTACACGCACTTTTCTTCAATAGAATAATCACAGCGGGAGCGACCCGAAAGCCGCTCCCGCCGCATCCGCCTTATTCGTCCGTGTCGAAGTCCGGCACCAGCTCCAGCGCTGCGAAGTCCTCATCGGTGATTTCGTCCAGCTTTTGCAGGGCGCTGTCGGTCAGATCCCGCAGCTCGGCTTCGTCCTCGTCCAGGTATCCGCGCATTTCGGTGAGGGCGGCGATCAGCCCGCTGCGGCTGTCGCTCTGGTAGATGCACATGAGGTTCATTTCATCGTTGGTAAAATTCATCATAGCAGCTCTCTTTCCGCGCGCTTTGAACGCGCTGTCTTTTTCGGCTCGTTGACGGGAGGACAGAGCTTTGCCAGCACGGAGGGCTTCTTCTCCTGCCGTGCCGCTTGCGCCTGTTCCCGGCGCGCCGCCTGCGCCAGCTCCATGAGGGAGACGGGCTTGCCGGACTTGGCCTGTTCCTCCAGCTCTGCCACGGTCTGCTTCGGCCCGTTGTTGATAACGCCGTCGATCATGCCGTAGTCGTCCTCCATGGCCATCTCCGCGTTTTTGAGATAGTTTTCCGGCTTGAGGAAGTCGGGCAGCGCCTTGAAGCCTTGGGAATCCACGTAATGACAGGATACCATGCCGTTCTGCTTCAGCGCCACGATGTCGCTGACGGACAGGCTGTGGCCGCGAAAATCCTCCGGGCGGCGGAGGTTGAAGGTCTCATACAGCTCGTTCAATTTATCCTGCGTATCGCCCCTGCGGTCAAGGTTTCCCGCGTAGACGGCGGCGTAATTCTCCTTTTCAATGGAAAGCCCATTCTTCTCCAGATACTCGGCGTTCATAAAGCGAAGCTGCGCCGTATTATCATTATCCCGAAGCTGATAGATGGCAAAGCTGTCGGCGGGGTTACTGAGAAACGCCTTTTCATAGTCCGGCGGTGTAATGCGGTCTTTGACCGTCTCCCATTCGGAGAGTTCCACGCCGAAGATGCCGTCAAAGCTGCGGATGTCCTCCGCATCGAAGGCCATGGCCTCGGTGTTATCGGTGTGAAGCATATACACGCTTACATCCCGTTCCATGAGCTCCAGCGCACGCTCCTTTGTCAGCGGCAGCATATTGGAATCGGTGTAGCCGTAGGCGTTCATGCTCTCAACAGAAATCGCAGGGTCGGGGACGCAGCCGTTGTCCGGCGCTGTGACCGGCTCCGGCTCCTGCACGGCGATCTCCTGCACAGGCTGGGCTGTAAGGCTCTCCGTCTCCCTGTCCAGCCCGCGCTCCTTGCATATTTCCGCGTAATGGCGGTCGATATCCGTAATCAGGGAGGATGAGGTTCGGTTGATGGTCTCCAGCGATGCGCGAAGCTCGGTCAGCTCCCTGTCCTTTGCCCAGGTCGCCAGATACCCGAAGCTGTTTTCGCCTGTCTCAATGCCGTAATAGGCGCAGACGGCGAAGGAGATGCTCTCTGCCTGAATCTCCTCGGCGGCGCGGGAGAGCTTTGCCTTTTCCGGGTACTGTGCGTGCAGAAACTCCTTCACGGTCTGCTCGCCGCCCGTGAAGTTCAGCCCGTCCTCGCCCAGATACAAAAAGCCCTGCTCCGGCAGCTCAATGGGCGCTGCTGTAATGACAGAGGCGGCGTGATTGACGGTGACATGGCTTTCAAGCGTTACCGGCATACCCGGATCGTAATCCGAGCCGCGCAGGTCATATACATACAAGCCCTCCGGCAGCTTATCCCGGTCGATGCGCCCGTTTGAAAACAGCGCAGGCTTGCCGAACAGCTCGACCTCCTGATATTTTTCTCCGATTTCGTCCTTATTGTGGAGCTTGGAGTGGGCGATCTCATGGACGGCGGCGCAGACCGTCTGTACCTCGCTCATGCCTTCTCTGAGGACAATGCGCTGTTTGTCCACGGAGAAGTAACCGTCCATATTCTCCGCCAGCTTCTCAAAGCAGATGGGGACGGGCGCACTGCGGCGCAGAGTTTCCATGAATACCTCGTAATTCTGCACGTCCCCCGTAAGGTTCGCCGCCAGCTCCGGCAGGGGCTTGCCTGCTGTCTGGCTCACATCAAAAACCGTAACCGGCTTGTACATCGGAATCCTGATTTCTTTCTCTTCCATGATGGCTTTACCGTCAGCATCCAACATGGGGAGCTTGGTGTCGGGGTCGAGCTTTGCTTCTTCAATTTTCTTCTTGAAGGGCGTGGGGGCGATGATCTTAATGCCCTTTTCGCCCTTTTTGACGCTTCTTCCGAACTGGTCGCGCCATTTGTTGAAGCCCGCCACATGGGTGGCGGCGGGACGCTGCATATAGATGAGCATGGTGTTGTTGACGCTGTAGCGGTGAAAGCGGCTCATGGTGGCAAGGTACTGCCTGTATCTGTCGCTCTCAAACAGCTCCTTTATGCCCGTCTCAATGCTGTCGGTGATGTCCTTGAGCCGTTCCTTGTTGGTCTGTTTTTCAGCCATTTCGTGCATACCTCCTTTGGATCATGGTAAAAACAGCGGCTCCCGCAGGGGAACGAAACGCCCGTGCGGGAGCCTGTGAGGGTCACTTGGTGAAGTCCAGCTTATAGGAGGAACGCGCGCCGTCGTCCTCCAGCACGATGAATGCGTCGTAGGTCTTGCCGGTTTTCTCGGAGTAGATACCGCTGGCGTAGGCGCGTCCCTGCGTCAGGAGCGAGGAAGCCATCTTCTTCGTCAGGCTGATCTTCTTGGCGGCAAGGAAGCGGTTGTCCCGCCACAGCCCGAACTTGCAGCTCCGTCTCTCGCAGAAATAGCCGTTTTTGCTCTCCGTGACCTCTGCGCCGCAGCGGGGGCATTTGCCCACAACGGGTCTGCCGGAGGGGAACAGCACCTCTGCGCCGTCCACAGGCGCAGCGTCCCGAACCAGCGCTGCGACCATATCACGGATGCCGGTGAGGAAGTCGTCCGCGCCCAGCTCGCCGCACTCGATCTCCTTGAGGCGGTGCTCCCATTCGGCGGTGAGCAGCGGGGACTGGAGCTGTTCGGGCAGCACGGTAATGAGGGATACGCCCGCTTCGGTGGGAACGAGGCGTACAGATTTCTTCGCCTTTCTGCGCTCCGCAAAGCCCGTGGCCACCAGCTTTTCAATGACCGCCGCCCTTGTCGCGGGAGTTCCCAATCCCTTTCTCTCGGCATCCTCCGGCATATCCTCCTTGCCCGCCGTCTCCATAGCCGACAGAAGCGTATCCTCAGTGAATTGTTTGGGCGGGGTCGTTCTGCCCTCTTTGACCGCGCAGGAGGAAACGGGAAGCAACTGTCCCTCGGAAAGCTCCGGGAGGGTGTTGTCCTGCTTGCCCTTTTCCGTGTATGCCCTCCAACCCATATGAAGGATTGTTTTTCCCTTGGCGGCAAAGGCATTTCCGCCGCAGTCCAGCTTCACCTCGGTCTCCAGATAGACGAAGGGTGCGCTGACCGCCATAAGCACCTGACGGGAAACAAGGCGCAGCAGCTCCCGTTCGCCTGCGAGCAAGGTTTCCAAATCCGTTTCGCCCGCCGCCATAGTGGGAACGACGGCGTGGTGGTCGCTGACCTTTTTGCTGCTGCACACCTGCCCCGAACAGACGGCTGCGGGCGGCTCCGTGCCGCAGACGCCCGCGCAGCACAGCGCCAGCGCGTTTACGCCGCTCTCCATATCGTCGGTGAGATAGCGGCTGTCGGTGCGGGGGTAGGTGCAGAGCTTCTTTTCATAAAGGCTTTGCAGATAATCCAGCGTCTGCTGCGCCGTGTACCCAAGCAAGCGGTTCGCATCCCGCTGGAGGGTGGTCAGGTCGTAGAGCGCCGGGGCTTTCTCTGTCTTTTCCGTCTGCACGACGGAGGTAACAGCGGCGGTTTTGCTGTTGCAGTCCCCGGCAAGCCGCTCCGCCTCTGCCTGCTCCTTCATGCGCCCGCCTGCGGCGGAGAAGCCGTCAAAGTCCAGATGGACGGTGTAGAAGCTCTCCGGCTGAAAGGCGTTGATCTCCGCTTCCCGCTGCACCAGCAGCGCAAGCGTGGGCGATACCACGCGCCCCACGTTCAGGGTGCGGTGGTACATCACGGAAAACAGGCGGGTGGCGTTGATGCCCACCAGCCAGTCCGCCTTGCTGCGGCAGAGGGCGGAGGCGTAGAGGTTGTCGTACTCCGCGCCGTCGCGGAGATTGTCAAAGCCCTGAAGAATCGCCGCATCCTCCATGGAGGAGATCCAGAGCCGCTTTACGCGCTTGCGGCAGTTGTTGAGATTATACGCTGTGCGAAAGATCAGCTCGCCCTCGCGCCCGGCGTCGCAGGCGTTGATGACCTCGCAAACATCCTCTCTGTGCATGAGGGCGCGCAGGGTGTTCATTTGCTTCTGCTTGTCCCTCGCCACGGTGTACTGCCAGCTATCCGGCAGGATGGGCAAGTCCTCCCTTCGCCATTTGCCGTACTTTTCACCGTAGGCGTCCGCATCCGAAAGCTCCGCAAGGTGTCCGAAGCACCAGGAGACGAGGTAGCCGCCGCCCGAAAGAAAGCCGTCCCCGCGTTTGCCTGCGCCAAGAACGGCGGCAATGCTCCTTGCCACGGAGGGCTTTTCACACACAACCAATCGGTATCCGTTCATATTCCTTTATTCCTCCTCATCGTTGATATCGAAATCATCCGGCGCGTCCCAGCCCTTTGCCCGCAGGAACTCCTTGCGCAGGGTGTTGTTCCCGCAGTCCTCGATGGCCTTCTCCACATACAGGTCGCAGTTTGCGTAGCTGTATTCGTCGAAATAGTATTTGAAGTCGTAGTAGATGGATTTGATGGGCTTGGGGGTGCGGAGCAGCACCTCCGCGTCCCCGCAGCCCGCCTCCACAGCTTTTACGATCTTCTGCCGAATGAAGTATTCAAAGGCTTTCTTGCCGCCCCGGTATCCGGGCTTTTGGGAGAGCGTCTGCCGGATGAAAAGCGCCTGCTCGCGCTTCATGATCTGAATAAGCCTCTCTCGGGGAGACAGCTCCATGGGCGATTCTGTGCTGACTGTCTGTGTCACTTTTCTTCATCCTCCCCGGCGTCCGTCTCGTCCTCGGCTTCAAACTCGTAATCCTCATCTTCCTCGTCCTCGCCGTAGTCGTAATCGTCCAGGTCGTCCGCCCCACGGGTGTCAGCCTTCGGCTTGCGGAGCTTGAACCAGTACAGCGCACCGCCGCCGCCCAGCAGGAGCAGGAGGACGACCACAACAATCCCCGCGCCGCCGGTGCTCTTTTCGGGCGCGGTCTCCGCAGGCTCGGCGGGCTGTGGCGTGGGTTCCGTCACTTCCTTGCCCGCGCACTCGCTCATATTGGTTCTGCACACCTTGCAGCCCGTGTTGATTTTGCCCACGGCGCATTTGTCCGTGCAGGAGCAGGCGGGGACGATGCTCTCGCCGTCCTTGGTCAGCGCCAGCAGGTCGGCCTCGTCCACAAGATTCAGGAAATGGACGTTCTCATTGCCCTTATCGTCCCGGTCGATGATGAGATAAAAGGTGTTGCCGCCCTTGGTCGTCACGGTGATGAACTGCTTGCCTGCGCCGAAAGCGGAGCCGATGTCGTCCATGAGCGTCAGGTTGCCGTCCGGGGTCAGGGGAGCGGAACCTCCGGCAGCGGCGTAATATTGCAGCAGCAGCTCCGGCAGCCCCGCCGTATCCGCAGTGTTCCCGCTGTTTTCTTTCGGAAAATCCATGATTTCAAGGTATTTGCCGTATACATAGCCGGTCTGCTCCGGCACGACCACCTTGTACCAGCCGTTGCTTTCCTCCAGCACCTTCACCTCCGCGCCGTTGAGCAGACGCCCGATCACGGTGTAATCCGTGCCGGGGCCGGTGCGCAGGTTCAAATAGGTGCGGACGTTGACCACCTTTCCGGACTGCTCCCGTTTGGCGGGAAGTGTCCAGCTCCGATCCCCGATGGTCACGGTATGGCTTCCGTCCGCATTTTCGGTCACAAGCACGGTCAGGGTCTGTCCGTTTGGGGTCTGCTCACCGGTATTCGTATTCTCCGGCTGTGTAGTTGCAGTTGGGGTTTCCATGGTCGGGTCGCCCATTGTCGAATCGACCATATCGCCGCCGCCTGCATAGGCCGTAACGGAAAAGACCGTCATGCAGAGCACAACGGCCATCGTCAGGGCAAGAAATCTCCATTTATTCTTCATCCACAAAATCCTCCGTTTTTCTGTATTCGTCGGGCAGCGCCGCCGTGGGACGCTTTTCCAGCATCGCCATCAGCGCCGCGAGCTGCTCGATGGTCAGCCCATTCTCACGGACGATGCCCACAATATCCGTGTTTTCCAGCTTCAGAATCTGCTCGTCCAGGGCTTTGAGCCGTGCGGTCAGCGATGTGAGCTTTTCCGCCAGCTTCTCGCGCTCCTGACGCAGCTTTTCAAGTCGCGGGTTCATAACATCCTCCTTTTTTGCATTGATATGGTTGTTGCTAAGGCAATCTGCCGAATTGGAGAAAATGGCTTCGCCAATAGCTCGTGTCGATGGAAGCGTAGTGAATGGGGTCGCCGCAGTGGAGCATCCTGTTATTGCCCACATAGATGCCCACATGGGACGCGCCTGCGGTGTCATAGGTCTTTTCAAAGAAAATAAGGTCGCCCGGACGAGCGCTTTCCGGGGAAACGTAGGCGCACATGCCCCGCAGCCCCTCCGCGCCCAGCCTGCCGAAGTTCCAATGCAGGCCGCAGTTGTTGTAGACATACGAAACGAAGCCGGAGCAGTCGAAGGAGGTGGCGGGCGAGCTGCCGCCCCAGACGTAGGGGTAGCCCAGATACTTCTCCGCTTCCTTGATGATGGCGGCGAACTGCTCGTCCGCCAGCGCTTCCGGGGGTATCTCGTACTTCTCATACTGGGTGTGGTAGTACCGGTTCACATACGGGGAGCCGGGGAACAGGTCGGGGCGGTTGCCCAGCACGCTCATATACACGGCGTACATGGAGAGCTGATCGTGGGACATGATATGCACCGGCACATGGGAGAGGTTGAAGTTTTCCAGCTCCACATGGCAGATATACCAGGTGTAGGGAACCTCCGCCTCGTACTCGTAGCTTTGCAGATTGCCGTTTTCGTCGGTGTAATAGCCGATATGCGTTTCGGTGCGGTATCTGGTTTCCGTGGCGACGGTTTCCGTTAAGATATACTGCTTTTCAAACAGCGTCTCCAAAATCCCGCCTATTTCGTCAATCGTCCATTCTCCGCCCTTGAGGGCGGTAATCATGGAAATGAGCACATAGGGGTCGTGCTCAATCTCGTCCAGGTCGAAGTGGTACTCGTCGTAATCGTGGGTGCTTTCGTAGCTGTTCAGGTATTCCCGCAGCTCGTCCTCCATGGCGCAGTAGGCGGCTTCCGCCGCCAGCATATCCGCATCCTCCAGCGGATAGGTGGAGGATGCAACACCGGATATTCCTCCCTGAAACAGCGTGGAGCAGGAGGAAATGCAGGTCATGAGCAGCAGTATCGCGGCGGCGATACTGCCCGCGATGAGGAAGCCCTTCTTGTGCCGGACAAAAAAGCTGCCGGCCTTTTTGCTCCCCTCGGCGGCGCGCTTTGCCGCCTTCGCGGTGGTCTCGGACGCTTTGACAGTATTCCTCGCGCCGTTCCCCGCTTTTGCGGCGGCGTATTCCTTTTTAATGGCCTGCTTCTGCCGCCAACGGGAATAGGGGTTGGAAGCCCCGCCGTATTCCTGCTCGTACTGTTTGTTCAGCGCCTTGAGACTGGCTTTGTCTGCGGCGGCTTCCGCCTTGTCCGCTTTGCGGTAGGGCTTTTCCGCATGGGAGCGGTGCGCCGATTCCGCAATGCGCCAGGTGCGCTCCGCCGTCTCGGTCAGGGTGTTCGCCGCCTCCGTGCCGGGGTTGTCGCCGCCCTCCTCCCGGAGCTTGCGGTGGACTGCGCTGCGGACGGTATCCAGCGGCGCTTTCCTTGCGGCGTGCGCCAGCTTGGAGGGCGGACGCTTTTTGTCCGCCTCCTCAAAGAAAAGGCGCGTCGTGACCTTGCCGCTCTCACTGTCCACAACGCGCTTTTTGACCTTAACGGTTTTCTTGGGAATTTTCGCTTCGGCCTTCTCCAGCTTATCCGCCGCCCTGTCCGCCTTGCGGACAGCTCGTTCCAGCTCCGGCAGGGCGCGTTCTTCCTCGGTGAAAATCAGCCTTGGCGAGCGTTTTGCCATATTCATCACCTCCTGATGGGACTGCTGATGGGTTAAAAGCGTTATTCAAACAGAATTTCATCCGTTCTCTCCAGAAAATGCCGCTTGCCCTCCGGGGTGATTAGGGTATAGTGTCCCAGCTTGCCACGCTCGGTGTAGAAGTCCCTCACCAGAAACAAACCGGCGCTCTTTTTGACCGCACGGGGAAAGAGCTTGCGGTTCTTGTCCCGGAACAGATACTTCTTTTCCTCCAGATACCGGGTAAACTGCTTTTCGGGAACGCCCAGCTCCTTGGCGGTGGTGCGGATGTTGGTGCAGTCCGCAGGGTCAACAAAGGCGTCGTAATACTCCGCTTTGGGGAGGGCAAGCCGGAGACGGCGGGTCAGCTCCCGGTTTCGGGCGTTTTCGCTGCGCAGACGGTTCAGGTACTCCGGCACGGCCTCGGGGTGCGCCTCCAGCGCATCCAACAGGCTGTCCGTCATATACGCGCCGTGCTTGCGGATGGAGGGAATGACCTCATGGGTGATCCAGCGCTTGAAGGCTCTCGCTTCCGGCTTTTTGGAACAAAGGATCAAATGATAGAGTCCGGCTTCACTTACTGCATTTATTTCAATCGTCTTATCGGCGTTCTGGGGGTGGGGTACTTCAAGTAACCCACCTTCATCCGAGTCCAATCTGGACATTGCGCGCGTAACCTGGTTCAATCCGAGAGCTTTGCACACATCAACCGCAACAAACCAAGGAGCTCCGTCTTTCAGCACGGAACGCACCCGACCAAAATCTGCGCTTTCAAAAATCATAAGGTGGTTATCCATAGTCTTTTCTCCTTCCTTACACTGTAATTGCGTCCTTCGCTTCCTCCCCGGTTTGTTCGGAGAGGTCGGACAATTTTGTCGTGATGATTTTGTACAGCTCCGTATCCTTGGGGAAGCGGTCTACGAAGGGCAGGATCACGCTGCCGTAGAACAAAAGCCCCTCGCCCTCGGCGGATTGGGTCACATACGAGAGCTGATGGGGCGAGATGTTGAGCTGCTTCGCCAGAATCTGCCGGTCGCCGGAAGCCTGGTTGAGCATATACACATAATCGGAGTTTTCAAAGATGTTCTCCACCTCACGGCTGGAGAGCAGGTCTTTGACGTTCTGGGTGATGCCCGTGGGAACGCCGCCCCACTTGCGGAAGCGCTTCCATATCTCCACCGTATACGCGGCGGTCTGCTCCTCCTTCAAAAGAAGGTGCATTTCGTCGATATAGTAGCGGGTGGACTTGCGCTGCTCCCGGTTGATCGTGACGCGGTTCCACACCGCGTCCTGCACCACCAGCATCCCGATCTTTTTGAGCTGCTTGCCCAGCTCCTTGATATCGAAGCTGACCACACGGTTTTCGATATTCACGTTGCTGCGGTGGTTGAACACGTTGAGGGAGCCGGTGACGTAGATTTCCAGCGCCGTGGCGATATACTGCGCTTCCTTTTCGTCCTGCCTGCGAAGCTCGTTGTACAAGTCCTCTAAAATAGGCATCTTCTCCGGGCGTGGGTCGCTCAGGTACTCCCGGTAGACAGAGCGCACACAGCGGTCGATGATGGTCTTTTCCACCGGCATGAGGCCGTCCTTGCCGCCCACGATCAGCTCGCACAGGGAGAGGATGAAGTCGGATTTCAGGCTCAGCGGGTTTTCGTCGTCACTGTAATTCAGGTTCAAATCCATGGGGTTCAGGTAGTCGGTGGAGGTGGGCGAGATCTTCACCACCTGCCCGTGCAGGTGCTCCACCAGCGGCCCGTACTCCGCCTCCGGGTCGCAGATGATGATATCGTCGTTTGTGACGAGGAACACGTTGGCGATCTCCCGCTTGGCGGAGAAGGACTTGCCGCTTCCGGGCGTGCCTAAGATCAGCCCGTTGGGGTTTTTAAGCAGCTTTCTGTCTACCATGATGAGGTTGTTGGAAAGGGCGTTCAGCCCGCAGTACAGGGCTTCCTTCCCGTCCTGAAACAGCTCCTGGGTGGTAAACGGCACGAAGATCGCCACGCTGGAGGTGGTGAGCCCCCGCTGGATCTCGATCTGGTTATACCCCAGCGGCAGCGCGGACATGAAGCCCTCCTCCTGCTGAAAGTCCAGCCGCGTGAGTTGGCAGTTGTACTTCTGGGCGATGGAGCCCGCCTGAAAGACGTTGTTGCCGAGGCGCTGCCTGTTGTCCGCCACGTTCACCACAAGGAAGGTCAAAAGGAACATACGCTCGTTGCGGCTTTGCAGCTCCTGCAAGAGCTTTTCGGTGAGACGGATATAGCGGCGAACCTGATCTCTGCTTGTTCCGGCTTCAGCTGCTACTTTCTCCACAGACAACTTCTGTGCGATTTGCGTAGAAGTTGATTTTCCCTCCAAATCCACCCGTTTTCCCTGATGCTTCAACGCTTCCAGCTTCATTTTGTACGCCTGCGCCCGCTCCATGGGGCTGATGGTTTCCCGCTGCAAGTTGCTGTCCACCATGAGGATCACCGCCTCGTCGTCGTCAAGATTGCGTATGATGGCCGGTATGGTTTTCAGCCCCGCAAGGTCTGCGGCATGGAGCCGCCTGTGTCCGGCTACCATCTCGTATCCGCCCTCCGGTGCGGGGCGGATGATGGCGGGGTTGAGAACGCCCACCTGCATGATGCTGTCGATGGTCTGCTGCATGAGCTCGTCGTCCGTCACCTTGAAGGGGTGGTTCTTGAAGGGACGAATCTCTGAAAGCGGTATCTGCTGTACCTGTTCGTTGGGTTTCTGTTTCGGCACGGTCGCATCACCTCCTGAAAATGCCAAAGCCGCAGGCGATAACCTGCGGCTCAGATGAAGCCCTCCGACATATCGTGACTCACAAGGCTTCGGTAGTAGTTCCCGATGGTCAGAGGGGCGTTATACAGCGTGGCTAAAAGATACTGGCGCATATTGCGGATGCGGGTGGTGTTTTCCTTCAGCCCGCCCACCACAAAGCGGATGTGCTCGCTGTTCAGCTTCAAAAACTGGCTCCTGACCACCTCGGCGGGCTTTTCGTCGCCGGAAATGCGGACGGAGCTTTTCGTCGTACAGACAACATCCACCAGCAATTCCAGGATTTCTTCCAACGTGTCCTGCTCGTATGGATAGTCTGTCAGGAGTGTGTCATAGGCGATGTTCTCCGCAATAAGCTCTCTGTACCGCTCTCTCAACGCCGCTTCGTTTCCTTTCGCTTCCCGCCCGTGATCCCTCCTGAACGAAGTGAAGGGAAAGGAATCAGTATCACTAAAATCAGTATCATTATTCTCAGTATTATTAGATCGTGATTTTAACGATTCTTGATCCGTGATTTTCACTGCTCCTGAATCGTGATTTTCACGGTTCTGGAATCGTGATTCCGGGGAAGGCGCGGTGCTGCCCGATGCGTTATCCACATGGTTATCCACAAAGTTCTTGACGTAGATGAGGTTGGGCTTGCCCAGCCCCTGCCGCTTGCGCTCGATGAGGCGGCATTTGCTCTCCAGCTCATGCAGCAGCTTTCCGGCCTTCTGGTCGGCGCAGCCCAGGGCGGTCATGACCTCCTCGATGGTGAAGATGATATACACACGCCCCGCCCGATCCAGCCAGCCGTTCTTGCAGCTCAGGCTCATACGGTCAAGGAGCAGACCGTAGAGCACCTTGGCTTCTGCGGAAACGCTTCTGAAATGTTCCTCCGTGAACAGCACCTTGGGGATGCGGTAGAAGGAGAACTGTTCCGCTTCCGCACCGTAGAAATAATCATACATGGCTTCTGTCACGCTCCTTTGGAAGTCCTGCGGCGCGCATGACCTCTTTGGTACACCATCCGATGCAGGGGGCAGCCTTTCCGTAGGGACAGCCCTCGCACTCCGAAACGGGAGCGGCGTTGTCCGCATTTGCTTCGTAAACTTGTTCTATGCCGTTCCGTCTTGCAGGCTTCTGCGGGACGGGACAGCAGCAGCCGTCCGGGTAGACGCAGCCCTTTAGCTTCCCTTTCCGGTACAGGCAGTACCGGCAGTCATATACGTTGTAGCCCCACGACTTCCCGTATGCTTTCACAATAACACCTCCTTCGCCCGCATCTGGGCATAAAAATAGCGCGCCTGCCGACCCAAGCGCCACTTTGGGTAACAGACGCGCTATGTACTGTTTTCATGATTTTATGTTGTATTGTTTTCTGAACTCTGTGACAAACAGCTTGTACTTGTACGACTGTTGCGGATTACGGCACATTGCCGCTGAAGCTAAATATTTGATAGCACACTCTTTGGGGATAAAATATTTCCCTCCAATCTTAAATGCCTTCATCTTTTTGCTGCTGCACCAGTTTACTACAGAGGTAGATTTGTATCCAGCAAACACGGCAAGCTCCTCGATTGTAATAAGGTCCGCCATCTCCTTCATTTCCGCTTCAAAAAACAGCTCAAACTGTTTCGTCTGCTCAGGAGTCAGCGTTATCCAGCAGCTTGGAGCTATTGCTTTTTTAGCACCTGCTGTCCCTGCGTACCATCCTTCACTGGCCTTGTACTTTTCCGGGCATATTTCCCTCTGACGCAGGTACTCGATCACATCGTCTGTCTTAATGGTATAGCGACGTGTTTTTTTACCCGTGTCCTTGCATGGAATTGCACCGCTTTGAAGCAAATAGAGTGCGGTTGCCTTGCTGATGTGGGCCACCCGATATAGCTGATCCTTGCTCATGGTTTTTGGGTATTGCTTCTTGATCTCTTTGAAATGCGCTTCTAAATTTTTCATGTTCAAACCACCTTTTCATATTGGTCAACGGCAGGTGGTTTCCCATGAAAGTCTGTTCAAAACGCAGTCGTAGGAACTGCGATTTTTTCTTGTTTGGTCTCCCCAGTTCTCCCCTAGTTCTCCCCAAAATGCTCAGTTCTCCCCTAAAAAGCAGTAAAACCGCTAATTATTCGAACTCATTGATTTTTGGGCGTTTTTCCATTTTCCGAGCTTTTACCCTTGAAAAACCCTTGAAATACGGGCTTCTTCAAGTTCCGCCATCGTCACTCAATTTCTCTTAATTCCGCTTATTTCTAAATAGCGAATTTTGACTCGAAATCGTTTGACGGCCAAAAACCGTCCGTGGGTTCGAATCCCACGCCCTCCGCCAGCGAAAAACCCAGTCATATCAAGGCTTTGCGCCCATATGACTGGGCTTTTCTTTTTGCTAATCTGCCATTGCTGCACATGATTTTCGGCAAGAAGTCATGTCTGCCATCCGACGGCCTCGGTTTCCGGCAGGGTCAGGACGTTGTCCATTACGTTTGCGGACGTAAGCTTGGACTTATAATCCAAGTGGCTGTAGATGTTTGCCGTGGTGCTGATATCGCTGTGGCCCAGCCATTCCTGGATCTGCTTCATGGGCACGTCGTTGGCAAGCAGCAGCGAGGCGCAGCTGTGCCCTTACGGTATAATTACGACAAACCGGAAAAGCCC
>UMJY01009667.1_pt1 | contig 34344 bp, 31 predicted proteins | sample 1966191 | NCBI WGS metagenome assembly UMJY01 (sample SAMEA4836161, study PRJEB28245) | human gut metagenome | biome: gut microbiome; material: fecal sample | place: Denmark | collected 2008 | reverse complement strand
ATCTTGCCGGCGATCCGTAGGCCGCCGGTGGCCGTGCGCTCCACGCGCAGGGCGGCGAGCTCGATGATCTGGTCACTGTCGAAGTCGAGGCCGCTGGTCTCGGTATCAAACACGACGAGGGCCTTGTAGCGGTCGAACAGGGTGGAGAGGTTACTCATGCCGGGCCTCCTTCTCACGGGTGGCTCTCAGGGTGCCGAGCATAAACGAGAGGGCCGTGGTCAGTTGTTCCTCGGTGGCGAAGGTGCCGCCGAACTGCTCGGCCAGCGCCGCGATGATCTCGCCGGCGTGCTCCGGCGTGACGTCGTCGGTGGCTTCGTCGTCCTCGACGGAGATCAGGAGATCGGAGTCCAGATAACAAGCGGGGCGCAGGCCGCCGTAGCCGTTGTAGGCGCTGAACCTGCTCAGAGAGCCATCGGTGTCGACGTAGCGGGCGAGTGACTCGTAGCCGTTAGACTTCGTGCTGAAGGCGGTGGACAGCCACCACCAGTCGTCTGCGTTGGGGATGACGTCGCGGTTGCGCCGGTACTGGTCGACCGTCAGCAGAAAGATGGTGACGGTGCAGATGCCGTAGTCCTTCAGGCCGTCGTCGGTGGTCAGGTCGAGCTCCGTGGTCAGGAAGGCGTTGGGGCCGTTCACGTCCTCGAGCAGGTTGTCGAGGTAGGCGCCGTTGAGGTATTCCTTGCTGCTGGCGACGGCGAAGTTGTTGCAGTTGCCCTCGTCAAAGGCTCGGGTCTCGATGATGTCCTTGCTCAGGCAGAGGGCGTGGCCGTCGTCGTTTTCCAGCAGGATCCAGCTCTGTCCGGCATAGTCGAAGGCCGTGCCGCGGGCGGCGTTCTTGAGTGCGATTTTTTTCATAGGGTTGCTCCTTTCGTTCTCTGCGGCCGAGCCTTCTGGCTGGCCTGTATGTTTGGCAGGGTCTCGCCGGCGCGGAGCCGGCTCTCACAGTGCGGGCAGATGTAGCCGGTGCGGGGGATCTTCTGGTAGATGCTGACGTTCCAGTCGAGCCCGCAGCCGACGCACTTGGCTGTCATGGGCCTCCACCTCCTTCCGCAGCCAGAGCCTCGAAAACATAGCGCCGGATGCGGTTGCGGTACTTCTTCCGGGTTCTGGCTTTCTTTGCGTGAGCTGCGAGGTGCAGCCACTTCGGCGGCACTCCGATGGCCTTGGCCGATACCTTCCAGAGCTTTTTGAGGGCAGAGAGCACGGCGTTGATGACCGGCTTCAGGGCTTCGGCCAGCTTGGCGGCGATTTCCCGCAGAGCGTCGGCCAGCTTCTCGAAGGCTTCGCGGGCCTGCTGCATCTTCTCACGATCGGCGAGCGTCATGCTGCCGTCGTAGACGTAGGGGCTCAGCTCGTCGTCGCCTCCGTCGGCCAGACGCTCACAGAACGGGAGGCCGGCAGCTTCGGCAGCCTTGCGGCCCTCCTCGAGGGCGTCCCGACCTTGCGTGACTTCGCAATAGTCCGCGAGGCGGTTGCGGCCGCCTTCGTAGTGCCAGCGGATCCCGGCGGCGATCTCGTCGATGGTCATGTCCTCACCGAAGTGGCCGCAGTAGTAGCCGTTGACGATGACGGCGTCCGGGTCTGCCTTCAGGATCCCGATGGCGTCGTTGAGGTCGTTGGTCTCCCACTCGCCGTTCCAGATGTCGCTCCAGATCGTCAGGGCGTTCCACGAGCGGCCGGTGCGGTACACGATTGTCCAGCCGATGCCGTCGCGGATCTCCGTGGCGAAGTCTCGGGCGATGTCTCTCAGTGCTGCCATGCTGTTGCCTCCTCTCTGGTGATGTGCACGACGGTGACGAGGTCGTCGATCTCGTGCTTGGTGGTGTAGGTGTCCCGCTCGTCGAGCCCGATGTGCCGCAGCAGCGTCTCGGGCCCATCCAGCAGGAAGGCGGTGACGGCCACGGCGTTCAGCCGGTAGACCGTGACCTCCACGGTGCAGCGGGCGCCGTCCTCGTCCAGCGTGGACGGGAACGAGGCCCGGCAGATGGGGCTCGCCTCGTATCTGAAGGCGGTCGCGCGGTTCTCGCCGGTGATGATGTCCTTCACGAACTCCTCGAAGGCTTTGCGGGGGATCGAGCTGCGGTACTTGTCCAGCGTGACGTCGGCGAGCTGCCGGATGGCTTTGGTGTTCATGCTTTTCACCTCACTTTATCTCGTGGATCAGCGTCCTGAAGTGGAAGCACTGGATGTTGTAGCCGCCGGCTCCGATAGTCTGGATCTTTGCCTTGCCCTCCGTGCCGACGATGATGCCGTTGATGTCGCCCTCGGGGCCGATGTAGAGGGCGGCCGCGTCGGTGATGGTTCCGACCGTGCTCATAATGCGGCCGATCAGGTCGAGCAGCTTGGCCCGCTTTTCTTCGTCCATCGTCTTTTCGAGCCACGCCTCGCGCTCGTCCTCGTCGTGGATCTCCAGCAGCCTGAGCGTGATCTGGTCGCCTGCTTCGCGGAGCTTCTTCTGGATCTGGTGGTATTCCAGACCGCGCTCACTCAGGAAGGCGTCGACGTCACGACGCGGCCAGAGGTTTGCGAGGTCGTAGTCGGTCAGCTCGCGGCCCTTGTAGAGCTCGCGGTACTTCTCGAGAGAGGGGAGCGTCTGAAGCGCCTCCAGCCGGGCGGCCCGTTCCTTGGCCTTCAGGCCCTCGCGGTACTCGATGAAGCGGATCCGCTTCTCTCGGTAGTATCCGATCGCGTGCTGTTTCCAGTTTTCGAGGAAGTCCTTCAGGATCTCCGGGGTGTTTGCCTCGATGTATGCGTCGCGGGTGATCCGGGTGTTGAGCTTATCCTTCCAGTTTGCGAGGGTCTCGCGGGCCTCGGCCAGCTTGGAGGTCGCGCTCTTGATGTCCTCGCGCTTAATGCTGACGTCGAAGCGGTCGGCGCCTTTTTCAATCATTTTGGCGAGCTGGCTGTTGTGCTTCTTGAGTACGGCCTCGCGCTTCGCCACGCGGCCCTCGGCGTCGATGACTTTCTGCTCGAGCTCTTTCTGTGTCATGGTGGTCTCCTTTCGTCTTGGCCCGGCCGGAGCCGGGGATCTTGGCATCTTTAGCAGCAGGCGAAGATCGCGGCGATCTGTGCCTTGGTTGCTCTCTGGTAGCTGGAATAAAAAACACGACCGCCGACTTCTTGGTTGATGGCATAGTGGCCGTCGGCGTAGCGCTTAATGAGCCACACTTTGCGTGGGTTCCACTTGTCAACCTTGCGTGTCAGGGTCGTGTTGTTTCTTCTGCTTCTCATGGGGGTCTCCTTTCTTCGGCCCGGCGCTGCCGGGTGTTCTTGGCTACTGTGCGGCCGGTGCTCGTTTACCTCTGCGCTTGAAGCTCTCACGCAGCCGCCTCTCGGCGAGCTCTGCGCTGTACCCTTCGCGCTGGTTGGCGTCCAGCGTGCCGGTCGCGCCTCGCTGGAGCTCTTTGTAGATGGTGGTGTGGTGAACGCTCAGGCGGGCCGCAATATCGACCGGCCGATCTCCGAGCAGATGCCACGCCTCGATCTTCTTCCTGTCCTCGAAGGTCAGGTAGCGGTACTTTCCCGTCAGTCTCACCTCCGTCCGATGGGGTTGTAGTAAAGAAAAAACGCACAGTCGACTCAGTTGAGTCTCTGTGCGTTTAATGATAATGGACAGCCGGCAAGTCCGGAATGACCATTTTTGCTTGACTATTCTAAATATGCTTGTATAATGTAAATAAAAGAAATATAATCAATCGCTGAAAAATATATTAACTAAATCAAAAAGGAAACATAACTATGGGCGCGGAATTGACATATGCCGCAATGCGATTATGGGCAAAGAAGGAAAGGAACGGAGAGCAGTATTGGTTGCCGCTTATTATGCACATGGAAGATAGCGTGGCGGTGGCAAGATATATATGGCAAAATTGGCTGGGGCAGGGCGCTAAGCAAACAATAGCGCAATGCTGCGGATGTGACGAAGAAGTGGCAGGAATGCTGTTTGTATTTATAATGGCTGTGCATGATATAGGGAAAGCAACGCCATTGTTCCAATCAAAAAACAGCGGCTTTAGAGCGAGCGATATGGATGAACGAATAACAGAGGAACTTATAGGTGCAGGGCTGTATGTAAAGCCATATGAAAAATACTATCAGTATAAATTATCGCCGCATGCCCTGGCGGGGCAGATATGGCTGGAAAGCAAAGGCTGCAAGCGGAGCATAGCCGCAATAATAGGGGCTCATCATGGAAAAACGCCTACAAACACCGATTATAAAAATGGCAAAATAGAATGCTGCGAAGATAATTTTTATGCATCAATTGAGTATAAGGAAAACTGGGAAAATGTAAGGCAGGAAATACTGGAATACGCACTTAAACTTTCGGGATTTACTTCGCTTGAAAATATGCCTGATGTGGATGTTGCTGCCCAGGTTGCCTTTTCTGGACTTGCAATAATGGCGGACTGGATAGCCAGCAGCGAGGAGTTTTTTCCGTATATAAGCATTGATGAAGCAATGCAGATCGGCGAAGGCAGGGCAAGGTTAAATAATGCCAAGGGGAAACTTGAGTTCCTTAAAACCGCATGGCAAAGCGAAAATTGGCAAATTACACCGGAAACGTTTATTGATAGATTTGGGTTTGCACCGCGGGTGCTGCAACAGAGCGTTGCTCAAACGGCTGAGGGTATTGCGGAACCCGGAATATTCGTGCTGGAAGCGCCTATGGGCGTTGGAAAAACGGAAGCGGCGCTTGCTGCTGCGGAAATATTTGCAGCGGTATGCGGGCGAAGCGGGCTGTTTTTCGCATTACCTACTCAGGCAACATCAAACGGCATGTTTTCGCGCCTAGTAAACTGGGTAAATGTACTTGACGGCGGCAGGCATTCAATGGAACTCGTCCATTCAAACGCGCAATTTAATGATGATTTCAAAAAACTTAACAGAATAAGAAGCAATAACATAGATGTTGATGACGATGCGGGAGCGGCAGTATATCAATGGTTTGAAGGACGCAAAAAGTCAATGCTGGCCGATTTTGTTGTTGGAACAGTTGACCAGTTATTGCAGCTTGCTCTTAAACAAAAGCATGTTATGCTGCGCCATGTTGCGCTGATGAATAAGGTTGTAATCATAGACGAATGCCATGCCTACGACGCATACATGAACGTATACCTTAAGCGGGCGCTTAACTGGCTGGGGAGATACAAGGTGCCTGTTATATTGCTTTCTGCAACGCTGCCGGCGGCTAAGAGGGACGACCTTGTTCGCGCGTACTTAAATAGGGATGCTGCAACATCGCGGCGGCGCAGGCGAGATATACAGAACGAAGAAGCGAATAGCGATTATCCGCTTATGACATATACGGATGGAGATAATGTGCTTCAAAAGCATGTTGAGGCAGGAGTGATGCCGCTGAATGTTAAAGTAAACAGAATTTATGAAAATGACGTGGTTGATCTGCTTGAAGATTTACTCAGCGACGGCGGCTGTGCAGCCATAATAGTAAACACGGTAAAACATGCGCAGGAACTTGCGGAAAGATTAAAAGCAGAATTCGGAGACGATGTGTCGCTGCTGCATTCGCGTTTTACAGCCACGGATAGAATATCAAAGGAGGATATACTCCGCAAACAACTCGGTAAAGCGGGGACGGGTACTATGCGCCCGCACAGACTTATTGTGGTTGGTACGCAGGTAATAGAGCAGTCGTTAGACATAGACTTTGACGTTATGATAAGCGAACTTTGTCCTATCGATCTTTTGCTGCAACGAATGGGAAGATTGCACAGACATAACAGGAATCGACCGGATAAACTAAAAAAAGCGCAATGCTTTGTGCTCAAATGTGAGGACGAAAACATTGATAAGGGCTCCGCGGCAGTATATGGCGAATATATGCTGATGCGCACGGAAGCGGTATTACCGGATGAAATAAATATACCGGACGATGTCTCACGACTGGTGCAAACCGTATATGGCGAAGATGACGGAGTTATGCAGCATTCGCTTGAGCAGTATGCAAAGGCCAAAGAAGAGTGGATAAGTGAGACGAGGAATAAGGAGACTAGGGCGGAAGCATTCAGGATAACAAAGCCATGGCCTGGAATGGGATATAACATAATAGGTTGGCTTGATGTAGCAATGACTGATTCTCAGGGCGAAGCCACAGTTCGTGACACGGACGAATCCTTCGATGTAATAATGGTTAAACAGAACTCTGACGGAACACTGAGTCTGCTTTCAAACGGGTTGGCATTGTTGACTACTACGCCTGATGATACAACGGCAAAGCTTATTGCGCGCGAAAGCATAAGGATGCCGAGGGAGCTTTGTGTGCCATACAGAATAGACAAGGCAATAGAATACATAGAAAAGCAGGCTTCTGAAATCGTTAGCAAATGGCAGGCGTCGCCGTGGCTTAAGGGCAGCCTTGTGCTTATGCTGAACGAACAAAATGAAGCAAGCATACTTGGCTATAAATTAAAATATGACAGCTTTTACGGATTAACATGCACAAAGGAGGATGAGGCAAATGAATGAAAGAGAATTCAACCTTCTCGATGAACCGTGGATAATTGTGCTCAACTTTGACGGTTCAACAGAAAAGGTGTCGCTTATCGATGCACTTGCTCGGGCGGCTGAATTCAGTGGGCTTGCCGGCGAACTGCCGACGCAGGACGCGGCTATATTAAGGCTGCTGCTTGCCGTGCTGCATAGGGTGATAGCGGGTTACGGGCCAAACGATGATGGAAGCGAGCGGGATGCTATTCAAGCGCCGCTTCAGGCGCTTGAATATTGGAAGAAAATCTGGAGTCGCAGAAGGTTCCCAATGGAATCAATAAAGAGATATCTGGAAAAGTTTCATGACAGGTTCTACCTGTTTGACCCTGAATACCCGTTCTTTCAAGTGCCGGAGATTGGACGGGGAACACGCTATACGGCGGCAAAACTCAATGGAGAACTGTCAGAAAGCAATAACAAAATAAGATTATTCCCGCAGCGCTGTGGAAAGGAAAAAGGAGCGCTGAGTTACGATGAAGCAGCCAGATGGCTATTGCATGTAAATGCATTTGATGATACTTCGGGCAAAAAGAGTGATCCGAACATAAAGCAAAGCCCCGGCGCAGGATGGCTTGGCAAGCTTGGTCTTGTAATGGCGGAAGGAAAAGACCTGTTTGAAACGCTGATGCTTAATCTTGTGCTGTTAAAAGACGGTAGTGATGAACTGTGGGGCGAAGAATTTCCTATATGGGAAAGTGAAACGGTAAAACGAGCCGAAAGGACTGAAATAAGCTTGCCGCAAAGCTTATCCGAACTATACACGCTGCAATCGCGCAGAATAGAACTGGTACGTGAACAGGATAAAGTCATCGGCTATATTCTTATTGGCGGGGATTTCTTTACAAAGGACAATGCTTTTATTGAACAAATGACTCTTTGGCGAAATGCATCAAAAAATGAGAAAAGTGGGATGCTGTTTCAGCCCAAACGTCACGATCCATCTAAAAAAATTTGGCGTGATTTTGCTGCAATAGCATCACAAAGCGGTGGACGAATGCCTGGTGTTGTTATGTGGACGGCAAGGCTTATTAGGGATGGGATATTGCCGCAGGGCTTAGTAAGGTTTAAAACGGTATCGGCAAAGTATGCGGATAAAGATTTCTTTATAGACGATATATTCTCAGATTCAATGGCGTTCAGCGGAGAAATGCTTGGCGAAAAAGGCTCTGATTGGATACCGGCGGTCATAGATCAGGTGGAAATATCGAATGCGTTGGTAATACAGTTGGCTAACCTAGCGCAAAGCATAGCGAAAGCAGCGGGGGATTCTGATGGCGCTTTTATACGCGATGCCGCGAAGGAACAGGCGTATTTTGCACTGGATATGCCATTTAGAAGCTGGCTTGCGGGAATTGATCCCGCACAGGAAAAACTGCCGGAGGCCGAGGAGCGCTGGTGGAATATAGCACAGCCGATTGTGCGCAGGTTGGGTGCGGAACTTATTGCTCAGGCAGGGCCGCAGGCGCTTGTGGGCAGGGAAGTAGACCAGAAAAACATAGCTGCGCCGGATGCATATAACTATTTTCTTTATCGCATAAAAAATGAACAAACATTAAAGAACGGAGGGAAAAAGAGTGGCAAGTGACAGGGAATTAATAAGAAACTTTGTCCGCGCACGAATAGCAAGCCTTGAAGGAGCCGGGAATGAAGCAGCCGTAAGAGGCAAGCTTGCCAATCTCAGACGCGGCATCGGAAGGGCGCCGGGCAGCATGGCGGAATTATGGAACGTGACGCTTGAAGGATTGCCGGAGCGGTTTTACAGCAAAACTGGCGAGCCGACCAAGGCGGAATGGGCTGTGTACATTGCGCTTACGCTTTATGCGCTGCATCAGCAAGGGAGCGATATAAAGCGGCAAAGCATGAATGCCGAAGGAATATCGGTAGGTACAGCCGCGCGCAGATTGGTGAGCGGCGAAGACGAAGGAGCAAGAGTAAAACGCCGCTTTGACCAAGTGATAACATCGCAGAGCGTAGATGAATTGGCGCATCACCTGAGGGGGATGGTGCAGCTGTTCAAACAGGCATCAGTTCCGCTTGACTATGCCATGCTTGCGGAGGACATCTATCGATTTGAGATGGATAGCGAGCGTGATAGAGTAAGATTATCCTGGGGGCAGGATTATTACAGACGGAATAACAAAGAAGATGCCGGTAGCGAAACGGCAAACGATAATCAAAACAACTGAGACAAGAAAGGAAGATAATGAAAATGAAAAACAATGAAAGACTGTATGTTGATGTCCATGTGCTGCAAACCGTTCCGCCCAGCTGCGTAAACCGCGATGATACCGGATCACCCAAAACGGCCGTATACGGTGGTGTAACAAGAGCGCGTGTATCATCTCAAAGCTGGAAGCGCGCAATGCGACTGATGTTTAGAAATGAATTCCCTGATGAACAGCTTGGGTTGCGCACAAAAAGGATAGTAAAACTTGTAGCGGATGAAATACAAAGGCTTGCTCCGCAGGAGAATAGCGCGGAAAAACTTGCAATAAATGCCTTGACTGCGGCGGGACTGAAAATAAAAGATGCTCAAAAGGGAACGGATGCGCTGTTCTTTATAAGCGAGGCGCAGGTAAGGGCGCTTGCGCGGCTTGTTGTTGAAACACCTGACTTTATAAAGGTTGCAGGCACTAAGGAAATAAAACAGGCTGCCGCGGATGCCCTGAGACAATATCCGGGAATAGATATAGCGCTTTTTGGCCGCATGGTCGCGGATGACCCCACGCTGAATACGGAAGCATGCGCCCAGGTAGCGCATTGTATATCCACACATAAGGTGAATAATGAATATGACTATTTTACCGCAGTAGATGATCTTTCGCCGGAAGATAATGCTGGCGCAGCTCATCTTGGCACGGTCGAATTCAATTCTTCAACGCTTTACCGCTATGCTACCGTTGCGGTACACAAGCTTAATGAGCAGCTTGGCGGCGACACGGTAAGGACGGTGAAAGAATTTGTGTCAGCATTCGTGCGTTCAATGCCTGATGGCAAGCAAAACACATTTGCTAACCGCACACTGCCGGATGCCGTGCTTGTTACCGTGAGGCGCGACCAGAGCGTGAACCTTGTGGGTGCATTTGAAAGACCTGTATATGCCGGTGAAAACGGATATGTTGAGCCGTCTGCAAAGAGAATGTGTGAATATGCAAAAGAAGTGTATGCTGATTTTGCAGGCGAGCCGGAAGCTTCTTTTGTAACGGGTAGAGCGCTTGGAACGCTTGCAGAGCCGTGCTCGTTTACGGAACTTCTAAACAAGCTTGGCGCTAAACTTGAAGAGTGCATTGGCGAGGATGCGAACATATGAGTACACTGTTGCTTAGGCTTGCTGCGCCTATGCAGGCCTGGGGCGCAGAAGCGAAATTCGACCGCCGTACAACACAGCGCGAGCCAACAAAAAGCGGCGTAACGGGCCTTGTGGCGGCTGCGCTTGGAAGAAAGCGCGATGAAAGCATAGACGACATTGCTGCGCTGCGCTTTGGCGTACGTGCGGACAAGCCGGGCGTTCTGCTGAGGGACTATCATACGGCAAAAAGCGATAAGTCTGCATACGTTACAAATCGATATTATCTTGCGGATGCCGTATTTGTGGCCGGGCTTGAAGGGGATGACGAATTGCTTGAAAAAATTGATGCGGCGTTGCAAAGGCCTATGTATCCGTTATTTCTTGGCCGCCGCTCATGCCCGCCAAGCGGAAGAGTGTCGCTTGGCATAAGGCGATTGCTAACATTGGAACAGGCACTTGAATTGGAGCCTTTGCAGTCGCAACTCAGCAGAATATCAACGGGAAATTCTCAGAAACTCAGAGTAGTATGCGAAAACGCAGTCGGTGAACAGGGAATGTATTTTGTACGCGATGTGCCTATATCGTTCAATCAGGAACATAGAATGTTTGGCTTCAGATGGGCAAATGAGTATGAAGTATCAAGCCCTAAAGCGCCAATACCGGAGCAACCCACGGAACATGATCCTATGGCGGAATTGGAGGGATAATGTATGTATCTTACAAGGGTAGCAATAGATACTAAGCGCAGGGAAACAATGCGTGCGCTTGCTTCACCGGGCATATTGCATGGCGTGGTGGAACGCTGCTTTGCTGGGGAGAGAAAACGCAGATTGTGGCGCATAGATGCTCTCCAACATGGGACATATGTGCTTATTCTGAGCGAGGATGCGCCGGACTGTACCGGAATTATGACGCAGTTTGGATATGCTGATGTGCCGTGGGAGACTAAGAATTATGACGGTTTAGTTGCTAAAATAGAAGAGGGTCAAATATGGCGCTTCAGACTGCGTGCAAATCCGGTGCACAGTAAATCAACGGCCAAGAATGAGCGCGGCACAGTATATGCACACGTTACGCAGGAGCAGCAGAAAAAATGGTTGATGGATAGGGCGGAGAAAAACGGTTTTGCCCTGAATGAGGATGAATTTGACGTTGTGGACACAAGGTGGGAGATATTCAAAAAACACCATGACGAAAAATCAAAATTGACGCTGCGAACCGCTGCATTTGAAGGGATACTGCGCGTAACTAACAAAGATGCATTTGCAGCGGCACTGACAAACGGCATAGGCAAGGCAAAAGCATATGGCTGTGGGTTGATGACAATAATGCGTGCATAAGGAGAAGAATATGCCGATCCAGCAAGGAATAGAAAAGGCGAGCCTGCAATCCTTGGGACAGATAAAGGACAGGATGACGTTCCTTTATGTTGAACATTGCATAATAAATAAGCAGGATGGCTCAATAACCGTTACCGACGCAAGGGGAACGGTGCATGTTCCTGCTGCGATGCTGAGCGTTTTGCTGCTTGGACCGGGAACGAGTTTGACTCATAGGGCGGTGGAACTTATAAGCGATTCCGGCATGAGTATAATATGGGTGGGCGAGCATGGCGTGCGTTATTATGCGCATGGCCATCCGCTTACCCATTCTTCTCAGCTGCTTAAAACGCAGGCGAAGCTTGTTTCGAACACAAGAACAAGGCTTGAAGTTGCACGGAAAATGTATCAAATGAGATTTCCGGACGAAGATGTATCCGGGTATACTATGCAGCAGCTGCGCGGACGAGAGGGAGCACGCATAAGAAGCATATATCGTAAGTTGGCGAAAGAAACCGGTATAGAATGGAGCGGACGAGAGTTTGATCCGGATAATTATGATGCTGGCAATGCTGTAAATAAAGCATTGTCGGCCGCGCATGCATGTCTTTATGGTATTGCGCACAGCGCAATAGTTGCACTCGGCTGCTCAAGCGGACTTGGGTTTGTGCATGATGGGCATGAAAGATCTTTTGTATATGATATTGCGGATTTGTATAAAGCTGAAATAACTATACCGATTGCATTTCATACAGCAGCGTCGGCAGATAGAGAGGACGATATAGGCTCAATGGTAAGGCGACAGGTGCGCGATGCGGCAGCGGGCGGGCATATATTGGAAAGGACTGTACGCGATATAAGAAAACTGCTAATGGGCGATGATATAGAAGAAATAGAAACAAATGTGCTTTATTTGTGGGATGACAGAAATGAGAAGGTGAGCAGCGGAATATCGTATAACATGACTAATGGAGAATATGAAGTTGCACTCGAGACATGTAACGGGAAAATAGTGGAGAAATAGAAAAATGGTAGTTTTGTGTCTTACAAATTGCCCGCCTGCTTTGCGGGGCGACCTTACGCGTTGGCTCATGGAAATAGATACTGGTGTATATGCAGGCAATGTAAGCGCAAGAGTCCGCGAAGAACTATGGAACAGGGTTACCGAGAACATAAAAGACGGTCGTGCAACCATGGTTTATAGCGCGAGAACCGAACAAAAAATGGAGTTTCGTGTGCACAACAGCGAATGGATACCGGTAGACTTTGATGGGATGAAGCTGATGCTTCGTCCCAATAAAACCTTTCAAGTTAAAAGTGAGCGCACGGAAAACAGAATTGGGTATAGCAAGGCTACTGCAATACGCAAGGCAAAACGCTTTGCAAAGCATGTGCAGAATCAAAAGGATGAGACAGAGGAATATGTAGTATTCGATGTGGAAACTACAGGTCTCTCATCTGCGCATGATAGAATAATTGAAATAGGAGCTATAAGAGTTATAGACGGCGTTGTAGCGGAGCAGTTTGAAAGATTGATAAAACAAGATATGGCCATTCCGAATAAAGTCAAACAATTAACCGGCATAACCGAAGAAATGGTGGGGCAGAGCGGTGTGGATGAAAAGACGGCACTGAAAGAGGTATTGAACTTTATAGGGGATAAGGACTTGGTAATGCATAATGCAGCATTTGATTTTAATTTTTTGAGACAGACATGCCGAAGACATGAAGAACCGATTCCTACTAATAAGGTGACGGATACACTTCGGATCGCCAAACAAAATATAAAAGATATAGACGATTATAAGCTTTCAACGCTTGCAAAATACTTTGGAATAGAAAATATGGCAGCTCACAGAGCCTTGAGCGATTGCCATCTAACAAAATATGTCTACGAAAAACTGATTGAAAAATGAAAAACGATATTGTAAAATACAAGGTACAACAAGTCTTTTTTTAGTCTGTTCCCCGCGCAAGCGGGGGTGATCCCCATTCCCATTGCCACCAAAGCCCATTCCATTGCTGTTCCCCGCGCAAGCGGGGGTGATCCTAGCCCGTTTTGCGGCTCCGGCTGCGGCTGCGGCTGTTCCCCGCGCAAGCGGGGGTGATCCCTTGTTCACGCAGACAAAAATCATTATCACTTGCTGTTCCCCGCGCAAGCGGGGGTGATCCCAACCAGTGGTATTTGTCTGATGCAATATGGCGCTGTTCCCCGCGCAAGCGGGGGTGATCCCAATACGGAAAATCTTCTGGCTTTCTCATATCACTGTTCCCCGCGCAAGCGGGGGTGATCCTGCGCGCGTACACACCCCAAGAAAACGCAGCAGCTGTTCCCCGCGCAAGCGGGGGTGATCCCTTTGCGGCAACTTTTTTCAAACGCGCCCTGTACTGTTCCCCGCGCAAGCGGGGGTGATCCTCGCGCTTGTGGTGCTTATAGCGGCCACATTTTCTGTTCCCCGCGCAAGCGGGGGTGATCCTGGATTGGATAAGCGTTAAAGAGAGATTGCCTGCTGTTCCCCGCGCAAGCGGGGGTGATCCCGCGGGTATACTCATCGTTTTCACGGTGTCGGACTGTTCCCCGCGCAAGCGGGGGTGATCCTGTGTTGTACGGCGCGGGCATAACCCGCGCGAACTGTTCCCCGCGCAAGCGGGGGTGATCCCGGGCGGGCAATGCCCGCCCACCCAGAGATAAGCTGTTCCCCGCGCAAGCGGGGGTGATCCCGCCCGTGCAGAACTTTTGCAACACATAATTGACTGTTCCCCGCGCAAGCGGGGGTGATCCCATCTGCCGCAAGGAGGCGGCGAAGGGCAAAAACTGTTCCCCGCGCAAGCGGGGGTGATCCTGTACCCTCTTTGGCGGATATCGCCGCCGTGACCTGTTCCCCGCGCAAGCGGGGGTGATCCTAGCGCATGGTTATCGTTGCGGGTTCGCGCAAACTGTTCCCCGCGCAAGCGGGGGTGATCCCTGGCTCGTGTTTTGCCACGGGTTCGGGCGGTGCTGTTCCCCGCGCAAGCGGGGGTGATCCCTATTCTTTTGCCATGATTAATGGGAAAACGACCTGTTCCCCGCGCAAGCGGGGGTGATCCCGATATCGTTCTTGGCTTTATCCTGCAAAGGCACTGTTCCCCGCGCAAGCGGGGGTGATCCTTGTATGTTTTCGCCTTTGGTCTGCAAATTCATCTGTTCCCCGCGCAAGCGGGGGTGATCCCGACAAGCCATCCGCGAGATATCGAAGTTGCGCCTGTTCCCCGCGCAAGCGGGGGTGATCCTTATGCCCAAGCTTACGGGCTGGCGCAAAGTGGCTGTTCCCCGCGCAAGCGGGGGTGATCCTTTCGCCGTAAAGTACACCACCGTGCCGACTGTCTGTTCCCCGCGCAAGCGGGGGTGATCCCGTCGAGGAAGGAAAAGTACAGGCAGACCGAAACTGTTCCCCGCGCAAGCGGGGGTGATCCCGACCTCGCGGCACGAATATCAAAATTGGAGGACTGTTCCCCGCGCAAGCGGGGGTGATCCTTTATCGCCGCCAAAAGCTCGTTGATTATATCCCTGTTCCCCGCGCAAGCGGGGGTGATCCCATGGCCTTTATCTCGCGCCCCGTCCAGTCCTCCTGTTCCCCGCGCAAGCGGGGGTGATCCTCAGCCCGCGTATGTCCCTAAGCCAATGAATTACTGTTCCCCGCGCAAGCGGGGGTGATCCCGGCGAGAGCATCTCCAACGCCCGCGCGGGCCGCTGTTCCCCGCGCAAGCGGGGGTGATCCCGAAGGAGGAAAAGCAATGAGTAAGTATATAGACTGTTCCCCGCGCAAGCGGGGGTGATCCTTGCGCCTTATTTTTTCATATCCCTCGATTGTTCTGTTCCCCGCGCAAGCGGGGGTGATCCTTGCTCTTGTAGTTTTTTGCTTTCGGCATTAAGCTGTTCCCCGCGCAAGCGGGGGTGATCCTTTACCGAGCATTTAATGAGCAAAAATATTTTTCTGTTCCCCGCGCAAGCGGGGGTGATCCTCTGCTCCGACAGGTCATTTATCAGCTTCATTTCTGTTCCCCGCGCAAGCGGGGGTGATCCTTCGATTTGTGCATACACGTCTTTGCGTGACGGCTGTTCCCCGCGCAAGCGGGGGTGATCCCCGGTTTTGTGGCACTGATAAATCACGAGATAGCTGTTCCCCGCGCAAGCGGGGGTGATCCCATTATGGACGCGGACGTGGCGCTTAATCACGACTGTTCCCCGCGCAAGCGGGGGTGATCCTAAGCTTAGTACTGCCCGACAAATCCGACTGACCTGTTCCCCGCGCAAGCGGGGGTGATCCCACTTGATCTGCCGCAAGGATATGACATGCCGACTGTTCCCCGCGCAAGCGGGGGTGATCCCTTGTGCGCAGCAGCGGTTGGTAAGGGGATACTCTGTTCCCCGCGCAAGCGGGGGTGATCCCAAGGTAACGGCTTGTTTTGTGCACAAAGTGCTCTGTTCCCCGCGCAAGCGGGGGTGATCCTGAATAATGATTAAAATTGGAAACGTTGAAACTCTGTTCCCCGCGCAAGCGGGGGTGATCCCCCGCCGGGCCAGTAGTCCGTGCCGTCCGCGTTCTGTTCCCCGCGCAAGCGGGGGTGATCCTCCCGTCACGAGGCTTTATGTTAGTGTGAAACTCTGTTCCCCGCGCAAGCGGGGGTGATCCCGTATACATTGCAAGCAGTTCGTTTGCATCTGCCTGTTCCCCGCGCAAGCGGGGGTGATCCTATCCCCGCAGCTAATCGCACAGGCCAAAAGCACTGTTCCCCGCGCAAGCGGGGGTGATCCTACATTCTCCGATATTATCTGCAAATCCGCTCCCTGTTCCCCGCGCAAGCGGGGGTGATCCTCGGTCTTGCCGAGCTGGTTGAGATGCTAAAAGCTGTTCCCCGCGCAAGCGGGGGTGATCCCCCTGACGGATAAACAGAAGTCACAGGCCAGAACTGTTCCCCGCGCAAGCGGGGGTGATCCCAAAGCATACTGCGCCATGGGCACATCCGCCCACTGTTCCCCGCGCAAGCGGGGGTGATCCCGCGGGGAAGATATGCTTATATAGTGCCGTGCGCTGTTCCCCGCGCAAGCGGGGGTGATCCCAAGCTCCGCCTGTGTGCTTATGTCGCGCAGTTCTGTTCCCCGCGCAAGCGGGGGTGATCCCGCGGGCGACCGCGTGCGAATTTTGGAGGATAACTGTTCCCCGCGCAAGCGGGGGTGATCCCTGCTGGGGCGCGACTTGCAGTACAAGCGCGACCTGTTCCCCGCGCAAGCGGGGGTGATCCCGGCGCGGTTTTAAGCCTAATATCGTCCATACGCTGTTCCCCGCGCAAGCGGGGGTGATCCTAGCCTGATTTGTGACTTCCTGCCGTGCAAATTCTGTTCCCCGCGCAAGCGGGGGTGATCCCTAATTGCAGTTCCGGCTATGCCAAAGCCAAGCCTGTTCCCCGCGCAAGCGGGGGTGATCCTGCGTATAAAATCCGTTTCGCCGGTGGCAAGGCCTGTTCCCCGCGCAAGCGGGGGTGATCCCTGTTTCCAGTTAATGTCTGACGAATAGTAATTCTGTTCCCCGCGCAAGCGGGGGTGATCCCAAAGCACGCAAGGCCGCGTTAGCCGCCGCGTGCTGTTCCCCGCGCAAGCGGGGGTGATCCCAAGCCCGAAGGGAGTTAAAAATTATGAAGTACCTGTTCCCCGCGCAAGCGGGGGTGATCCCTGCTTAATGTCAGCCCCGTCACCGTGCGGCGCCTGTTCCCCGCGCAAGCGGGGGTGATCCTATATTCACACCTTTCGGCGCAGAAGGAAAAATCTGTTCCCCGCGCAAGCGGGGGTGATCCCAACCGCTTCGCCCAGCGCGGGGGTGCAGTCAACTGTTCCCCGCGCAAGCGGGGGTGATCCCGACGCTGTTAAGGTCTATCAAAATCACAAAAGCTGTTCCCCGCGCAAGCGGGGGTGATCCTTACGCGCGCGGCCATACACGCAATCGCTACCCCTGTTCACCGCGCAAGCGGGGGTGATCCTAAATTAAAGAAATATGGACGATACACAATACACTGTTCCCCGCGCAAGCGGGGGTAATCCCTTGAATTTGCGCCGCACTCAAACCTTCCCATTCTGTTCCCCGCGCAAGCGGGGGTGATCCTGCGGCATATTCGCCCGTCATTTCCATTTGGTCCTGTTCCCCGCGCAAGCGGGGGTGATCCTACGATGACCAAGAAAGAAAACGCGCTGCTTAACTGTTCCCCGCGCAAGCGGGGGTGATCCCTTCTCCCTTGCCAACCTCGCGAAAAATTGCTCCCTGTTCCCCGCGCAAGCGGGGGTGATCCTATATCATTGTAGACATACGCAGCGCATACAGCCTGTTCCCCGCGCAAGCGGGGGTGATCCTCCGCGCCAAGTGATTTCATCGGCGCGGACAGGCTGTTCCCCGCGCAAGCGGGGGTGATCCCGGTTTGTGCAACCTCGGCTATGACATGCAGGGCTGTTCGCCGCGCAAGCGGGGGTGATCCCATGATTTCGTTGCCAAACGCTATTGCGCGGTCCTGTTCCCCGCGCAAGCGGGGGTGATCCCCGCCAACGGCTTTGGATATAAAAAGAAGCTGGCTGTTCCCCGCGCAAGCGGGGGTGATCCCCAAGGCCGCGCTGATGGCCTTAGCCGAAAAGTCTGTTCCCCGCGCAAGCGGGGGTGATAATTTTTGTCGCAGAGGGGCGGCGGCAATTTTAGTCTGTTCCCCGCGCAAGCGGGGGTGATCCCGCCATCACCCACACAGCAAGATACCATGCAAACTGTTCCCCGCGCAAGCGGGGGTGATCCCAACGGTGAGCCAGATAAAGCCGCAGTCTTAAACTGTTCCCCGCGCAAGCGGGGGTGATCCTATCCCAATTTTAAGTATGTTAAAAGTATATTGCTGTTCCCCGCGCAAGCGGGGGTGATCCCTTCGGCGCACGGCACAGGCGTTCTATGTTTTCCTGTTCCCCGCGCAAGCGGGGGTGATCCTAGCTCGTCCGTGACGCGGTATCGCCGCGCAGGCTGTTCCCCGCGCAAGCGGGGGTGATCCCAGCGGCGTTGTTTTTAACGCGGGCGACCGCGTCTGTTCCCCGCGCAAGCGGGGGTGATCCCGCACGAGCATAACCCGTGCGGGCGGTGGACATCTGTTCCCCGCGCAAGCGGGGGTGATCCCCAGCCGCCAAGACTTATACAGGGCATACCGCTCTGTTCCCCGCGCAAGCGGGGGTGATCCCGACTTGGCGGCGAGAATATCAAAATTGGAGGACTGTTCCCCGCGCAAGCGGGGGTGATCCCACAAACAGATGCTGGAATCCATCCACAACCTTCTGTTCCCCGCGCAAGCGGGGGTGATCCTACAAGGTCGCCAGGCTGCATCTGCCACGCGGCCTGTTCCCCGCGCAAGCGGGGGTGATCCTCCGTTCCGAGTGCCGCAGCCCACATTGCTGCCCTGTTCCCCGCGCAAGCGGGGGTGATCCCTGCTGCCGCGTGTCCTACGCCGCAGCATTGCCCTGTTCCCCGCGCAAGCGGGGGTGATGCATAATCCCAGCCGATATACCGCCCCTTATTAAACTGTTCCCCGCGCAAGCAGGGGTGATCCTATTTCTTTTTCCACTTTTATGTCGAGCATGTTCTGTTCCCCGCGCAAGCGGGGGTGATCCTACATGGAGCCCAGATAACTCTCATAGTTTTGCATGAGCTTGCGGAAGTCAGCATTGGCCTCGGTATAACCCTTGGCACGCAGACGGCTTATCTCCGCATAGGTTTGCTCGGCAAGCTGCTGGTAATACAGGAATTGCTGGCGAGACTCTGCCTTATATTCGGATGACTCTTCGTTCATGCGCTTCTGGCGCAGTTCGGACATCTTGATATAATGCTCGGTCAGGTCAGCAATCTGTTCATACTCCTTGGAGTAGATGGACTTACTGCCGCCACCACCACTACCAGACTTAAAGATGCCGGATTTCATCCAAGCTTCAAAGTCTGCGAGGTTCTTCTTAGCAGCGTCAAGACCGTTTTGAGCTGCTTGTACGCCCAGCATAGCCGCCGCCGCGTCAAGTCCCTTCTGCTGGATGTCGTCGAGCTCTTGCTTTAGGTTGTCATAGTTGGCTTGCGCTGCCGTGAGTTGTGCCTGCAACTGAGCTCGTACAAAAGTGATTAACGCACTCGTACTCTTCAGGGCTTCAGCAGCATTCTCCTTTAACGCGCCGTTTTCATTAAATAACGCCTCGACAGCACCGGGAACCTTACTGTTGAGCAAATCAAGCGTCTCGTCAGTGATATAGCTAGCGTCATTGTAATCATTTACGGCAGACTCAAGAGCTTCAAATGCCGCAGCCGCAGCTTCACGGTCATTGTTCGCGGCCTTAGCGGTGTCGAGAAGAGAGGCGTTGAACTTGTCGTTGCTATCAGTGATGTCATCTGTGACAATGCCAAGCTTGACCAGCTCATCAAGATATTCTTCAACAGACATCTGAGCGGCGTGAGCTTGCTCTTTTATCCAAACGTATGACTCACTGGTAAGAGAGTTCTCCCCCATAAGCTCTGTCTTAGATTTGCCTTGAATACCGCGCAATATCTCCTGAGAATTGCGGTTGTTGCCCCTCCGTAAATCTTCGACCCCATGCTGAACATACGCAGTCGGGTCGGCCATACCGTTAAGAACGTTAGCGACATCAAGGTTAACTACTGCCAGTATTTGGTCAAGCAAATCTTGCCAGTTCCAGTTATCGACCTGAAGCTTCATGTCAGGCAAATCTTTACCCTGCTCAATCCACTCTTGATATCGTATATGGCAAAAGTAATTCAATTAGCAATATGCTAAGCAAAGCCTTGGAAGAAGAGGCTAACGGGAATGCGTACTCTGTATATTACTTGGATAAAGCAAAAGCCAGCCGCCTATTTGAGGGAGCAAGGGTCCCAATGCCCAAGGTGCTTCAAATCAAAGCGGATGGCTTTGTACATAGTATACGCGAAAGCGGCTCACCCGTCAAACCAAAGTTCGGAAACGTCACAGAATCTCAACAATTCAAGCGTTGGTTTGGCGATTGGCAGAACCACCCGGAAAGCGCAAGCAAGGTTGTGAATAAGGATGGTACGCCGAAGGTGGTGTATCATCAGACAGAAAACGAGTTCTCAATATTCGATACTCGCCATGAAGGAGCAGGAACAAGAGATGAGCAGACCCTGTTCGGCATATTCCTGAAAAGCAGCAGCAGAGACATTGGCTTGCGCGGCAAAAAGCAGATGGCTCTTTATGCGGATATCAGAAACCCGCTTGTTGCGCAGGATAGAGCAAGTTTGTCAAAGCAGCTTCGCACTATTTCGCCTGAGTATGACGCTCTCATAAAGGATCATGCCGCGCTCGATGCCGAATACAAACAGAAGTTTGAAAGTGCAAAGAACGAGCTTATTCAATTCCTTACGAATTGGAGAAAAGAACATCCGGGTGAAGACAGCCGGTCATTGTACGGAACGCCTGAGTTCGAACGAGTGTATGCCATTGAGGACAGCGTTGTTGATGAGTGGACTACAAAGGCAGACAAGCTTTCCTTGCAGGCTAAAGAGGTGTTGACAAATGCCTTAAAAAACGCGGGATACGATGGTATTTTCCTTTCGAATGACGAAGGCAGTTGGGGAAGGGAAACCGATGCCTATATCGCATTAGACCCCAATCAGGTCAAATCCTCCGACAACATAGGCACATTCGACCCCACCAACTCCGACATTCGCTTCTCCATGAAAGATGCTGTCGAAGAAACGCGCGACCTCATAGCGGTTCACAATCTGAATGGCGACCAGCTTGAAGCGGATATCGAACTTGGCGGATTCCCGATGCCGTCAATAGCCATAACAAAGAGCAAGATAGGCCATAGCAAATACGGTGATGCATTGGTTATATTCGGTAAGGATACTTTGAAGCCAAACCTCAGCGGGCGGTCGGCCTTGATGAGGTGCTGGAAATGTTTGAAAACGATGCGCTGAGCGAAAACTATTGGTGGATGGAAAACGGGGAACGGAAATATAAAAATCTGTAGCAGGTGGCCTTGTATTCCTGATTGTGGTATAATCTTACTTTCAAATAGATGAGTAACGGAGGGCAGAGTGAAGAAGCTTTGGAAATATATGCGGGACTACCGCAGGGAAGGCATATTGGCGCCGCTGTTCAAGCTGCTGGAAGCTTCGCTTGAGCTGCTTGTGCCGCTTGTTATGGCGCAGATAATAGATACAGGCATAGCCAACGGGGACCGCGGCTTTATACTTTCGCGCTGCGGAATACTTGCTGCGCTGGCGGCGGTAGGTCTGGTGTGCTCCATAACGGCGCAGTATTTTGCGGCTAAGGCATCGGTAGGCTTTGCGGCAAAGCTGAGGAGCACGCTTTTTAAGCATATACAATCGCTCAGCTATTCAAAGCTCGATACCCAGGGCACCGGCACGCTTATCGCTCGCATAACGGGGGACATAAATCAGGTGCAGTCCGGCATGAACCTTGCGCTTAGGCTCCTTTTGCGCTCGCCGTTCGTTGTGTTCGGCGCAATGATAATGGCCTTCACGATAGACGTTAAGGCGGCGCTCGTGTTCGTGGTCACAATACCGCTTTTGTCCATAGTCGTGTTCGGCATAATGCTTTGGAGCATCCCGATGTATAAAAAGGTGCAGACGCGGCTGGATAAGGTGCTTGGCATAACGAGGGAGAATCTTTCCGGCGTGCGCGTCATAAGGGCGTTTTGCAAGGAAGATGAGGAACGGCGGGAGTTTGGCGAGCGCAATGCAACGCTCACAAAGCTGCAGCTTATGGTGGGACGCGTCAGCGCGGCAATGAATCCGGCCACGTATATTATGATAAACCTTGGCATAGCGGTGCTTATATACGTTGGCGCGCTGAGGGTGGACAGCGGCATTTTAACGCAGGGTCAGGTGGTGGCGCTGTATAACTACATGTCCCAAATACTGGTGGAGCTTGTTAAGCTTGCTTCGCTTATTATAACCATAACGAAGGCGCTTGCCTGCGCGGGCAGAGTAAGCGCGGCGCTTGACGTGGAAAGCGACATGCATGGCGCGGATACAATGCCCAAAGAGATCGATACGGACGAGGAAGTACGTTTTGAAAACGTTGAATTCGGCTATGCCACGGGCGGCGAACCTGTGCTGAGCGGCATAAGCTTCAGCGTGAAAAAGGGCGAAACAATGGGCATAATAGGCGGCACGGGCAGCGGTAAATCGAGCTTGGTAAGCCTTATACCCCGCTTTTATGACGCGACCGGCGGCCATGTTTACATAAAGGGAAACGAAGTGAAGGATTATCCGCTCGGCGCGCTGAGGGAGATGGTGGGCATGGTGCCGCAGAAGGCCGTGCTGTTCAAGGGAACAATACGCGAAAACCTGCGCTGGGGCAACGCCGATGCCACCGGGGAAGAAATGGAGCGGGCGTTGAGCGATGCGCAGGCGCTTGAAATAGTTAAGGCCAAACCCGAAGGGCTTGATTCACCCGTGGCGCAGAACGGAAAAAACCTTTCCGGCGGGCAGCGACAGCGGCTTACCATAGCGCGGGCGCTTATAAAGAAGCCTGAAATACTGATATTGGACGACAGCGCAAGCGCGCTTGACTACGCAACGGATCTTGCGCTGCGGCGTTCGCTTGCGGCGCTTAGCTATAAGCCTACGGTGTTCATAGTGTCCCAGCGGGCAAGCTCGATACTGCATGCGGATAAGATAGCCGTGCTTGACGAAGGCAAAATGGTAGGGCTCGGCACGCATGAGGAATTGATGCGCACTTGCCCCGTTTACAGGGAAATATACTATTCCCAGTATGAGCAGGAGGTGAAGCGCGATGCCTAAGCTGAAAGCAAACAGCTCAACGCTTAAAAAGGTGCTCGGGCGCATAGCGCGCTACCGGCTGAACGCCGTGCTCAGCATATTGCTAAGCGCTGTATACGTTGGACTTTCGCTGTATGTACCCATATTGGCCGGGCGGGCGATAGACAACATAATTGCCCCGGGCAGCGTGGATTACGCACAAATAATGCTTGAACTTACCAAAATAGCCGTTGTTGCGGCAATAGCCGCGCTTGCGCAATGGCTGATGAACATAATAAACAACTCCATGACCTATAACGTTGTTAAGGACATGCGCACGGAAGCGTTCGACAGGCTGATGAAGCTGCCGCTCAGCTATATAGACGCGCATCCTTACGGCGAGACGGTGAGCCGCATAATTGCGGACGTGGATCAGTTTGCGGACGGACTGCTGCTGGGCTTCAGCCAGCTTTTTACCGGAATACTTACCATAATAGGCACACTCATATTCATGCTCAGCGTGAATGCGCCGATAACGCTTGCCGTAGTGATACTCACGCCGCTTTCGCTTTTTGTTGCGCGCTTCATTGCCAGACGCACGCATTCCATGTTTGCGCGCCAGGGCGAGGACAGGGCGGAACAGACGGCGTTCGTTGAGGAAATGATAGGCAACCAGAAGGTTGTGCAGGCTTTTGCGCATGAGCAGGCGAACGAAGAACGCTTTGACGAAATAAATAAACGCCTCAGCGAAAGCTCCTTGCAGGCCATATTCTATTCTTCCATAACCAATCCCGCCACAAGGTTCATAAACAGCCTTGTTTACGCGGCGGTGGGCCTTACGGGCGCGTTCGCGGCGGTTGCGGGCAGCATAACGGTTGGCGGGCTTTCGGCTTTTTTAAGCTACGCTAACCAGTATACGAAGCCGTTTAACGAAATATCCGGCGTTATTACGGAATTCCAGAACGCATTGGTGTGCGCGGAGCGTATATTCGCGCTGATAGAAGAACCCACGGAGGAACCCGATGCGGCGGATGCGCGCGTGCTTGACCACGCGGAAGGCATAGTGAAGGCGAACGCGGTGGCATTTTCATACGTTGCGGACAGGCCGCTTATAAAGTGCCTTGATCTGGACGTGAAGAGCGGCGAGCGCATGGCGATAGTGGGGCCCACGGGCTGCGGCAAAACCACGCTCATAAATCTGCTTATGCGCTTTTATGACGTGAATGCGGGCAGCATTAGCGTTGACGGGACGGATATACGCAACATTACGCGGCACAGCCTGCGGCGCAACTACGGCATGGTATTGCAGGAAACGTGGCTGAAGGAGGGCACAATACGCGACAATATAGTTATGGGCAAGCCTGACGCGACGGAGGAAGAAATTATTGCCGCAGCAAAGGCGGCGCATTCACACGGCTTCATAACACGGCTGCCCAACGGATATGATACCGTTATAGGCGAGGACGGCGGAAGTCTGTCGCAGGGGCAAAAGCAGCTGTTGTGCATAACGCGCGTAATGCTCTGCCTGCCGCCAATGCTCATATTGGACGAGGCTACAAGCAGCATAGATACCCGCACGGAGCAGCATATTCAGCATGCGTTTGCTCGGCTTATGCAGGGCCGCACAAGCTTTATAGTGGCGCACAGACTGTCCACCATAAAGAACGCAGACATGATACTGGTTATGAAGGACGGCGACATAATAGAAAAAGGCAAGCATGACGAATTGGTGGCGCGCGGCGGATTCTATGCGGCGCTGTACAACAGCCAGTTTGCCAGGTAAGTAAAAAGTTAAAAGAGGGAGCTCAATACCCCCTTATCAACTGATGGTAATATGATAAAATTAGGAAAAACAAGAGGAGAGATGCTAATGGATACACTAACCGCAATTTTTACCCGCAGGAGTACGCGGCATTTTGATGACAGACCGATAGAAGATGATAAGCTGCGCACGATACTTGAAGCGGCGATGAGCGGGCCAAGCTGCGTAAATTCCAAGGATTGGGCATTTATAGTGGTGACGGAGCGTGAAACGCTGGACAAAATGGCGGAAGCGAACGGCAGACCGGCGCAGCCGCTGAAGGAGGCCGTGGCGGGCATACTGGTATGCGGCGATATGGAGCGCGCGTTTGAGCGGGCGAAGGATTATTGGATAATAGACGGGGCCATAGCGGCGGAGAACATAAGCATATGCGCGCAGGCGCTGGGTATAGGCGCGGTGTGGCTTGGAACATGGCCGCAGATGGAGCGCGTTGAAAAGCAAAGAGAGCTTTTTGGTCTGCCGGTGAGCATAGTGCCGCATTCAATAATCGCATTGGGATATCCTAAAGATGATATAACCGCGCCGCGTGAGAGCCGCTACGATGAAGGCCGGGTACATTGGAACAAATGGCAATAAAAAGAACGAAAACCATTTATGCAAAAGTATTCTTTTCAAAAGACATAACGCCGGAATATGAAGAAAAGGCGGGGGGAAAAAACCCGCCTTTATACTATTTCCGGCTTTGCGCCCTTCGGAATGGGGCAAACATAGCCTGCGCTTGAAGCGCGCTCAAATTCGGCGCGGATGGGAGGCAGCAGCGCCGGGTCGTCTATAATGTCTATTGCGGCGGCGGCAAGCACCTTTGCGGCGGTGAGCATACCTTTATGCGCAATGCCTGTTGTTCCGGCGGAAACCATCTGCCATGAGTGGCCGGGGACCATGCTGGGCGCTGTGACGCAGTTTATCTGCCCGGTTGGGGTTTGCCAGCTTACGTCGCCCACATCGGTAGAGCCCGGCAGCGTGACGGAGGAATGATACAGCGGCATAAGAAAATCGTTCAGCGCACGTTTGCCGCCATCGGTGGCCTTGTCAACAAATTGGGCGATATCCTCATCAAACTTGGCGGCATAGCTGGGCAAGCCTGCGGATTCATATGTATTCTTCAGCGCGGCAGCATAGGCCCATTCCTCTTCGGTATATTCGGGCAGGGCTACCTGAACAAAGTTTTTATACAATAGCTGCTCCATTGTTTTCAGCGGCAGGGGATTGGCCGTGCCGTCTATGAAGCGGGTGGAAAGCTGAGTTTCGGTCATAAGCGCTGCGCCCTGGGCTATCTTGTCTACGCGCGCTTCAAGTTTGACAGCATCCTGCACGGTGGCTTCGCGTATCATATAAAGCACCTTGGCCTTGGACTGCACAACGTTTGGCGATACTCCACCCGCATCGGTAAAGGCATAATGCACGCTTGCGTTCTTGCCCATATGCTCACGCAGGAACTGCACGCCTATGTTCATCAGTTCTGCTGCATCCAGCGCGCTGCGACCCTGCTCTGGTGCGCCCGCCGCATGGGACGCTACACCGGAAAAGATGTATTCCTTTTGTATGCATGCCATGCTGCTGCCGGTGACCACCTGATTTACGTCGTCGGGGTGCCATGTGAGCGCGGCGTCAAGCTTGGCCCATTCGTTTTCGCGGGCGAAAAACGCCTTCGCTGCGCCGCCCTCTTCACCTGGGCAGCCATAGAATATTACCGTGCCGCTTTTGCCCGTGAATTTTAGATACTCTTTTATGGCTATTGCCGCGCCGAGCGCACCTGCGCCCAGCAGGTTGTGCCCGCAGCCGTGCCCGTTCGGGTTGCCGGGGACGGGCTTTTCCACCGTTGCGCCGCCCTGCTGACTAAGGCCGGAGAGCGCATCGTATTCGGCAAGTATACCTATTACGGGATGGCCGCTGCCATATGTGCCGGTGACGGCGGTTTCTATTGAGCAAAGGCCGTGCCGCACGCTGAAGCCTTCTTTTATAAGAAGCTGTTCATATAGCTTCTCCGAACCGTATTCCTGCAGCGAAAGCTCCGCCAAGCCCCATATTTCATCTGATGCGGCGCAGAGCATGCCCGCCTTGGCATCGATAATATTCAAAGCATCGTTCTTATTCATATCCAACGACCCCCTTCATAAATAAAAATACACCGCATAACGTGGCTGATAATGCGATTATAGTCCCGATTACGGCAAATGTAAATATATAAATTGAAATAATATGCATAAAATATGCATAATTATTTACGTGGCTTTTGAAGGGCACACCATTTTCGTGCAGTGGAGGCGAAATACGGGACAAAATGGGGATAAACCCAAATGTATATATGCATGCAGTATACATTTTCTCAGGGGGCTTAAACAAGACATATATAATGGCCGTGAGCGACAACGCCGCAGTAACGATAGAGAGCGGCTGCACATGGACGCTTAACGGCAACTGCACAATATCGAGCCTTGCAAACAACTGCACAATCAATTTCAACGGCTATACCATAACACTTACAGACAGCACGGTGCTGAGCTGAGCGAAAAAGGCCGCAGGGGTTGCTTTTTGTGTGCGCATAGCGTATAATTAAAAGCACCGGGCAACCGGCACAAAGTGAATAAATATCAGATGGGCTTTGCCGGAGATTTTCCGGCGGCGGAATGGGGTGAGATGCCCCGCGAGTCGGTCACTGTGATACCGTAAAAGGTTAAGTCAGATACGCTTTAAGCCCAAGGGTTCCTGCCGTCACCGGGAAGCTGCTTCTTTACGCAATACATTGTCTGTGCAGCTTCGGCATGCACAGACTTTTTATTTTACTTAGTGCGGCATGGAACCGATGAAAAGCAAGATGCCGAAAAACTTGAATTGAGTGTGAAAGAGTGAGTACGGTATACATAATGATGCGGTTTGAATAGACAGCAAGCCTATCTCCTTGGCGGCTGGCCGCATAGTTAGTTACAACCGCCCTTCGTATTGTACCGGCGAAGGGCGGCCTCCTGGCAAGATGGCGAATATGCCTTTACATAAGCACAGTACAACCTCACAAAAAGCATGGCCGGCAGAGCAGCCGGCTTTGCTTTTTATCCGCCCATAAAAAGTAAAAGTAAAGATAAAATGAGAAAATGTGATTTTTCTCATAAAAAAGTCCTTGAAATTTACTCGAAACAGGCTTACAATTGGAGCGCACTCTATGGACGAAAGGAATGGAAGAATAATATGCCGAGAAGATATGATAGAGAGGATGCCAAGAGAAGAATACTATCTGTATGCGTAAAGCTGTTTATTGAGAGGGGCTACGAAAAGACAACTACCGCCGAAATACTGGAAAAAGCGGACGTTACGAACGGCACGTTTTACAATATATTCAGCACGAAAAACGGCGTGCTGATAGAGCTTACGAATTTCGTATTTGGGCATCAGTTTGAAATGGCGCGAAATGTTGTGGGCAAGGATGCGGATCCGGTGATGCTTTACGCGGTTGAAACCGCAATACAGCTTACCATGACGGAGCTGAGCAACAACATGAGGGAGCTTTACGTTGAATCATATTCGTTCGCGGAAACTTCGGAATATATATATCAGCATACTTCCACGGAACTGGCCAAGATGTTCGCCAAATATCTGCCGGACTATGAGGAGAGCGACTTTTACGAACTGGAGATAGGCACGGCGGGCATAATGCGCGCATATATGGCGCGCCCGTGTGACAAATATTTCAAGCTGGAAATGAAGCTTGAAAGGTTCCTGAACATGGCGCTTTGCGCATATAAGGTTCCCGAAGAAGAACGCAAGGCGGCGATAGAATACGTTGAATCGCTGGATATACGCGGCATTGCCAACGACGTTATGCAGCGGCTTTTCAAGATGCTTGCAGAGAAATATAACTTTACACTTGATTAGGTTTAAGTCCAAAATATGGCGCGGCGGCGTTCGCTTTACGGCGGACACCGCCGCTTTTATTTGCATAAAAGCAAAAAATGCAGCTCAGAATTGTAAAATTGCAGCTTAAAGGCAGGGATTTTATATTTTGTGTTGAAAAACAGCTAAAAGAGGTTATGCAGGAGGTGCGGCATGAAGGAAGAAATACTATCCGGTGCGCTTAGGATAAGGGCTGAAGAACTGGAAAAGCAGCTGCTGAGCCCATACGCAACGCTGTCCGTAAATACGCGCGGCAGGCAGTATCCGATGGAAAAATGCCCTATAAGAACGGAGTTTGTGCGCGACAGGGACAGGATAATACATTGCAAATCATTCCGCAGGCTGAAGCATAAAACACAGGTGTTCCTTTCGCCTGTTGGCGACCATTACCGCACGCGGCTGACGCACACGCTGGAGGTAAGCCAGATAGCGCGCACGATAGCGCGCGGACTTAGGCTGAACGAGGACCTGACAGAGGCCATAGCCATGGGGCATGACCTTGGGCACACTCCGTTCGGCCATGCGGGGGAGAAAGTGCTCAATTCGCTGGTAACCGGAGGATTCAGGCATAATGAACAAAGCCTTAGGGTAGTCGAAAAGCTTGAAAACGGGAAGGGGCTTAATCTTACGTTTGAGGTGCGCGATGGAATACTGAACCACCCGAGCGATTGCCGCGCGGCAACGCCGGAAGGGAGAATAGTGAGCCTGAGCGACAGGATAGCATACATAAACCACGATATTGACGACGCTGTACGCGCGGGTATATTGAACGAAAGCGATTTGCCCAAAAGCTGCGTGGAACTGCTGGGCGCATCGCACGGAGAAAGGATAAATACACTTATACTGGACACCATCGCAAACAGCTTCGACAGCGCGGAAATACGCATGAGCAGCGAAGTCTGGGATGAATTCAAAAGGCTGCGCGACTTTATGTTTGAAAGAGTGTATTTGAATAAAAACGCAAAGCATGAGGAAACGAAGGGTATGCACGTTATTGCGGAGCTGTTCAAATACTATAAGGAGCATATAGACGAACTGCCGGAGGACTTTAAGAAAAACGTTGAGGAGGACGGCAAGGAGCGCGTTGCGGCGGACTGGATAGCCTGCATGAGCGACCGCTATGCCATATCCGATTACGAGAAAAAGTTCGTTCCGAAGGAATGGATGTGAAAATAAAAACAGGAGCAGGAAAAATGCCTTTTGCAGCGAAATATTATTTCGCAAAGAAAATGGGCGAATAAACAAGAAAGGGGCGATATTATGGCAGCATTTCCCGAGGAATGGCTGAATGAGCTTCTTTCAAAAACGGATATTGTGCGCGTTGTTGGCGACTATGTTTCCCTTACGCCCAAAGGCGGAAGATTCTGGGGCTGTTGCCCGTTTCATAATGAAAAAACGCCAAGCTTCAGCGTAACGCCTGAGAAGCAGATGTATTACTGCTTTGGCTGTCATGCGGGCGGCGGGGTTATACATTTTGTTATGGAGGCGGAGCGTGTAAGCTATGTTGAGGCAGTAAAGCTGCTGGCGCAGCGCGCGGGCATGGAACTGCCGGACGAGGTGAACGACGCACGGTTGCGTGCAGAACGGGCATATAAGGAGAGGCTGTACAACGCATGCAAGGAAGCGGCAATTTTTTATAACAAAAAGCTGCTGAGCGCGGAAGGCAAAGCGGCGCAGGAATACCTGAAGCGGCGCGGCATAGGCGGAAAGATGGCAGTGCGCTTCGGCCTTGGCTATGCACCAGAGGGCTGGCACAACCTGATGGACTATCTTGAACAAAAGGGATACAACCGGAAGGAAGTGGTTGACGCCGGCCTTGCGATAGCATCAAAAAAAGACGGCGGGGCATACGACGCATACCGCGGAAGGCTTATTTATCCTATAATATCGGCCACGGGCAGGGTGATGGCATTCGGTGCGCGGACGATGAAGAAGGACGACGAGCCAAAGTATATAAACACAGGCGATACGCCCATATACAACAAACGTTATAACCTATATGCATTGAATATGCAGCGGGGTAAGCGCGTGGGCGAGCTGATAATGGTTGAAGGGTACATGGACGTGATAAGTCTGTTCGCTGCGGGGATAGAGAATGCAGTGGCATCGCTCGGCACAGCAATGACGCAGCAGCAGGCGCGGCTGATAAAGCGCTATGCTGACAAAATGTATTTGTGCTACGATGGTGACAGCGCCGGACAAGCCGCAACGCTGAGAGGACTCGACATACTGTCTGCCGAGGGGATAGACCCGAAGGTGATAGTTATTCCGGGCAACATGGACCCGGACGATTATGTCAGAAAGTTCGGCAAAAACGGGTTCCTTGAACTGCGGGACAGCGCGCTGGACGCGAACACATTCCGTCTGACAAATATGGCGGGAAAATACGACCTGAAAACACCGGACGGGCGGGAAGAATTTGCTAAGAAGGCATGTGCGTTCGTTGGATCGCTCCAGCCGGTGGAACGCGAGCGGCACATAGCCTTTATATCCAAACGGACGGGGCTTAGCGAAGCGGTGGTGAAAGCGCAATGCGGCCTGTTCGCAGCGGGAATTGAGAATATGCCTGCCAAAAGCAGGAATACTATGGGCAAAGCGCGAAAAGAGGCGGAGAACGAATGGGACAGCGCAGAGCTGACCATATTGAGCCTGATGCTGATGGACGCGGATACGGCGACATATACCGCAGCGGCAATGATGGAAAGCGGAGTTGAACTGCAAAACGAAGCGATAAGATCTTCGGCAGAGGAGTTGCTGATAAAGTATGCGGGCGGCGAAAATACGAGCACAGCCGTGATGATAAGCGAGCTGGAGTCGATGCAGGCGGAAGCAGTAAGCGCGGCGGAAGCGCAGGCGGAGAAGATAAAGGGAGATGTCAGGCAGATTGCCGACGACTGCGTGAAGCGAATGCTTAAAGCGAAGTTGAGCGCAGAGTTGGAGGACGAATTCGCCAAGGCGAGCGGGCTTGAGGGCGAAGAGAGAAAACAGAGCCTTAACAAGGCGAACGAAATAGCAAAAAAGCTGAAGCTTTTAAGATAGTTTGAACACAAATTTTGCAAAGGGGTGGCTGGTTTTGGAAGCAAAGGAACCAAAGAAGAACAAAATCGATGAACTGATCGAGCATGGTAAAGCGAAGGGCGTACTGACCTATAAGGAGGTTATGGACGCGCTGAACGAAACGGACATGGACAGCGACCAGATAGAGAAGCTGTATGATAAGTTCGAATCCATGAACATTGACGTGGTCGATGAAGAATTGGAAGTGCCTGAAAACATAAACGAGGAAATAGCTGAGATTGAAAACGATGCTTCTCTTGGCGAAGGCATATCCATTGACGATCCGGTAAGAATGTATCTGAAGGAGATAGGCAAGGTTCCGCTGCTGAGCGCAACGGAAGAAATAGAACTGGCCAAGCGCATGGCAGATGGCGACCAAGAAGCGAAGAAAAAGCTTGCCGAGGCTAACCTGAGGCTTGTTGTCAGCGTTGCGAAGCGCTACGTAGGGCGCGGTATGCTGTTCCTTGACCTTATTCAGGAAGGTAATTTGGGCCTTATAAAGGCAGTTGAAAAATTTGACTACAGAAAGGGCTACAAATTTTCAACCTACGCAACATGGTGGATACGCCAAGCCATAACCAGAGCCATAGCCGATCAGGCGCGCACGATAAGGATACCCGTACATATGGTGGAAACCATAAACAAGCTTATCCGCGTGAATCGCCAGCTTTTGCAGGAATACGGCCGCGAACCGAGGCCGGACGAAATAGCCGCGGAAATGGGCATATCCGAAGAAAAGGTTCGCGAGATAATAAAGGTTGCGCAGGAGCCGGTTTCCCTTGAAACCCCTATCGGTGAGGAAGAGGACAGCCACCTTGGCGATTTTATAGCGGACGACGTTACCCCTGCGCCCGCGGACGTTGCGGCTTTTACGCTGCTTAAAGAACAGCTTATGGAAGTGCTGGATTCCCTTACCCCGAGGGAGAAGAAGGTGCTTAGGTTGCGCTTTGGCTTGGACGACGGCAAGGCAAGAACGCTTGAAGAAGTGGGCAAGGAATTTAACGTTACGCGTGAGCGCATACGCCAGATAGAGGCGAAGGCGCTGAGAAAGCTGAGGCATCCTTCCCGCAGCAAGAAACTGAAGGATTTCCTTGATTAAGTGAATAAGGGACTGCGCCGGTAAATACTGCCGGCGCGGTTTTTATAGGGAGAAGAAATGGAAAAGATATACTTTGCAAAGGTTAAACCGGGCGGACGCATACCGTCAAAACGTGATGAGGATGCGGGGTATGACATATATGGACTGATAGACGAACCGTATATAGTGCTTGAGTCGCGCGAAACGTGCATGATACCGACGGGCATAGCATCGGCATGCTCGGAAGAATATTATTTTCAGCTGCATGAGCGTGGCTCGACGGGCACAAAGGGTATAGGGCAGCGCTGCGGCGTGATAGACAGCGGATACCGCGGGGAATGGTTCCTACCCATAACCAATTTGAATACGAAGCCGCTGTGCCTGAAAGCACCGGGGACGGAACTGCCGAAGAGTATTATTGACGGCGAGTATATTATTTACGACCTCACGAAAGCGCTGGCGCAGGCAGTGCTGCTTCCTGTGCCGAGGACGCAAGTGCATGAACTGAGCTACGAAGAACTGTGCAACATGAAGTCCGAACGGATGGACGGCAAAATGGGCAGCAGTGAAAAATAAGCACGGAAAAGGGCTGAAGAGAATAATATATATTATTTGTTGACACAAGGCGGCGATGATGCTATAATAACCAAGTCGCCAATAGGGGCATGATGTAATGGTAACATAGCGGTCTCCAAAACCGTTCTTGAGAGTTCGAGTCTTTCTGCCCCTGCCAAAAACCTCTTTTGACTATCATGTCGAGAGAGGTTTTTATTGCTTTCACAATTAAAATCATGGTATAATTGTTCCGATAAAAACCAAATGGAGGTGCGTATGCTGCTTTTCGGAAACGTTTGCGACAAAAACGGTAATCCCGTCAACGATGCGATAATCGAGGTTAAGAACGAGCAATTTTTAACGGTTTATAATACCATGAGCGATGAAAACGGCTGCTATTCAATCGATTTGCCTGCCGGAAAATACCCGTTTATAACCGCAGTTAAGGATTACGGCGTGAATTTCCTTGAATTTTGGTGTCAAAATATAAATATCGGGCAAGATACCCGGCTTGACGTCCGGTTTGATACGCTTGAAATATACGGCCTGCATGTGTTCAGGGTAAAGGGTGCATTTCCGTCCTTAATGGTTTATTTCCGCCCGATGAGCTTGGGAAAATACAAATCCGGTGAAACCGATATTTGCCCGGAGATAAAAAGTATGCGCGTTTATATAAATGAAAATGAGGTTCCCGTACTTAAACGGAACAGCGTATTAGAGTATTGCGGAAACAGCGATATGAGAGCCTACCTAATTCAGGCTGCGCTGCCAGATGGCATTGACGCGTGGGAACGATTGGATATTGAGATAAGGGATGCGGATGACGCATTCGGAATGGCCACGATATTTGCCGTGCGATAATTGCAGGACATTGCGGCTGTGAATTCCTTCACCAAAAAGTTAGCAAAACGGGCATTTTAGCGCATGTTGCAGACAAAAATAAAAATTCATCCAAAATTTTTGCAAAAAAGCGTTGACAAAAAGAGGAGTGTTTGGTATTATAGTCAAGCGCGCTGGGAAAACGGACAAGAGAG
>UMJY01075446.1_pt1 | contig 34895 bp, 40 predicted proteins | sample 1966191 | NCBI WGS metagenome assembly UMJY01 (sample SAMEA4836161, study PRJEB28245) | human gut metagenome | biome: gut microbiome; material: fecal sample | place: Denmark | collected 2008 | reverse complement strand
GAGAAGAGGCGGAGAGTCCGTTCTGATGTGCCGTGTCAACGACTGTCTGGAAATGGGCGGCTCGTAAATCTTTTACTTTATATGAGCCGAGGACGGCAAGCTTGTTCCATGCAGCACTATAATTGTTTTGTGTTTGCTTGGAAAGATTCTTGAATTTCTGTAATTTTTTATATTCGGCGCACAGCTGTGCGAGCGTGATGTTTTCGGCGGAAGCCGGAACATCAAGATGCGGAGTTTTATGCCAGGCGCCGAGAGCCGTCATTGCCTCTGCCCTTGTGGCGTAGCAGCCTATCAGCTTGCGCTGCTTGTCAAGGGAATATTCGGAGCTGCTCTGCGGAGCAAGAACAGCCCAGGGCTTGCGCCGATTTCCGCTGAGTTTGCGGATCGTTCCATATCCGTTTGGATTTTTCATTGTGAGCCTCCTTTCAGACTCGTGCCTGTTCCTTATAGAAAGTGACAGCCTTTCTGATGAACGACTCCGGTAGGTCAAAATATTCCGACAATTCCCAAACTTCCGAAAATCCGGATTTTATAGCCTTTTTCAGCTTGTCCCGCGGGACAAGCTTTTTTATTGCCCATTTGTCTGCACGCCGCTCATGTTTGGTGCGCAGGTCACAAACTGCGTAGACATTATAAAAACTTCCGGTTATGCAGTGGCCGAGTTCGTGAGCCAAACAAACCGCCTCTTCGGAGCGGGAGTCGATTGAAAAAGGATCGATTCCGATATAACAAGTGCCGTCCGGCTCCATAGTGGAGACGGAACCTGTCAGCGGCAGGTCAAACGCATATATCTCTATTTCTTCATCTTCTGCGAGTTCATATAGACTATCAAGACTTGTCATTTCGATGCCTTTCTGATTTTTGTTTAATGACCGTATTTGCTGTTTGCGCGTGCGATTCTCTCATCGATCGTTTCACCGCGTTCGTTGGTTTCTGACGGTAGCTGATATTTACTATTGGTTCCGTATGATTCAGTGGTTCCTTGAGTATCTTGCGCATAATGGTATCCCTCAAGGTAACCTTTGTAATAACCATCATGATAAGCTTTGTTTTTTTGAGTCTTGAGCGTGAGCGGGAATGCTATAGAAAGGGCGATGACTGCCGCAGCGAGAACGGATATTATGATAACAGTTAAAATCTTTTTTGTTTTAGCTGAAGGGATATGAACCTTTAAAAGGACTTTATCTTTTTCCGACGAAGACGCTTTCAGTGTTATTACTCTGCGCTCTTTGGTGGCGGGCTTGTCCTCTTCCTCGAAAGTGCGCGATTTCTCCGGAAGCGGGTCTGTGGTATTGGTTTCTTCCGAAGTAACAGAGGACTTATTATCTTCCTGCGGACATTCTTCGGCGCGTTCCGCATCTTCAACGACCGAAGCGGAAACATCTTTCTTTGCTTCGTCCGGCTCCACAGTCGAGCCTTGGTTGTTCTCAGGCTGTTTATGTGAACCGCCGCGTGTCAGCAGAAAATATGAAACTAAGCCGTAAAATGCAGTAAATGAAGTAGAAGCTGGGGTAACGGTTATGCCGGTAATGGCAGACATTATCAAACTGAAAGTAAGAGAGAATACAAATCCGTAAACGAGCACGGTTATAATTGCAGATTTCTTTGAGAGCGGATATCCGCGCACGAGATACCGATAGAAACAAAGCGGAAGGCAATATAAAACCAATGGCACGATGGCACAAGCTAAAGCATATTCGTAATCCATATAAACACCCTTTTGTATTTTGTTTTTATTTATTGAGTAAATATGTAACTATAAGCAGTACGGTTAATATGAAATGATAGACGGGCAATGTGAGAAAAGCTCTTTTTATAGGATTAAAGTATTCGTAAAACCTCATAATGTTGTGCGTTGATTCCGGATCGCGGAGATCTAAGTCAGCGTAACAAAGTTGCTTTTCTTGAATGCGACGTGCGATTGCCACAAAAATGGTTGTCCCGAGATAGATTCCATACAATATGCTTGGAATGAGTATCGTATCAAAAAAATGTACACACAGTGCGGCAATTATAAAAAGTATTAGCTTATACAGCAGAGATAATATTATGTCAAGAAAATGTGGACTGAACTTAAAAAGCGGCGAGAATGTAGCATAGCTTTTTGCGATTGATAAAGATAGTTCACCCATCGGACCGCTGTAGCTTTTCACATAAGACAGTTTGAGAAATGCGGAAAATGCTATGAAAAGAACAGCCGCAATTATTAAAGTTATCCACCACATAACATAACCTCCGATTTATTTTTTGTGTCTTTCTCTGACGAACCTCGCGAACTGTTTGACTTCGTCGAACATTTCCGGGGTTATATCTTTGTCACCGTCAAAAAGAGCAAACATGATATCCTCATCAGAAACAGTCCTGTCGGTTGTTGGTTGGGAGACAGGTGCCGAATCGCGACAAAGAACATAGTCGGTCGTTACTCCGAAATAGTCGGCAATCTTCTGAAGACTGCCAGTGTCGATATCATAGGTCTCATTTTCCCAATATGACAAGGTGTTCTGCGCCACGCCAAGATATTTGGCAAGTGTAGCTTGTGTGACTCTGCGTTCGCTGCGTAATTCCTTAATTCTATTTTTCATCCTAATCACTCCTATCAATATCAATAATACTGATATTATCAGCAAATATCAAGTAAATATCAAGAAAATTGAAGAAAACTATTGACATATCAAGTGACTTGATATATGATTTAATCAAGCTACTTGATATTTTTGTTTTGGAGATGATCGACATGAAGCTGAAGAACCTTAAAAATATGCGCGAGGCGGCAGGACTCACGCAGAAGCAGGCATCAGAGAAAATAGGCGTGGGGCAGTCTGCGGTATCGATGTGGGAGACGGGTGACAGCAGTCCGCGAGCGGAAATGCTGCCGATAATAGCAGCGGCGTATAACTGCCAGATCGGCGAACTGTTTTAATATGTTTTTTGAAGAGAGGTACATAAAATGCCGCGAGTTTTGAAACCAAAGCCTACAAAAGAAGAAATCCTCGCGATTGAAGGCAGCGTGCCGGTTGAGATGGCCGCGAGGTATCTCGGACGACCTAAAGATTTTATCTATAACGGACTGCAGAAGCAGGCGCTGCCGATCGGCACCGCATACATCCGCGAAAAAGAATGGTGCTATGATATCAGGCCGAAAGCGCTGGTTGAATACAACGAGCACGGCGGCATAATGCAGCACACGGAATTTGAACACTTTGTCCGCGCCGTGATAACAAACGCAGCAAAGAATGTCGTTGATATGGCAGTGTTCGGAGAATACTAATTGAATATTTTTTTGCTGTCGGCCTGCCGTGTTCCGGGGAGAATCCCGCATATTGATCTTGTTTTTATCACACCTTTCTGAAACGTATTAGGGCACAATTCATTTTTCTACAATCCTCCAATTTCCCCGGGGCACGGCAGACCGACAGAGAAGGACAAGATATGTTTTCAACAGACGGAAAAATTAGCAAAATATGTAAATCGTGCGAATACAGACATGTGTTCGGCGGCAGCACTCCGATGGCAGACTGGAGCAATACTCTGTGCAACTACAGCATCAAAAAAGACAGATTCAGAGAAACTCCGGCGAGCGACGATTATTGCGCCTACTATAAGCCACGAAAGGGGAAACGCAGATGAAACTGAATCCCATAACGAAGAATCCGGAAATCATGCGCGGAGTGTTTGAGATAGAAGACGGGAAATTTATGCACGACAACCCATACGGCTATATAACAAATCTCAAGGATCCGGAAATACACGCGGAATACATAGCGTTTCAGAAGGCGCAGAATGAAATAATGGCACTTTCAGACGAAGACAGATTCTTTTTTGACATGCTGATGATAGAACGGTTCCGGCCGGAACTGCGCCAGCTCGTCAAAGAATTTAAAGAAAGGGAGGGGACGTCTTTGCAGAAGATTGTTTCAAAATCGGTATCCGGGAATTGGACTGTGGAGCTGCTGTTCGACGAGGGAATGCCGAAAAAGTGGATGATTAAGACCCCGGAGGAGAGCATCAGCGAGGAAAACGGTCTTGCTGCGGTCAATATCTATACAGAAAAGATAAGCCGACCGCTGCAGAAGCGAATCGGAAATTATTACGAGCGACAGGGATTATCCCGATACACGGGAAATTAAGGAGGATAAATAAATGTATACAGAGTGTTTTTTGTGCCATCAGTATTGCGATACCGAGAAGCATCATATTTTCGGTGGAGCACTGCGCAAGAAGAGTGAGAAGTACAAGCTGACGGTTCAGCTGTGTCCCTACTGCCACAGGGACAACAAAGAGGGTGTGCACAACAACCGCGAGAAGATGCAAGCGCTGCATGAATACGGTCAGCGTAAGGCTATGGAAGAGCATGGCTGGACAATCGAGGACTTTATCGCGAATTTTTATAAGAATTACATTTAATAAGGAGGCGTTCGAATGATGAATTCAGTGGTTCTCATGGGGAGACTTACAAGGACGCCGGAGTGCAGAAGCACCGAAAACGGAACGGCGGTCACGGCTTTCAGGATAGCGGTTGACCGTCGCTTCACTTCCTCGGGCGGAGAAAAACAGACGGATTTTTTTGATATCGTCGCCTGGCGTTCGACCGCTGTGTTCGTTGCGGATCATTTCAACAAGGGAGATATGATAGCCGTGCGTGGTGCTCTGCAGAGCAGACAGTATACAGACAAAAACGGCAACAACAGAACAGCTATCGAGGTTGTTGCCGATGAAATAAGCTTTTGCTGAAAGGTGAATGATATGAACAGGGAAGTATTAATAGTGTTCGCGATTCTTGCGCTGTGTCTGATCTATGCACTTGCCGCCGTGCCGGCACGCGCTGATGCAGCCGCAACCGCATACAGAGTGGATTCCGAGCCGCCTGCGGCGGAGCCGATCATGACCTGCGAAGAGAAAACAAAGGCGTGCTACGAGCTCTCAGAAGAAGAGCGGGCGATAGTGGAGAGCCTCGTAATGGCTGAAGCCGGTACAGAACCGTACATAGGCAAAATGGCGGTGGCACAATGCATTCTTGACGCCTGCAAATCGGAACACGAACGCCCCACGGAAATCGTCAAGAGCTTCGGGTATACCGACAAAAGGCCCGAACCGAACGAAGAAGTGAAGCGCGCGGTCAGTGCGGTTTTTGACAGCGGCGAAGTAGCAACCGACGCCGAGATCCTATATTTTTACGCACCTGCGCTGGTAAGCAGCGAATGGCATGAGTCGCAGACATATGTCTGCACTATCGGCGGGCATAGGTTCTTTGGGGAGGCAGGGGAATGAATAAGCTACTTCTTATACAGATAATTTGTTCAAGCTATTGTATGCTTACAAATTTAATTGGGCTTATTATACCGGAATTGGATGATAATCCTAAGAACTTAAAATATGCACGTTTACAGGCGGTGCTGGGGTGGTTAACGGCTTTGACCGTGATAATAGCATATGCGACCGATATATAGAAGAAGGAGGGCTGAACTATGGCCTTGAATTTTGCAATACGGACAACGATAGAAATCATCGGTATATTACTACTGCTTTACGGCTTTTGCAGAGAAGATAGGTTTATCGCGTTCGAGGACAGGCTGAAAACAAAAATACTTGACAGAAAGGAGGCAAAACGCCATGCAGAAAAAGATTAAGGTCATAGTAAAAGACCCGGGAAAACCTGCAAGAGTGGTGTGGATATCAAACACGCTGGAGAACCTACAGAGAACGGTTGGCGGTTATATCGAAACCGTCACGATATCGACGGACGTCGTCATTATCTGCAACGAAGAAGGCAAACTGTTAGGACTGCCGCACAACTGCAGACTTTGCGGCTGCGATTTTGTCGGAACACTCATCATTGTCGGCATAGACAAAGACGAATTTTGCAGCCTGTCAGATGAGGTTATTAGATTGCTGAAACCGGTTATAAAGGAGAAAAAATCATGATAACTAACATCGATGTAACGAAACTTAAAGAACACCCGGACAACCCGAGGAAAAATATCGGCGATGTCACGGAGCTGGCGGAATCCATCAAAGCGCGCGGTATCCTGCAGAACCTGACGGTCGTTCCGGCCGAAAACGGCATGTATACCGTTATCATCGGGCACAGACGACTCGCGGCCGCAAAGCAGGCGGGACTGACTGAGGTTCCCTGCGCCGTGGTTGATATGGACTATAAAACGCAGCTGTCTACGATGCTGCTTGAAAATATGCAGCGATCTGATTTGACGGTCTACGAGCAGGCACAGGGTATGCAGATGATGTTTAACCTCGGCGTGCCGGTTGCCGAGATTGTCGAAAAGACCGGCTTCGCCGAAACAACCGTGCGCAAGCGCTTGAAGATAGCGACTTTGCCGACAGAGCAGATGCAGCAGGCGGTGGAGCGCGGCGGAAAGCTTGAGGACTATGTGCAGATAGCGGACATAAAAGACGAAAAAGAGCGCTGCGAACTGCTGAAAAAGGTCGGAACACGCGATTTTGAGTTTAGTCTTACTCGTGCGAAGAATCGACAAATTGAAGCCGAGAAAATGCCGCTTGTCAAAGCCGAGCTAAAGTCAATCGGTGCAAAAGCAGTAAAAGGCCAAATCTACAGCTCCGCCTATGAATGGATCAAACAGTGTGAAATTGTAGGCTGGAAAGAAGGAACCTTTAAAAAGCCAAAAGGCAAAGAAGAGCTCTTCTTTGAAATAACATCATATGGCATGGCGTACCTTATGCGGAAGAAAGTCAAAGTACCAAAGAAGAAAGAGGAAAAATCAGAATGCGAACAGCGCATAGACAGTGCCAACCGTGAGCTCAAGCGTTTGACGGAAACGGCGTATGAATGCCGCGTAAACTTTGTCAAGAACTTTACCGCCGTTGAAAAACATAAAGAAACAATCATCAAGTGGCTTGTACAGTTCGCGGGTCGTGCGATAACGGACTATTGCTCGTGCAACAGAAAATATATCAATTCCGAGATTGGAAGCGATGAAAAGTATTCTGTGAATGCGCCGAAATGGCGGCAGTTTATCGCCGAGGACAAGCGTGCGCCGATAGTTGTTGCGTATGCGCTTGCCGGAGACGATGAGAACAAAGGCTACTATACCGCCGGGTGGTATGCATCAAACAACGCTAAATCAGCACCGGAATACAGAGGGAACCAAAGCCTTGACAGAATTTATGAGTTCCTTTGCGAGTTGGGCTATGAGATGTCCGAAACGGAGCTTCAGCTCCAGAGCGGCGAACATGAACTGCTGAAAGGAGAATGAAAATGAATGACGATAAAATCCTTATAGAGGCGCTGCGGAGGCTGTCGGTGCAGACCGGATCTATCGCCTGTCTTGGCTGCGAATATGAGTACGATTGCGGAATCTACGGCTGCGCGATTATCTGCGCCGCGAGGGAACGGCTCGAAGAGCTGACCGCATCACCGTGGATAAGCGTCAACGACAGGCTGCCCGAAGACGAGCAGGGCGTATTAGTTATCGCGAGCGGCAGACCGCGAGAGCATTTAGAGCTGGATAGTGCCCATGAACTCGCGACATTTTACGCCGGCGAGGGTTGGTTTTTTGAGGCTTATCCGGATTGGGATGATCCACAGGTGACTTATTGGATGCCGCTGCCGGAGTTACCGACGATTGAGTGACGGAGGTCCTGCAAATGAACACAACGATGAATATGACCCTTGAGCAGCTGATCCAGGCGACGGAACTCTGCGGAGCGGGTGCACCCGGCTCTTGTTCAGGGTGTCCGTTAAATGACCCAAGCGGAGATTTTGAGTGCATTGAATACCTTATGTCGCAGGCTGCGGCTGCGCTTAAAGAGTATTCCTGCAACGGCGGAGGGGAGTTATGACAAAGTCAATTTTGCTGAGTATCAGACCACGATATTGCGAACTGATAGCAAGCGGAAAGAAAAAAGTCGAACTTCGAAAGAACGAACCAAAAATCAAGACACCGTTTAAGTGTTATATCTACTGCACCAAAGGTGGAAGTGATGCAGAGAAAGGGCAACTTTCCTTTTGCGGTAGAGTTATTGGGGAATTTGTGTGTAACGCTATTTTCCCAATTGCTTTTGAATATCTCGGTGCGCAAGAAATATCGGAAATAGAAGTTCCTCTTCTTTGCCTTACGGATAAACAAATTATAAGTTATCTTGGAAACGGCAAGGTAGGATTCGGCTGGAATATATCTGACCTTGTTATTTACGATGATCCAAAAAGACTTAGTGAGTTTGGGCTCGAACGGCCGCCGCAAAGTTGGTGTTATGTGCCCGCCGGGAGAAATAAATGATGATGGATAAAGAGATGAAACTTAAAAGCTGCCCATGCTGCGGAGGCAGAGCAAAGCTTCTGGGGCAAAGAACATTTTATGTGGAGTGTCAAAAATGTTTTCTTGCAACGGACAGATATGCGCGGCCGCAGTTCGCAGCGGAAGCATGGAATCGCAGAACGGAGGGAGAAAATGACGAGAGTCGGCATATTTGAAATATTGGTTGTTGCGGTTTTCTCGGCAAATTTGGTGCTATGTGTGGTTACAGAGGTACATGAACTGATAGTTTGGGTAAAAAAGAAACGTCACGAACGAGCAGAAACTCAAGAAATGATAGCGCTGCTCAAAGCAAAAAATCATGAGTGTAGCATAGAAATCAATGCGCTGAACGCGAGAATCGCAGAACTAACAGAAAAACTGCTGAAAGAAAAGCTGTTGGAAAACGGCAATAACGGATTCGGTTCAAGCGGGAGGTAAGAAAATGGATTGTAAAGACTGCATACACAATGAAGTTTGCTATATGCGGGAAATCTGCAACGACCTTGAAGAGCAAATAAAAGAGTTGGGCTGTATGGATTTTATTGCTCGTGCTGATGTACAAAAGATTAAACATGGCGAATGGATTGAGGATGGCTTTTACGATATTTCTTGCGTGTATTCGTGTTGCGGAGCGGAAGCGCAATATACAAGCACCTTTAAAGAAACATTTGACTATGATTGGGAAGAAAACTTGCACTCTCCAGTATATGAAGAAACAAGAAAATATATTAGAACACCGTTTTGTTCTAACTGCGGCGCAAAAATGGACGGAGGTAATAACAATGCGTGATATAAATTTTCGCGGCAAGCGAACAGATAACGGCGAATGGGTGTACGGCGTACCTACAAAAGATGGTCGTGGCGAAATGGTTATGGTGGAAAACATATTCGAGTGTGAAGAATATAATTGCCGTGGTGCAAATTGCTTGTATGTTGATGAAAATACCGTAGGACAGTACACAGGTCTTAAAGATAAAAACGGCACAAAGATTTTTGAGGGCGATATAGTAAAGAGATTTTGGTTCGGCAAAATGTGCATTTATCAAATTGACTATGAAAACGGTCTCGCACGTTTTATCGGGCGAGCGGGCATGATATTTAAAGCATCATTTTACTATGATTCGGAAGAGTTTGAGGTTATTGGCAATATCTATGATAACCCCGAGCTATTAGGAGGTAACAACGATGGCTGATGCAGATAGGTGCGTCTGTTGTGGTGACATTATCCCGGAAGGGCGACAGATATGCCCGCAATGCGAGCGCAAAAATGAAAGGAGATTAGCTGTATGGATTGCAATAAAACAATAGACTTTCTGCTCGAAAGAAAGCGACTGTGTGATTCACAACATGACGGTGTCAACCCATGCGATGAATGTCCATTGGAGGACATATGCGACGAGGAGCGCAATTCAGAGATAATAAAAAGTGCCATTTCAAGACTCCAAAAGTGGAGCGACAAGCATCCGAAAAAAACTTACGCACAAGATTTTTTGGAAAAATTTCCGAATGCGCGTATAGGTGATGACGGACTTCCAGAGGTGTGCAGAATGGAAGTTTACGGCACAAGATGCCTGAGTATGACCGGAGACATGTGCACCATGTGTTGGTGCGAACCTATAGAGAAATAACAACCTTTAAATCAAAATAAAGAAAGGAATTTGACATGAAAATTAAAAAGATAGTGCAACTGTGTAAACAGAGCGGGATTGTGTATCTTTTCGACGGATCTCCGCAGATGTTGAGCGACGGCAGTGCGGTGTATTACTTGCCCGAGTGCCCGGAATTTTCTCTTGCTACTCTCACGACGGCGTATGATATCACCGAAAAACAAGTCGAGAAATTAATTTGCAATATGTTTGACGTGCCGCCAGCAAAGCTTGATGTCAGAGATGTGATTGACGGGGAACAGTTAGTAGAACCGATGAACATAGATGTGGCCATACGCGGAAAAAGGTACAAGCCATACCGCACTTCAAGCGGAGTATCTTTTGTAGAGATGAAATATCTTGAACCTTTTACAGCAGACAGCGATGATTACGAGTTATATGAAAGAACAGATACCGAAGGCAAGTTGTATTTCGCGGCGAAAATTGGAATGTATCTGTTTGCGTTAATTTATCCGTCAATTGAACTGCTGAAAAACGAAAAGTTTATTACCGAACTTGAAGAGCTTTGTGCCAAAAGTAAAGTTGCATACGACAATGCACAGTGATTGCAAGTGTATATAAAGGTTTAAATAAATAAACAAGTAAGACCCCCGCGCCGGGGAAAAGGTGAGGCGTCCGTAAGGGCGCTTCACGGGCTTGTATGCTGTCTTATCAAACCGACCACGGAGAGGAAAGAAAAAATGCGCACGAAAATCAGAGAAACAAAATTTTACTGCAAGGACTTTCTTGAAATATATTTATACCCCGTGACGGAGCAGCCGCAGGCCAAAATAAAGAGCAGGGGAAAGAGATTCAGAGAATCGAGCGAGACGCAGAAGCTTTTGAACGCGAAGTATGCGGAGCGTAAGCTTGTTCAGCTGCTGCATGCGAACTTCACGGATCGCGATCTTGCGATAGGTCTCGACTATTCCGACGATACAAGACCCAAAACGCCGGAAGAGGCGCAGAGGAATTTTCAAAACTTCCTGCGCAGAGTCAAAAGGCTCTATAAAAAAGCGGGAGCGGGCGAAGTGAAATACATATCCGTCATAGAGTTCGGCGAAAAGAGCGGGAACGTGCATCATCATATCGTGATGAGCGGCGGAGTTGACAGAGACGAGATAGAAAAGGCGTGGGGACTCGGCAGAGCGAACACAAAGCGTCTGCAATTCCTCGAAATCGGCATAGCCGACATGGGAAAATACATAATCAAAGACCCGATTATGCATAAGCGCTGGACAAGGTCTAAAAATCTTGTGGATCCTCAGCCGCGCAGAAACGACAGCCACATCAGCCGCAAGAAGTTGGACGAGCTTGTAGCAGACTGCGAGCACAGACAGCTTTTCGAACAGCTTTATCCCGGCTATGTCGTGGCGGAGGTTATCCCTACATACTGCGACTGGGACAGCTGCTATCACATGGAGATAAGGATGTTCCGGGGTGACAGTGACTACATTCTTTACGGCGGACGGAAAAACAGAAAAAGGAGAGCGGGCTAATGGCTAACACTGCCGCAGGAGCTCTTGTTGTCTGCCCGTTTTACCTGTCTGACACCAAGCTTACAATATCCTGCGAGGGATTGACGGAAAAAGGAAAAGTTCTCCTCGTATTTGAGGATGCGCAACAGCGGAAGGAGTGGCTTCGTAACAACTGCTACCTTTACCGCTGCGATTGCCCATTGAAAAAAATACTTAACAGCAAGTACGAATAATTTTGAAAATGCATAAAATGACCGGGCAGAGGAAAATTCCCTGCCCGGCCTATTTCTATTCATCATGGGCTAATATGGCGGGGAGAAAAACGGAATGCAAATTGATAAAATTGTAAGAAGAAAGGAGGCTTCCGAGCGTGGACTGGGATGCCATCAAGCAGGAATACATATCGACGAATATAAGCCAGCGCGAGCTCGCAGAAAAGTACGGAGTGTCGGTCTCGTCGCTTGGAAAAAAATGCGCTTCGGAGGGGTGGAGCGGGCTGCGGAAAAAATTCAGAAAAAAAGTTGAAAAGAAAACAATGGAGAAAATCAGCCGAAAAAAAGCCTGCGAACTGGCGAAAATCGGCGCCTGTGCGGACAAATTGGTGCGCCTTATAGATGATTCTTTGAACGATACGGCAACAGTCAGGCAGACAATTGTAAAAATTGTGCCGAGCGAAGACAATGAGGACGAAGCGGAAGTCGAGGAATATTGCCTGCAAAAACTCGACACTAAATATTTGCGGCAAATGACGGCTGCAATGAAAGATCTGATGGAGATTCTGCGCGATGTTTACGGCAAGCCAAACACCGTGGAGCGGGCAAATATGCAGTATACGCGGGAACGGCTTGACCTCGAAAAGGCAAAAGCAGCCGCAGGTATGCCGACAGATGAGGAAGAATACGGCATTATCGAAATTCCGGCAGTGCTTGAGGAGGCTGCGGAAGAATGAAAATCTGGGAACCGCAGGAAAAACAGAAGAGGTTTATGGAGCGCCCGGAGTATGAAGTGCTATACGGCGGCGCGGCGGGCGGAGGGAAGAGCGACGCGCTGTTGATTGAAGCCCTGCGGCAGGTGCATATTCCGTATTACCGCGGACTGATACTGCGAAAAACATATCCGCAGCTGTCCGAGCTTGTAGAGCGATCTGAAATGCTTTATCCGCGGGCGATACGCGGCGCAAAATACAACGAGAGCAAACACCGATGGAGCTTCCCGAGCGGGTCTATGATCTATTTCGGCTCGATGCAATACACGAAGGACAGGTTGAAATACCAGGGCAAACACTATGATTTCATTGCATTTGACGAGTTAACACACTTCACATGGGACGAATACAGCTATATGTTCTCGCGAAACCGCCCGGGAGGACCCGGTACGAGGGTTTATATGCGGGCGACGACCAACCCCGGCGGTATAGGACACGGCTGGGTAAAGTCCCGGTTCGTCACTGCAGCGCCGCCAATGACGCCGATAACGGAAAAGTTCAATGTGGTGACGCCGGAAGGGAAAATTATAGAGGGCAGCAGGAAGCGGATATTTGTTCCGGCGACGGTTTTTGACAATCAGGAGCTTTTACACAACGACCCTGAATACATCATGAAGCTTGCTGCCATGCCGGAGGCGGAGAGAAAAGCGCTGCTATACGGCGACTGGGACAGCTTTTCGGGGCAGGTGTTTACGGAGTGGCGCAACGATCCCGAGCATTATAAAGACAACCGGTGGACGCATGTCGTGGAGCCGTTCAAAATCCCGGAATACTGGCAGATCTACAGAGGCTTCGACTTCGGCTACACGAAGCCGTATTCCGTGGGCTGGTATGCGGTGGACACGCATGGCAAGATATACCGCATTGCGGAACTGTACGGATACACGGGCACGCCGAACGAGGGAGTGCGGCAAGACCCGGTCACGATTGCGGCAGAGATTCGGCGCGTCGAGCAGGAGGATATCAACCTCAAAGGAAAGAACATTATCGGCATAGCAGACCCGTCAATTTTTGACGAGAGCCGCGGCGAGAGCGTAGCGCGAATGATGGAAAAATCCCCGAACTTCATAGTATTCTCCCCCGGTGACAACACGAGAATCGCCGGAAAGATGCAGTATCATTACCGCCTGGCGTTCGATTCGGAGGGCAACCCGAAATTTCAAGTGTTTTCGACATGCCGGCACTTTATCCGCACTATTCCCAATATCGTCTATGACGAGAAATATGTTGAGGATATCGACACATCGCAGGAGGATCACATCTATGATGAGTGCCGATATGTGCTGATGGAGAACCCGATAAGTCCGGAGCCTCGCAAAGCCCCGGCAAAAGTGCCGGATGATCCGCTGGAACTCAGAGAAAAGCCGGACAAATACAGCTTTTACAGACTATAGGAGGCAGAACAATGGCAAACAGCAGAAACCCGATAGAAGATATCAAGCGCCGCAGGGCGGAAATGCGCGACCAACAGCAGCAGGAGCAGACCTCAAGAAACCCGGAGCGGGATATTGCCGCACGAACGGAGGCATTGCGGCAAGAGCTTGGAAATCCTGTGCAAGAGGATAGACAGGCAGAAACAGTGAATGACACTGATATTGTGAAATATGAACCCGAGAGCGGGTCAGAGCAGGACCCAATCACGGAGGAGTCAATCGCCCTGGCAGAGGAAACCTTGCGAAAATACAAAGACGGCAAGGCAAATCTCGAGAACAGGATAATCGAAAATGAGCAGTGGTGGAAGCTGCGGCACTGGGAGACTATCAGAAAAAACCAGGCGAAAGGCGCAAACAAAGAGCCCGAGCCCACTTCGGCTTGGCTGTTTAACTCACTGGCAAATAAGCACGCGGACGCTATGGACAACTATCCGTCGGCTTCCGTGCTGCCGAGAGAGCAGAGCGACAATGCTTCTGCAGAACAGCTCTCGGAAATTCTGCCCGTTATCATCGAGCAAAACGGTTACAAAAAGACGTACTCCGCTAAATGGTGGTACAAGCTCAAGCAAGGTTCAGCCTGCGAGGGCGTGTTCTGGAATCCGCAGAAGTACAACGGCTTGGGAGACATCGAGATCAAGAAAATCGACCTGCTGAATCTCTTCTGGGAGCCCGGCATAGAGAACATACAGGACAGCCGCAACATCTTCCATGTGTGCCTGCGCGACAACGATGTGCTCTCGCAGGAATATCCGCAGCTGAAAGGCAAGCTCGGCGGCAAGACGATAGAAACAAGCCAGTATATCTATGACGACAACATAGACACATCGGAAAAGAGCGTTGTGGTTGACTGGTACTATAAGAGACTGGTTGGCAGCAGAACAGTGTTGCACTATTGCAAATTCTGCAACGGCGAAGTGCTCTTCGCGTCAGAAAACGATCCTCAGTATGCCGAGAGCGGGTTTTATAATCACGGCAAATATCCGTTCGTGTTTGATACACTCTTCCCGGAGGAAGGCTCGCTTGTGGGCTTTGGATATTTGGACATTATGAAAGACCCGCAGATGCAGATAGACAAATATGACCAGGCGTTTATGCAGTCGGCCGTTGCCGCCTCTCGTCGCCGTTTCTTCATCAATGCTGCGAGCGGGAAAATCAACGAGAAAGAATTTCTTGACGTCTCGAATCCTTTTGTGCATGTGGACGGCAGACTCGGGGAGGACAGCATAAAAGAAATCACTATGACGCCGCTCAATGATATTTATGTGGCGCTGCGCACGAACAAAATAGACGAACTCAAGGAAACGAGCGGAAACCGTGATTTTTCACAGGGAAGCACCACGAGCGGAGTTACCGCCGCTTCGGCGATTGCAGCGCTGCAGGAAGCGGGAAGCAAATTGTCGAGAGACATGATTCAGACCTCATACGACAGCTATGAGGAAGTGCTTTATTTGTGCATTGAGCTGATAAGGCAATTTTACGATGCACCGCGCAGCTTCCGCATAACGGGAAAAAGCGGAGAGCAGGAGTTCGTGAGCTACGACAACCGTGCGATACAGCCCGAGGGCGAGCGTACAGAGTTCGGCATTGACATGAGCGGGCGAATGCCGATTTTCGATATCAAGGTCAGGGCGCAACGAAACAATCCTTTTTCAAGGCTTTCTCACAACGAGTTGGCACTGCAGTTCTATAACAGCGGATTCTTCAATCCGGAAATGACGGATCAGGCGCTCGCCTGTATCGACATGATGGACTTCGAGGGCAAGGACTCCGTCGTGCGGAAAATATCGCAGAACGGTACGCTGTATGAACAGCTCAAGACCATGCAGCAGCAGCTTATGCAGATGGCGCAGATAGTTGACGCACAAAACGGAACAACGATAGGCAGTCAGATGGCGGCATCTTTTTCGGGCGGAGTTCCGGTGGCGAACGTAGGCTCCGGAGACGGCGAGCTCAAGAGCAACTCGCTTGGCGAGACGCGCGCAGACGAACACGCAACGGCCGAGAATGCGAGAGAAAAAGCGGCTTCGGCTGCGGAACCGAGGTAATATTATGACAACAATAAAAGTTCGCCGAGCGGGCAGAGAAATGAAAATAAGCATTTCGGGACATTCGGGATATGCGCCGAGCGGGCAGGACATAGTCTGTGCCGGCATTTCGACACTCGGCCAGACCGCCGCAATGATGTATGCAAAAATGAAAGCTGCCGGAGAACTCGAAACATTTACCGCTGAAAAGAGCAACGGAACGCTTCTGCTGGCGATTAAAGCATACAAACATACCAAAGCAAAGGCAAAAGGAATTTATAATTTTTTCTGCACGGGCGCAAAGCTTATCGCAGACAACTATCCGAAAAATGTAATTGTTACAGCCGAAGGCGGGGAGAAAATCGAAAATTAAACCGCTATAATATAATCACAAAGACACTTCGGAAAGACGATGGAGGTTAATTTTTATGTTCACAGACACAACAAAGGCTTTTTCGCTCACGCTGTTCGGCGAGGGCGGAGGAGACGGAGCGGGCGTATCGGCGGCAACGGCCGCCACGGCTTCCGACGCCGGGGAGCAGACACGGGCGATTGAAACGCAGGACGCCGCTGCACAGCCGGAAAGCGAGATCAATGTTACGGCATCGACGGTCGAAAATCAGGACGCGGAGTTTGAAAAGCTGATAAAAGGCGATTACAAGGACGCGTTCAGCCGCCGAGTGCAGAACATTATCAACGGCAGATTCAAGGAAACACGCACACTTCAGGAGCAGCTGCAGAAGAGTACGCCGGTCTTTGAGATTCTCGCGCAGAAGTACGGGATAAAAGCGAACGACATTGACGGCATAGTCAAGGCTTTGGAAAATGATGATGAATCATACAGAGAAGAGGCTATGGAAAAGGGCATAACCGTTGAACAGCTCAAGGAGATGAAGAAGCTTGAACGCGAGGTTCTTCAGCTCAGACGGAACGAGTCTCGTCGTGATGAGCAGGACAGAATAAACCGAGACATCACCAATTGGAAGAACCAGGCGGAAAGTCTCAAAGAAATCTATCCGAATTTCAATCTCGACACGGAGATAGAAGATCCTCAGTTCTTCAGTTTGCTCAGAAACAATGTCGATGTCAGAACGGCCTATGAAGTCATTCACCGAGACGAGATTCTCGGAGGCGCGATGCAGTATGCGGCGCAGACGGCGGCAAAGCGAGTCGCCGATTCTGTTGCGGCAAACAGCAAAAGACCGGTTGAAAACGGTGTAACTTCACAAGGTGCAGTTAATTCCCAGACGGATGTTAACAAACTGACAAAGGCTCAGCGAGAAGAAATCGAACGCAGAGTGGCAAGGGGAGAAAGAATTACTTTCTGATCTCCTTGCACTAAGAAAAGGAGATAAAGAAAATGAACAATTATGTCATATTCGACCTGCAGCTTTTTGCTACGGTCGTAAACGCAACTACTTCGGCGGCAAGCGGTAACAATCTGTCCGCCGAGATGAAAACCTACTACGAGAAGAGGCTGCTTGACAACGCAGAGCCTAAGCTCGTACACAACCAGTTCGGAGACAAGTATCCTATTCCCAAAGGCTCCGGCAAGACTATCGAAATGCGTAAGTATTCGCCGCTTGCAAAAGCAACCACGGCACTGACGGAAGGCGTCACGCCCGATGGACAGGCGCTTAATGTGAGCACAATCACCGCTACTGTCAAACAGTACGGCGGCTGGATACAGCTTTCGGATATGCTCGACATGACGGCTATCGACAACAATGTTCTGCAGGCAACGAAGCTTCTAGGCTCGCAGGCAGGACGCACTCTCGATACCGTCATAAGAGAAGAGCTTGCCGGCGGCACAAACGTTATTTACGCGCCCAAGGTTGCAAGCGGCGCAGAAACAGCAGTAACGAGCAGAGCGGGACTCGACGCGACGGCAAAGATCAATGTTGACCTCATATACCGTGCGGCGGCTCAGCTGGAGAGCATGAATGCAGACCCGATCGAGGATTCGTTCGTGGGTATTATCCATCCGTATGCAGCATATGACCTTATGCGCTGCGAGGAGTGGATTGACGTACATAAGTACGCTAAGCCCGACGATATCTACAACGGGGAAATCGGCAAGATCGGCAATGTCAGATTCGTCAAGTCCACGGAGGCAAAGATATGGACCGGCACCGGCTGCCCGTCCGGTCTGGCGGTTTTCGCCACGCTTATCCTCGGCGCTCACGCTTACGGTCTGACGGAGATCGAGGGCGGCGGTCTGCAGCATATCGTCAAGCAGCTCGGCTATGGCGACGATCCGCTCAATCAGCGTTCGTCCTGCGGCTGGAAAGCGACCGAGGTCGCAAAGCGCCTGGTTGAGGAGTACATGGTGCGTATCGAGTCCTGCTCCGCGTATTCGGCCACTGCGAAAGCTAACTGATAAAAGCTCAGAGGGCATTTTGCTCTCTGAGCCCGAAAGGAGATATTTATGGCAAGAACAAAAACTGCAACACCCGAGGAGAACGCAATCCTCAAAGAGACGGCTGCACCCGAGGAGAACGCAACCCCCGAAGAGACGGCTGCACCCGAGGAGAACGCAACCCCCGAAGAGACGGCTGCACCCGAGGAGAACGCAACCCCCGAAGAGACGGCTGCACCCGAGGAGAACGCAACCCCCGAAGAGACCACAACCACCGAAGAGGCTGCTGCGCCCGAGGAGCAGAAAGAACCCACGGAGAAAATCTTTCTCTTTAAGGACGACGGTGCATACAAAGATGATCTGTTTGTTTCGGTCAACGGCAGGAATTTTCAGATCCAGCGTGGCGTAGAAGTCGAAGTGCCCGCCTGCGTCGCAGAGGTTATACGCAATTCCGACAGACAGAAGCAGCTGGCGGAGCAGCGCCTTGAGAAGCTGGTAGAGCAGTATATCAAAGAGAGATAAGGACACACCGAGAGGGCGCATTTTGCGCCCTCTTTTACTTTCAGGAGGTTTATATGAAAATATGCGAAGCAATAAGACAGACCGATGAGCTAAAGCCCAATCAGTATTCGGACGAACAGAAAATAATGTGGCTTTCCGAGCTTGACGGGAAGATAGTAAAAGAGCTGATAGACGCGAAGAGCGGGGAGAAATCAACGGTGTTTGAAGGCTATAATGAAGACACAGACACGAACACAGAACTGCTTGTGCCGGAGCCTTACAGCAACCTATATGTTCTTTGGCTGATGTCAAAAATTGACTTTTTCAACGCCGAATACGACCGGTACAACAATTCGGCAATGGCTTTCAACGAGGCATACGAGGGCTACTGGGGATATTACAGCAGAACGCACGCGGCTCCGGCGGGCGGAATATTTACGAGGTGAACCGATGAGACTGCCTATTCTTAACACGGTCAGTAAAAACAGGGAAATGATGAGCGCGTTCGGAGGATATCACCATGACCTTGTTATAAGTGACAATGAATTTTACGACGAAGAGAATCTTTCGTCAGACAGCTATCCTGCCCTGACGCCGAGAGAGCAGCGGAAAAAAATTCGCGATTTCACACGCCTTGACGGCTTTTGCGTGAACAACGGTCTGTGTTGGGTGGACAATGGCAAAGTGTTCTACAACGGCGATCAGGTCAGCGGCGATGTCGAGAAAAGCCGCAAACAAATGCTGAGCATGGGTGCGTATGTCCTCATCTGGCCGGACAAAAAATATATCAACACCGAGAAAGTGAGCGAGGGCGTAGGCAGTTTGGAAAAATCGTTTACGACAACCGCGGCGGTATCATTTACGCTGACGCGAGTAACCGGAGATGATTATAGCCCGACAGTCTCGGCTGCGGCGCCGGAAGAGCCGGCAAACGGCGACAGCTGGCTCGATACCTCATCAAAGCCGCATACGCTCAAGATATATGCCGCTGCAACAAAGATGTGGAATGCGGTGGCGACGACATTCGTCAAAATCTCTTCGGCCGGAATAGGCGAGGGATTCTCCGAATATGACGGAGTGACTATAAGCGGCTGCAAAGACGAACAGTTCAACACAAACATGATACTCTATGCCGTCAGCAAGGATTACATAATCGTGACCGGATTCATAGATGAAGTATCGAGTCAGCAGGAAGCGGTGACGGTAAAAAGAACCGTGCCGGACATGGATTTTGTTACCGAGAGCGAAAACCGCATCTGGGGATGTTCTTCTGATAAGCATGAGATATATTGCTGCAAAATAGGCGATCCGTTCAACTGGAATTGTTTTCTCGGACTGGCGAGCGACAGTTATGCCGTGACGGTCGGAACGCACGGTAAGTTCACGGGCGCGTTTACTATGCGGGGATATATCCTGTTTTTTAAGGAAGACTGTGTTCACAAAGTCTACGGCTCGAAGCCCTCAAATTTTCAGGTTACGAACGAGTCTATAAGAGGCGTGCAGAACGGCAGTGAACGGAGTCTCGCACTGTGCAACGAAACGCTATATTACAAAAGCCGCAACGGTATATGCGCCTATGACGGCGGAACACCGGTCAATGTTTCCGAGGCGTTCGGCGCAAACGCATACAGAAATGCCGTAGCGGGAGCAATCGACAACAAATATTATGTGTCAATGTCGGACGAAAACGGCAAATACAGCCTGTTCACATACGATGAGCGCACAAAAATATGGCATAAAGAGAGCGGGCTGAAAATAGATGCTTTCGCGCCGCTGGACGGGGAATTGTATTTCACGGTTGGAAACAGCCTGTGGACGATGCACGGCACGACGCGATACAGTGTAACAGATCAGACATATGACGAAAAGCCGGTTGAATGGATGGCTGAAAGCGGACCTATTGGGGTGACAAGCCCCGATAATAAATATATTTCAAAGCTGCAGTTTCGCCTGAGCGTCGAACGCGGGGCGCAGTTCCGGGTGCAGATCCAATATGACTCTATGGGCGATTACGAGGAAGTGCTGCACATCGATGCTGTAAACAACCGCACAATCACTATTCCGATTATAGTCAGGCGCTGCGACCACATGAGAATCCGAATGCGGGGCAGGGGCAAGTTCATCTTGTACAGCATCGCAAAGGTAACGGAACAAGGGAGTGAAATCTGATGCCGACGCTAAATCTGAATCTGCCGACGAATCTTGGCGGAGATCAGAAAACTCAAAGCTATCTCTATCAACTTAACGAACAGCTTCGGTATATTCTCAACAATCTTGACGGAGACAATTTTTCGCCGGTTTATCTGAAAACGGTGGAGCAGACGCGGTCAATGGCGGAGCTGGCGAGCGACGCCGTTGAGCAATTAGAAGCGGGCAGAAAGATTGATTATAACGAGCTCAACGATAAAATCATAGCGCAGGCGGAAGAGATAAATCAGACATTTCACACCGAGATAGAGCAGAACAACGACAACATAATGACAACGGTGCGCGAAGAGCTTAGCGCGAAGGCGTCAATTGCAGAGCTTAATGCAACACTCGAGTCCTATGTTACACAGACTTCAAGAGAAATTCAGCTGAATTTCGACCAGAATTATCTCTATACAACAGAGGTTGACGGTAGACTCGAAGAGTTTCAGGAGCTAATAAGAACATATTTCCGCTTCACGGCGGAGGGAATGGAGCTCGGCAAGGCGGACAGTCCGTTCAAATCTATGCTGACAAATGAAAAATTAAGCTTCACACAAAACGGCACGGAGATAGCCTATATCTCCAACCGCTGCCTTTATGTTACGGATGTTGAAGTTCTTAACCGACTGAGGATAGGCAACTGGGAGTTCACGCCCAGGAGTAATGGCAATCTTAGCTTTATATGGAGGGAATAAACAATGGCAATAACAACAATCAAAACATATCCGAAGAATATCACCGTAGGTGTCAGCAAAATAAATGGCCTTGGTAATATTCTGATTGAAGTCGAGGATGCGAATGACGGGAAGTCATACACCCATAAGATGTATTTCACTTGCGGCAATTACAGCTACGAGAGCGGGTATTTTTCAACAAACAATGCAGTTATGACGGCATATGAGTTCCCACTCGAATGGGCTAATGCCATTACAAGCGGAAGCAGCAGAACCGGCACGCTGAAGATTGAAACATACAAGAAGTTAGGAATGATCCCGACGACGCTCGTTGAGACGAACACAAAGACTGTTACTTTTTCGGTTCCGGACGATGTAAAACCCACAATGCCGGAACTGACAATAGAGCGCATAGACGGCAGCGTTCCGACCGAATGGGGAATATATGTGCAGGACTATTCAAAATGCAGGATTACTGCCGCTGCGCAGGGGGCATACAGCTCAAAGATAAAGAACTATCGGTTTGCCGTGAACGGTGCAGTTCTGTCAAATCAGACCGGCGGGGTTTATACCTACACTTGCTATCTGTCGGGTGAGCTGAACTTTACGGTCACGGCGACAGACAGCAGAGGCAGAACGGTCAGCCAGACGGCGAGCATATCGGTTGAAAAGTATGACAGTCCGATGATAAATGAGGTAACATGCTTCAGATGCACGCAGGACGGCACAGAAAACGACAAGGGCACATATGCGGCGGGAAAGGTGAACTATAGCTTTTCGGCGTTGTCAGGCAAGAATACAGCGGTTTGCAAAGCAAGCTACAAGACAGATACGATGGATGCCTGGTCTGATGAGACGGCGATGAGCAATGATGTGCAGACAATCCTCTTTGACGGTCTCAGCGAGAATGTCTCGTATAAGATAAAATTCAAAGTTACCGATAGCCTTGCTTCCGCGGAATATGTTTATGAGCTTTCGACGAGCTTCGTGCTGATGGACTTCCTGCGCGGCGGCAAAGGAATAGCTTTCGGCAAGGTTGCGGAACTCGCCAATACGATGGACGTCAACATGCTGCTGCTCCTCAGAAAGGGACTGCAGGCAGGAGAACAAACTTTTCCGCTGAAAGACACAGGCTGGCAGGAGTTAGAGCTTACGGACGGAATAACTCCGGGCGCGAATGGACTGACACCCAAAGGCCGCAGACTCGGAAACTCGGTCAACATCGTCGGAGATGTGCAGGGGATAACGGCGGGCGGGAAAACCATATGCACGCTGCCGGAGGATCTGCGTCCGCAGAGCAGGATATTTACAATCTGTGCGGCGAACGATACCAACCTTGCCCGGTGGTCGGTATTTCCGGATGGAAGAGTGGTGCTTGATTGGTGCTTCAATCTTGAGACAAAAGCTTATAAATACAATCTGACTTCATATAAGCTGAACATAAATTATCTGATCTGAGGAGGTAAAAGCAAATGGCATACACGACAAAAGACCTTGAAAAGCAGAAAAAGCAGCAGGGCATATCAAAGGACAAACTGTCATACGCCGTGGCGCAGGGCGGAAATGCGGCGGCGCTCGCCGGTGGAATGGCAAAGCAGGGAATAAACGCCGCGAAGCAGGTCGGATACGGTATAGGCACGATAAAAACGCTGCTCAACAAGCCAAAGGACTACGAGGAATCCGACGAAGTTAAGCAGGCTCAGGAGGATCTGAAGAACCATTACAACTCAAAGCCCGGGGACTATCAGAGCAATTATGCAGATCAGATACAGGGACTTCTGAAGGACTACGAAAACACCAAAGATTTTCAGTATGATTTCAATGCCGATCCGCTCTATCAGCAGTATAAGGATCAGTATATTCAGCAGGGCAAGATGGCGATGCAGGACACTATGGGGAATGCCGCGGCGCTCACCGGCGGTTACGGCAGTTCTTATGCTTCGACTGCCGGAAACCAGGCATACCAGTCAAGCCTCAACGATTTGAACAATGTCATTCCGTCACTGTATGACCGGGCATATAGCAAATATCGTGACGACAAGAGCGATAAATTGCAGCATATGCAGGTCCTGCAGAACCTCGACGATTCAGACTATAAAAAATATCAGGACACGCTGAGCGACTACTATAACACACTCAATTATCTACAGAGCCAGTCACAGTATCTCTCGGAAAGTGATTACAACCGTTACCTCAATCAGCTTGCGCAGTGGCAGTATGAGCTTGAATATTATACAGGACGCGCAGATGCAGCACAGCAGCAGTCGAATTGGCAGAGCGAGCAGAACCGCCAGTATATGCAGGACTATGTCAATCAGCGCAACTGGCAGAATCAGTTTGATTATCAGAAGGAGCAGGACGCCCTTGCACAGAATAACTGGCAGCAGCAGTTCGACTACGGAAAGGAGCAGGATGCGCTTGCACAGAACAACTGGCAGAAACAGTTCGATTACGGAAAGGAGCAGGATGCGCTTGCACAGAACAACTGGCAGCAGCAGTTTGATTACGGCAAGCAGCAGGACTCAAGGGATTATAATCTCAAAAAACAGCAGTTTGAGCATGACAAATATATGGACTCTCTCAAGGCTCAGAGCTATTCAACCTCTTCGTCGTCTTCGTCAGGCAGGAGCGGGTCAAGCGGTTCTTCGACCGGGAGCAGCGGAAAACAGACTGCTACAAAATCAAAGGCAGCCAGTGAGTTTATAGGTGCACAGCCGACTCGGTACGAGTTTGGTGTAAGACCGGCACTGAAAAACCAATACGGAAGTTACGAGAATTATATAAAAACGAAGATGAGCCAGAACAAGAACCTGACCGACGAGGATATTTATATACTCAGTCAGCATTACGGACTTTCATAAGCGGAGGATAAAATGGAAACAATTGACGACAGAATAAAGCGTGTAAATTCGAAATACGAGGCTCCTGAGTCAATAGACGAAAGAATCAAAAGCGCAAATGAGAAATATCAGTGGGATTCGAGCGACAAGGAAATGCATGACTGGTTTGAATCAACCGGTCGTACCACCAGAAGCGCAAACAGCAGGCTGCAAAACAGTTCATATGCGAATTGGAAACGCGACAGCGAAAATACAAAGAGCGCGGTAGACAATGATCTTGAAAAGGCGGACAGAATCAAATCCTATCTCGACTCGCAGCGTGAGCAGCTGGGGGAAGAACGCTACAACACATTCATGGCACGGTACGAGGAATACAAGAATGCTCTGCAGCAGACTTCGCAGAATTTGCAGAAGGAGTCCGACTATTACTCCGATACGCGTAATTCCGGCGTTATGGACACCATGACCGAGGATGATATGAAAGGACGTCTTGACGATATCAAGAACGAGAAAAAGAAGAACCGCAGTGAATCATTCAAAAATCGGGTTTGGGCGTTCCTTAGCACGATGCAAGGAAATACAGCGGATTATGAAAAGTACACTGAAGAAGCCAAGGCGGCAAAAAACAAGCTCAATAATCTGAAGAGTGAGTCCGCTGCATTGGAGTCGGAGATATACAACAGGGATATATCCGAAAAACTCAGCCAGTTTGACGAGGCAACGCTCAAGGAAATACAGTCTATCCCCGAGCTCAAGGACAGAATAAAGCTCGAAGAGTCAGTCGGCACGAGCGGAAACAACAAGAATGTCTATGAATATAATCAGAGACTCAAGGAAATAGAGGATAAGGTTCGTGCAAAAGGAATGAATCCCGATGAGCTCGAGAATTATTTTGCGTATGAGTATAACCGCCGCAAGAATGAGCAGGTACAAGATGCGGTTCGTGACTTCAGTGCAGACCATCAGGTGATTGCCAGCGCACTGAGTGTGCCGGTGAATTTAACAAGCAGTGGAGCGGGATATCTTGACGCTGCCGCTCAGCAGGTCGGAAGAAAGCTTACCGGCAGTTATGCGCCTGTAGACTATAACAGAGACGCCGGAATAGCAAGTCGGTTAAGCGATACGGCACGCGGAGCGGTTATGGATGAGCATGACTGGAAGCTTGGCGACTGGGATGCCTTTGACTTCTTATACGGAACAGGAATGTCCGCGCTCGATTCGGCTGCATCTGCAGCCGCGGGCAATCTTGTCGGCGGAGCACTTGCGAATACCGGGGCGGGAATAAAAGCAGCGGGGAAAGTTGCCGAAGCTGTCGGCGGCGGAATACTTGGTCTTTCTGCTGCGAACTCAACAATGCGTGATATAAAAGCTCGCGGCGGCAACGACGACCAAGCGGTTATCGGTGGAGCTGTTTCCGGCATATTTGAAGGTCTCTTCGAAAAAGTTTCGATAGGTAATTTCAACAAGCTCAAAGAGGTTGACCCGAGAAGTATGCGCGATGTCGCGATGAACATACTCAAATCAACCGGGGTAAACTTTTCGGAAGAAGCCGCGACGGAAATAGCAAACATAGCCTATGATACCATAGCAAACGGCGATATTTCCAATTATAAGCTCATGATAGCTGCATATGAGAAGCAGGGATTGAGCGAGGCTGAAGCAAAGAAAAAGGTTGCCGGAGATCTTGCACTGCAAGTCGTCGAAGCGGGAGCGGGCGGAGCACTTATGGGCGCCGGCTTTGGTGTAGTGGGTTCCGGGCTTGGATATCTCAACCACAGAAAACAGGGTACGAACATCACGGGAAAGACGGTTGCAGGTTTTGCAGGCGGAGAGCAGACGCAGATTGCACAGCGGCTTGAAAGCCTCGGTGAGAACACGCAGGACGCAGTCAGATTGTCCGCTGTGGTGCAGAAACAGGCTGAGGGTGATAAACTTACCCGCGCAGAAAAACGGCTTTTCCGGGGCTCTGAGAACGCTCAGAACGTGGCTGCTGAAATAAAAAACGGCACATCAGATGCCGCGGAAGACTCTCAGCTGTCGTTAAAGAAGGACATAGAGACAATAAAGCAGGAATATAAAAAGGCGGTAAATCCGAAGATCGTTGACTTTGTAGAGCGAGTTCGCAACCTTAAAGATAAAAATGTTGCAGGTAAGATTAAAATAGAACTTAGCTCTGTAAATGAGCGCGAGGTGCAAGATATAAAAAAACTCACCGGTATAGATACCAGTGAGTATAAGCGCGATATGGACGGAAACACGGTTATCCATGTAGAAAACCGCCACGGGGAGAATGGAGCAGCAGACCACTCAATGTCTGATGTTAACGATCTGGCGAGAATAGAATATGTTCTCGAAAATTATGACAATATTGAATCGGCAAAAGACGACAATGGCCGTTATAGAGATTCTGATAATAAACTGTCAAAGTCAGTTGTTTACAGTAAACGAGTAAACGGAAATTATTATGTCGTCGAAGCTGTGCCTGACTCAAAAGCAAAAACTTTACATGTTGTAAGTGCATATAAAACAAAAGCAGAAGGGGTCTCGCAAGTACTGAACATGTCCGAAGACCTGCAGTCTACGTCCAAGACGCCTCATGCGCTCGCCCCTTCCGATAACAATATATCACAGAAGAAAAGTTATGTCAACGCTGTTCCGGCAACGATTGACGGACAGAGCGTAACAATCAACGGCATAGACCGTATCGAAAAGGACGGAAACCGGGCGCAGATGTATGTCAAAACGCAGGACGGCGGCAGCGTTGCACTGAGCGATGTGCGGTTTGACAGCCGCGAGACCGAAGCTTTGTACAATGTCGCACAGGGCTTTGACAGCACCGACACGGCACGGGCCTTTATTTCAGGATATAAGCAGGGCGATTCGGCAAGCGAATATATGAATGCGTTTCTCGACTTCCGCCGCGCCGGTCAGCTCGGGCAGGACTTTGACAGCGTTTTGCAGTCGAATGCAAATAAATACGCAGGGCTTGAAGAAAGTCAGCTTAGACAGGCGTATTATGCCGGAGTTAATGAAAAAAATAATGCGCCGAAGCATTACAGCGCGAAAGAGGAAAAGAGGGCAGAAAAGAACGGAGGTCTGCTGAGAAACTATACAAAAAAACTCAACGCGGAGCAGGCGGGCTCGGTATATGTCCTTGAAGCTCTTGCAAAAAAATACGGCTTTGTCGTTGAAGTGTGCGACACGCTTGCAGACGGAATGGCGAACGGTGAGTACGATCCCAAGACCGGCAGAATAAAAATCGCGCTCGACGCGGAGGAAAACGCATATCTCAGAACCGCAGGACATGAACTGTATCATTATATCGAGGACTGGAACTCAACGGCCGCAGGCGAGCTGCGCGAATATGTCATAGGCAAGCTCAAAGAAAGCGAAAACTATGACTATGAGGGCAGAGTGAAAGAGCTGCGGAAGCTTTACGAAGGTTTCGGAAAAGCGGACATAGAGGCGGAAATCGTTGCCGAGAGCATGTTCGATGTGTTCGACGAGAAAACTATCAGAGAGCTTGTAAATGAGAACAGACCTCTTGCTGTAAAAATCCAGAGCTGGATCAGAGGCTTCCTTGAAAGCATAGAAAAAGCCCTGACTGCTATCGGACTGAAAAGCCCGGAGGTCAGAGCGCTTGAGGGGGATTCTGAAGCTCTTGAAAATATCCGCGATATGTTTGCAAAGGCTTTGGAGGGCACGAAAGAAAAAAGAACAAGCGAGAAAGATGCAATTAAGTATGAACTCAAAAATGATGCTCAGAAAACGGAGCTGAATTCCGAAGATGCAACAAGAAGCCAACAGTTCAAGGACTGGTTCGGCGATTGGGAAAATAATCCGGAATCCGCAAGTAAGGTTGTCAACGAGAACGGAACACCAAGAGTAGTATATCACGGAACAAAGAGCGATGCCTTTACGGTGTTTGACTCATCAAAAGCAAATAAAAAGTTGCTCAACCGATTAGGAAACGGATATTACTTTGCAGCTGATATAGAAAGCGCAGAACGTTACGGAGACAATGTTGTTTCGGCATATCTTGATATAAAAAATCCTTATCGTGTATATGGAAAACGAGAAGGAGGAATGATTGAGCAAATGGCCGAAGACTTCGGAATGAACGCAAGCGAGATAAGCAGAAATGACATTCAGGACATACTCAAAGAGCATGGATATGATGGCGTTATGCTGTATCAAAACAAATTTGCCGATTGCGGTACAATGGTTGCTTTTGAGCCTACGCAAATCAAATCGGCAACAGACAATATAGGAACATTTGACAGAAACAATTCCGATATTCGTTATTCTCTCAAAAGCACTTCTGCAATAGAGGAGCAGAACAAGAAACTCATGCAGGAGAACAAAGCTCTGCGCGAATACAAGCGAGAACTCGAGTGGCGCCTCGGAATAAACAGAAAAGAGCTTGATGAGCGGGCAATACGCAGGCTTTCGAAAAAAGTGCTCAAGGAATACAGCAGTAAGTATAATGCCGAAACGCTGACGCAAAACCTCAAAAATATCTTTGAAGCACTTGCCAATATGGACGACGGCATAACTTATGATGAAGTTATCGCGAGGACTGCGGAGGTTGCCAAGGCGGTGCTTGAAGAGAGCGCAGTGCTGAACACCGATATGTCCGAACAGTACAGTGCGCTGAGTGAATATGCCAAGGGCACGAAAATAAAACTCAGCGAGCAGCAGAAAAAAGAGATTGCCTACTATTACGGGAGCTATGATAAGTTCAGAAGGAAGAACTTCGGAAAGATAAGGCTTTCCGAGGAAGGCAGTACGCTTGATTCTCTTTGGGGCGAGATGTCCGAACTTTGGCCGGAGTTCTTTGAACCGGATACGCACGAGCTTGAGCAGGTGCAGACGCTCGTAAATGCACTCGAAACCATAAAACCGTTCTATGAAAATCCGTTCTACGACGGTTCTTTCGACATGGATATAGACACGGCGAGCTATGACCTTGCAATGCGCCTGTATGAAGAGTATTACGACATTCCGGAGCTCAAGACGCTGCGGCAGAAGATCGAGAAAGAATACCGCGACAGATACGACAAGCGCGTTGAAAAAATCAAGGAACAGGAAGCTGCTAAGCGACATAAGCTTTCTGAGGAACTCATAAAGCAAAAGGCGCTCTATGAACAACGCACATTCGAGGATCGCCGCGAATGGCTGCGTAAAGATGCTATGGCAAAGAGCAAACGGAGCATTGAGAGAACTGCGAAGACTCTTAACAGGTTTCTGCAGAATCCGAACAAGACTCAGCATGTGCCGGAAGCTCTGCGTTCGGCTCTCGGAGAGTTCCTGGTATCTCTTGATGTCTACGGGAACAGTCAGTCAAAAGATGCGTTTGAGTGGCGCAAATCAATGTCGGAGCTGCAGGGAGAATTGCGCAAAATGCAGCAGGGAAATGACCCTCAGTATCAGCAGTTCCTGGCAGACCTCGACCCGGATCTTATGCCGATGATGACAACGCTGCTTGAAGTGTATAAGGGCAGTTCCATAAAGGATATGGATGCGCAGGGGCTTGCCGAGCTTGAAACTGTTATGCAGCAGATAAAGGGCGGAATAACGAGAGCCAACGAATTGCTTGCAAACAGCCGCTATGGGACGGTTCAGGCAATTGCCGATGCGAGCGTGCATGAGATGGACAGCCGCAAGAGTTTCAAGGACAAGGTAAAGGTTGGGTATAAGCAGCTGAATGTAAATATGCTTGACTCGTTCAGCTTTTTCCATCAGCTCGGACCGGCAGCAGAGACTGTTTTCAAATCCATTCGTTCCGGCTTCGATGAGCGGGTGGAAATGATAGACAATGCGAATGAGTTCATGCAGTCGATTGTCAGCCAGAAGGAAATACAGGACTGGGAGCACTCAAGGCATACCTTTAAGGTCGAAGGCGGAGAACTGACATTGACGGTCTCGCAGATGATGGAACTGTATAACCTCTCCAAACGAGAGCAGGCGCGGGATCATCTTCTTCTCGGCGGAATCCGTCCTCTGGACACTTCAAGGCAAGAGGCGAAAATGCGAATCAAGGAGCAGTTCGGTAAGGGCGAAGAAACATACGCTAAGGCTGTGCAGGTGACAGTGGAAGACCTTGGAAAGATAATCGACTCTCTGACTCCGAAGCAGAAGCAGGTTGCAGAGAAAATGCAGGGCTTTTTGAGTGGAAATGTTGCTGATTGGGGCAACAAAGCGTCAATGACACTGTACGGCTACAGAAAGTTTACCGAAGAGCATTACTGGCCGATACAGGTCAACAAAAACTCCGTGCGGACGATGAACGCGGAGGACGGGGCGGTTCAGACTCAGAGCAATTTCTATAAGCTTGTCAACATCGGCGCGACAAAGAGCGTCCAGCGAAATGCAAGTAACGGACTGTTTATTAAGGGTGCTTTCGATACCTTTACAAAGCACATCACCGAAATGAGCGCATATTCGGCATATGCGGTGCCGGTAACCGACGCGATGAAATGGTATAATGCCCTGAGCTTCGAGGAAAAGGACGACGGATATATAGCAATATCCGGTACAAAACAGTCTATTGAACGAGCGTTCGGCAACGACGGAAAGGCATATTTTGAAAAGTTTATACTGGATCTTAACGGCAGCTCGGACAGCAAAAATGCAGGGGGAGCGGGCGAGGAGACACTGATACGAAACTTCAAGGTAGCCGCCGTCGGAGCAAATATGCGAGTTGCTATCCAACAGCCTACGGCATATCTCAGAGCAGCGGCAGTAATGAACCCGAAATATTTGCTCAAAGGGCTTTTGTCAAAGCCGGCAAGTAAAGAAGCAATAGACAATTGCCCGATTGCAAAATGGAAAAGCTGGGGATTCTATGAGACGAGTATGGGCATAACGATGAAGCAGCTTATAACTGGACAGCAGACGGTCGTCGATAAAATCCGCGAAAAGTCTATGTGGTTGGCCGGAGTTGGTGATGAGCTGACATGGGGAACACTGTGGAATGCCTGCAAGGCGGAAGTCAAGGATAAAACCGACCTTAAAGAGGGAACTGCAGAGTTCACGCAGGCAGTCTCAGACAGGCTCAGCGAGGTGGTTGATAAAACCCAGGTCGTTGATTCGCTTCTGCATCGAAGCCAGTTTATGCGCAGTACGAGCTCTTTCTCAAAAATACTCAGTGCCTTTAAGGCCGAGCCGACGAAGTCGTACAACATGCTCCGCAATGCATTGGTTGATTATAACAATGCTGATCCCGGCAGTAAAAAGGCAAAGGCGAAGAATATAGCGCGTATTGCCGCGGTACATATCGCGACAAGCATCTTGACTGCCGGAATAGCGTCGATAGCAGATGCGTTCCGCAACGATGATGATGAGAAGAAATGGCTTGAGCTTTATCTTGAAGCATTCGGAGGCAACACGCTTGACGGAATCAATCCGTTTTCAGCCGTGCCGTATGTCGGAGATATTCTCTCAATCTTGTCCGGATATTCTGTGAGCCGCATGGATATCGAGGGTATTGAAGAACTAATTCAGTCCTGCGAATCGTGGCAGAAAGTATTCAGCGGCGAGAAGAAAAATCCGGATATTTGGAAGCTGATGATGAGCAGTGCAAAGGGAATTTCAAAGGTCAGCGGTCTGCCGATAGCGAACACGATGCGCACTTTTGAAAGCTTGTATAATTTCTTCTCTCCTGACAACCTCGGCAGGGAAGCAAGCTTCACGGAATACAGAAAGTTATACAATTCGATTGCCGAGGGAAAATATCAGAAGCAGTACGATAAGCTTATCAAAAAGGGTTATACCGCGCAGCAGCTCGAGAACGGTGTTAAGAATAATCTGGTGAAGTCCGAACCTCGAATCGCGCAGGCTGCACAGGCGCGCGAAAGAGGAAACATCTCAGAATATAAAAAAATATATGAAGAGCTGGTTTCTGAAGGATATCCGTCAAACGCGGTCATAAAAGCAATCAATAACTATATGACAATGCAGACGGCTGCGGCGCAGGCAAAAAGCAACGGAGACGACAGCGCACTCAGCGGCAAGCTCGAAGCTTTGCTCGAGAGCGGGTACGATGAAGATGAAGTGAACAGGATGATAGATGAGATTGCCGCAGAGCTTGATCCCGAAGCAGAACAGGATAAAGCGGTCGAAGAGAAAAAACTTTATGAGTATAAAGACCTCCAAAAGGCACTTGAAAACTCTGATGTTTCGTCCGCAAAAGAGATAGTCGAATATCTGCGAGCAAACGGCAAAGAGGATAAGACAATCCGCCAGGCATTGACAAAAGACCTCAAATCTGAGTATCAGGAAATGTACAAAAGCAATGATACGGAGGGCATGCGCCGGACGCGCCAAATGCTCTATGAGTTGAACATAGGGTATGATGATAAGACATTTCAGCGTTGGATTAAAGACATGACAAAGTGACAGCGAGGCGGGGAGAAATACTTCCCGCCTTTTGCTATACTTAAATCAGAGGTGAACCGAATGGAACGTGTAGAGCACAGAATAAAGCTAAATCTTATGAAGACAGGACTGCAAGGTCAGGTGAATGTGAAAAAAGCAGACACAGACAGCAGAAAAGTTTGTATCTACTTATCCTATGCGGCGAAACCGTTTGACTTAAACGATGTTGTATCGGCTGTGCTGAGAGCGGAAAAGCCAGACGGTAAGGTAATGTTCAACAGCTGTACTGTGTGCGAGGATAGGCTGGAATATATTATCACAACTCAGACGATAGCTGCGACTGGGACTGTGACATGTGAAATTACCTTAACGAGCAATTCGGGTCAGATTCTCGTAACACCGCGCTTTGAGATTATAGTTGCAGATGTCATCTATTCTGACTCTGAGATTGAATCAACAAATGAATACACAGCGCTGGAAAAAGCTATAAAAAAGGCATCCGCGCTGAAAGACGGAACGACATTTACGCCCAGCGTCAGCGACGAAGGGGTTCTTTCATGGTCGAACTCGGACGGCAAGGACAATCCCGCGGCGGTTAATATAAAGGGACCGAAGGGTGATCCGGGAGCAAAGGGAGACAAAGGCAAGCCTGGTAAGGATGGGGCATCGGAACTTTTTATTGTTAATGTGCAGGCGCAAAGCGGGGCAGATGGATATACAATTACTTCCCACAATAAGACCTACGAGCAAATAGATGCAGCTTATAAGGCGGGCAAGCAAGTTTTGATTGCTTTCACGGTTACGAATGAGAATAACACATTTTTAATTCCTCTCGGGATTGCCACAGAAACCGATTATGAGTTCTTAGTTTTTGCCAATGCGGTCTTTTATGTATATGTCGATAACACAGATACGTGGGATTGCTATGTGGAACCACTTGAAGCAGACAGTATTAAAGCCAAGATATCTGCCGACAGCTCTGCACAATCATTAAGTTTACAGACAATTCTTAACAGTTTGGTTTATCCTGCGGTTGAGAAAGCCCATGAGCATAGTAATAAGTCCGTACTTGATGGTCTTTCCGACTCTAATGGAGTTCTTTATTATAATAACAAACCCATAATCGCTCAAAAAATCTCTGAGGGTCCATATATAACCCTTGCTGACAATACCGAGTACCGTCTTACAGATGTCACGACCTTAAAGCTAAGCTATCCGGTAGGTGATTTCGAATCTTGGATGCGCCTGAGCTTTGCCGAGAGCGGGACAATCACCGTCACTCTGCCTGCGGGCACCGGATATATCGGCACTGCGCCGGATTTTCACAACGGCGAAACCTGGGAGCTGAGCTTCAAAGACAAAATTTTGGCGGCGCAGAAGGTCGGTGAGGGCACTTGATGGGGCGAAGAAGAGAATTTTTTTCGCGTGCCGCGCGGCATATCGAAGGTCTGCCAGAGGGCTATACCGCAGTCGAATATATCCAGTCGTCGGGCACTCAGTACATCGACACCGGGCGCAAGCTGACGCAGGATTCTGATATCACCATAGATTTCAGGATAGTCGGTGAAATAAACAGGGACGCGGGCATATTCGGGTCGCGCCAGAGCGCGTTGAAAAATAATCTTACGCTGTTTCAAAACAAAAATCCGATTGTTTTCTCCGGCGACTTTTCCGAGTATCAAAAGCACCGTTTTACGGCGGCTTCATCATTGGAACGAACAAAAATCCGAATGAACAAAGCCGGCGTGTGGGTCAATGATATTTTAAAAAAATCTTGGAGCGATGTCGCCGACTTCGAGACGCCGACAAACGGATTGATATTTGACGTCGGCAACAACAACTGGTCGGGCAATAAGGCTGTTATGCGGTTATATGGCTACACCGACGGCGATGCACAGCAGCTTGTCCCGTGTCTCGATGCAAACGGTGTGCCGTGCCTTTATGATATTATAGGCAAAACGGCGCTCTATAATCAGGGCGCGGGCAGCTTCACATGGGGGTGAAAATATGATATACGGAAAACTGATCGGCGGTGCTCTGCACGGTGCGCCGAGACCGATAAGAACAGAAAATGGCGATGTTTTTACCAACGACCCCGCATTGCTTTTGCACTACG
>UMJY01015344.1_pt1 | contig 37398 bp, 42 predicted proteins | sample 1966191 | NCBI WGS metagenome assembly UMJY01 (sample SAMEA4836161, study PRJEB28245) | human gut metagenome | biome: gut microbiome; material: fecal sample | place: Denmark | collected 2008 | reverse complement strand
AATGGTGCTTGAAACGGTGCAGAGCCTAAAAAATCGCATAATTTCAAAATATATGGGCAGTTCCATTACGGAATTGCCCATTTTCAGAAAGAAAAAGATAAATCGTAATTTTAAGAGGAGGGATGTATTATGAATATAGGATTTTGGTCATGTATAATTTTGGCTATACTATTTGTAATTATAGGTGTGTTGTTTGCGATTTCTAAGGAAAAAGCAGCAAAATTTGTTTCAGGATTTAATTCGTTTTCTAAAGAAGAACAGGCATTGTATGATAAAGCTCAGATCTCTCGTGATATAAGAAATCAGTGCTTTATATGGGCTGTTATAATGTTGGCAGGCGCATTATTAGCCTGCTTCTTAACCCCATATATGGCTATACCAACCTATATTATTTGGTTAGTTCTGTTTTTTAGGGAAGTACACTTTGATAATCATAAAGCGTTTGAAAAATATTTGTTAAAGTAAATTTGAATTTTTGCATGAATTTGGAGAGAACATCGTGGGAAGAAATTTTGATTTGATAAAGAAAAACTTGATTTCATTAGGCTATATTGTTAATTGCTTTGAAACTGCTTCCGAAGCAGCTAACTATATAAATTCCCAAATTGATAATCAAACTGTAGGATTTGCAGGTTCTATGACATTAGAAAAGATGGGACTTTTTGAAAGTCTAAGTACACATAATCAAGTGTTTTGGCATCATAGGATACCGGAAGGAAAAACAAGTAAAGAGGTTCGTCTAGAGGCAAACGCAGCATCCATATATATTACGTCAGTAAATGGAATTGCTGAAAGTGGTGAAATTGTCAACATAGATGGAAATTGTAATCGTGTTGCATCCATATTTTATGGGCATGAAAAGGTTTATTTTGTCATAGGTGAGAACAAGATTGAGAAGGATTATGACAGCGCATTGTACAGGGCAAGAAATATTGCAGCTCCGTTAAATGCCCAAAGGCTAGGAGTCAAAACGCCTTGTGCAATAAAAGCGGACAAATGTTATGATTGTAAAAGCCCGGAAAGAATATGTAGAGGACTTTCGGTATTATGGGAAAAACCTATGACTGGCGAGTTTGAAATAATTCTAATACATGAAAACTTGGGATATTAATAAACATTCAGTAATACTGAGAGACGAATTTGAATTTGTAGGTGCGATTGATGAAAATTATTGAGGTCACAGAAAACAAAAAACAGTATATTGACTTACTATTATTGGCGGATGAACAAGAAGATATGATAAACCGTTATCTTGACAATGGTAGGATGTATGTACTTGATGATAACGGTATTAAATGTGAGTGTGTTATAACCGATGAAGCAAATGGTGTGCTTGAAATCAAGAACATTGCAACAGTTCCAGAATACCAAGGAAAAGACTATGCAAAATCCTTGATTGATTTCTTGGTAAAAGAGTATGGTGGTAAGTATTCTATTTTACAGGTGGGCACGGGTGATAGTCCGATGACAATACCGTTTTATGAGAAATGCGGTTTTGTTCGTACACACAGCATACCGAATTTCTTTACAGACAATTATGACCATCCGATATTTGAGTGTGGTGTTCAGTTGGTTGATATGGTATATTTGCAAAGAAGAATTTGAATTTTTAAGCGATTAACAATGATGTTAATTTGCATTGCTTGATATAATCGTGCTTCTAATACACAATGAATTTGAAGAAAAACAAAAGGAGGAGCACACAATGCTTAGTGATAATATTAAGAACCTTCGTAAAAACAAAGGATTCACTCAAGAGGAATTAGCAAATAAATTAAATGTCGTAAGGCATGGACCTGTTATAATAGGACTAAATTAAGAGAAACCCAACAAAATCAAGGGTTTGCACTGATTTAGTCCTATTTTTTTATGCCATTAGGTTAAGGTTAGGACAGCGCTGTTACAATCAAAAACCTACATTTCAAAAAAGTCAGATAATTTTCGATTACTGATATGGTCGAGTTTTGGCTTTATTTAGAATGCGAGGTGAAATTTAATATTAAAATTCATGTAGGACTGAATTAGCTCTTAAAAACGGTTTATCCGGCATTGCTAATAAGTCCTACTTTTTTGCCCGAAAAAGGAGGTTGGCAATGACAAAACGAGAGTTAATTCAGTTCATGGACGAGTTGGTGGAATTAGCCAGCGAGGAAAACAAGACAAGAGCAATCTTGGTAAAGGAAAAGTTTATCAATGACTTTGAAAAAAGTTATGAATACGAAAAGGAGGTTCAGACAGAGATTACAGAACTGCCACCATACTATATAGCGGCAATGCCGGATTTGATACAGGAAGAAATCAAGGCAAAGGTAATAGCAGCATTAACAGAGTATGGTGAGTGTACCCCGGAAAATGTGGAAAGAGCAATGAGTTCCAAAATCTATGACTTAGATGATTTGATTGATATTAAGGAGTATGTCAGACGCATAGAGGAGGAACAGAGAAAGAAAGCAGAGCAGAAACGGGGGAATGGCAGATGATAAAAGCTATTATTGGTATAGGAGTTGCTTTAGTATGGATTACATTCTTTGCACTTGCAAAAGAGGCAGGTACGGCAGATAGAAGATTAGAAGAAATACAGAGGCTTTCCGCCGAGCGAGAGGCGGGTGTTGTCTGTGGGAATTAATGTAAAGGTACAAAAGTCTCCGAAACCGATAGAGATTATAACAGCAGAGGCAAGGTTGGTGCGTGATTTAAAAAGCTGTATGCGATGCAGATATTTTCACGGTAACAATCGCCAATGTATAGCAAAGAAATGTGTTAAGGAAGAAAAGAAACAGCCGGAAATAACGGTTGAAGAAAAGCAGAGTAAATGCTTTGGATGTCCTTATCCTCATACAGAAGGGTATTGCTTCCCTTGTATGAAAGAGGTATTAGGAGTGATTAAGAAGCCAACAGTTATTGAACAGGAGGAAAAGAAAGATGGATAGACATATTGAAGTTGTCGGTGTGGATCATGGCTGGTCTGGAATGAAAACAGTCAGTCAAGTATTTACAACCTGAGTAAAGGAAATTACAACGGAACCTGCATTTTACAACAATGTAGTAGAGTTTAACGGTTCTTATTACAAGGTAGGCGGTAAGCGACTTGAGGTAAGGGATTTGAAGGTAGAAAATGATAACTTCTACATTCTCACATTGGCGGCAGTTGCAAAAGAGTTAAACAGACGAGGAATGAGAAATGCAAATATTCTCTTATCCGTAGGGCTACCTCTTACAAGATTTGGAGCAGAGAAGCAGGATTTCATCGACTATTTATCAAAGGAAAAGGAAGTAACCTTCCGATTTGATAATGAGCAGTATCGGATCAAACTTGCAAGGGTGTCGGTGTTCCCTCAATGCTATGCGGCAGTTGCAGACAGAATGAAGACTCTCCCGAAAAGGGTTGTGGTGGTGGATATTGGAAGCTGGACTATCGACATTATGCCGATTGAAGATTCCGCACCGAATGAAGCTGAGTGCATTACAATCAGGGAAGGTTTGATTAAGTGTATGAGGACAATCAACGAGGAATGTATGAGACAGTATGGTAAGGAGCTTTCCGAGGAAGATATACAGGAAATTATGAGAACCGGAAAGCATGAGAAACTTCCTCAGAAGTATCGGACCATTGTGGAAGAATGCCTCAGAGCTTATGTAGATAAGGTTTACAATATTCTTTTAGAGCATGGATATAACCTTGAAGTGACAGAGATTGTATTTGTCGGTGGTGGAGCAAATGTGGTAAAGCGTTTCGGCAACTATGACGGAAACAATATCCAGTATATTGAAGATGTCAAGGCAAATGCGAAGGGATATGAGTATCTTGGAAAACTCTATTTAGCAACTCATAAGAAAGAGTTTGGATTGGGGTGATGTAGATGGCTAGGTCAAATGTTGCAAATCACAGTTTGAGGCTTAATCTCGATAATGAACAGCATAGGCGAGTGGAAAAGGTTTTAGCAGGTTTGAATCTGGATGTGCATAAATCAATCAATCAATTCTTGGTGGAGGCGGCAGATGCTTATATCAGTAGGTTAGAAGGTAGTGACCTGACTTATGAAGATGTACCGAAGAAAGAGGAAGTCCGTTATATTACAAGGGAGGATTTAGAGGAATTACGCAGGGAGATTAAGGATGAACTGCAAAAGGAGATGATAAGCATATTGGGTTCGGCTCTTATTACCGGAAAAGTAATTCAGATGCCGGAAGTCAGAACAGTAAGAGAAAATACAACTCAAAAGGAAAATGAAGAAGATATGAGTGTAAATGAAACCACTATGGGACTTGTTTCATCATGGGGATAACGGAAAGGAGGAACTGTTATGGCAGGAATGATTTTAAGAAAGACAGGAGTGGTATTACTTACCATATTGAAGGGACTGCTTCATGCAGGATTGATAATTTTGAAACTGTTATTTGGTGGATTGAAGTTGTTCCTGCTGTTGCTTGCTTTGGTTGTAAGGGTGCTGTTGTCTTTGGTTGGGATAGCTGCACATGATTAGGAGGGATGTAAATGGAGGATTTATTGACCAAAATCTATGACAGAGTAGCCTTTTATGAACAAGAGAGTATGTGCTTGGGAAAGGAATTTGATACCGTAGTGGAAGAAACACTTGAACCGTTGAAAGATAATAAAACGGAGGAAGAAGTTGAAGGAATTAAGGAATTGATTTATCAGATTTCTTATTCAGCACAGAAAATGGTTTTCGGATTGGTGTCAGCTTTGTAATCAAGTTTTTGGCAGAAATTTGTGGGATTGTAGAAATTAAAAATTAGTGGAGGAGGTGAGAAGTATGTGGAGATACAAGTTTTTTATGGCACACAAGAATAATGCCAGAGCTAAGAGACTTATGGCGTACATGAACAGAATGTAGTAAAAAATCAGGAGAAAGATATGAACAGAATACGGGACCAGCCCTAATAATGGGAGTTCCGTAAACAGTTAAATAAATACAGTACCCATTGAGGGAAATGCCACAAAAATGTGGCATGGCAGTTTATGGAACAAGCCGCCTATCCCTCGAGGGAGAGAGGAAAGGTGGTATTATGAGAAGAGTATTTATCCTTTTAACCGTTTGTACCCTGATTTTGTCAGGATGTAGCGGTCAGAGTAAGCAGCAGATAACAGAAAGTCAGAGCGTGGAGACGACTTCGCAGGTGGAAGAAACCGTGAGTACGGAGATTGAGGAAACAGAGGTTGTAGAAACTGTGGAAGTGGAAAGTACAGAGGAAAGTGTACAGGCAGATGCAGAGGAGAGCAAGGTAGGACCGGAGCCTACAACGGAGCCGGAAAAGCCACAGCAGGAGGCAGAACAGAGTAAGCCGGAAGAAACTACTCCGTCACAAGAGGAAAAGCCGGAACCGGAACCACCTGTAAGCACAGAAGCTCCTACACCAGCTCCGACAGAACCGGAACAACCAAAGGAACAACCTACCGAAGCTCCGGCAGAAGTGGAAACAATAGCATATGATCCTTATGAAGTGGTTTCCCTTGCAACAGCTAAGACGAAGGCTTATGGTAAGATTTCCATACCGGAGGATTTAGATAATATGCTCGCAAATGGTGAGATAACCAAAGAGGAGTATGATGAATACTATCCTTACGATGGAGCAGGATATTACAGCGTATTTGTAGAAACAGATTTGAATCAAGCAGCTACCACATCAGGCAGGAAGCTTGGTTCGGTAGATGGAATAGCAAGCTATATTGCAGAAATGCTTTCCCTTGAGACAGGTCCTTATTTCTACATAGAGTATGCAGGTGTTCACTCCATTAACGGTACAGACTTCTATGAGTTCAGATGTTATCGTGCATAAACAAAACCAAATATGAGGTAAAAATAGCAGGCTGATATGTAGACTGTTATTTTTTTGCCCGATTTTGAGGAGGAATAAAAAGTGAAACAGAGATTGAAGCGATTTATGGCAGGATTTTTAGCCATGTTGACGGTATTTACAACTTTGTTTACCAACGGAGCAACAGCCTTTGCAGCAAGTCCGAGTGCAAATATTTCATTCTGGCACGCTTCTACAAAGGATTCTGGAGAGGTAAGTGAGTTAAAGCCGGAATACAATCATGGAAAAATCCTTTATGCAGTCATTGACGGAAATGCAGCCTATTGTATGAATTTTGGTCTTGCGGCTGACGGTGGACAGCTTATGAACAGTTATGAGAACTCAAGCACAAGCATGAGTGCAGAGCAGGAGAAGTTGTTAAGCTACTGCCTGTATTATGGCTATAGCACAAATAGTGCAACAGCTCCGTCCAATGATCAGTGTGACCAGTTCATTGCAACACAGGCAATGGTATGGGGTAATCGTTGCAAATATTTATGGTACTTCGAGTGCGGATTCTGCGGCTCAGAAGCTCTGTAATACAGCACCGAACCCTACAAGCTCATATAATTACTACACATCATTAAAGAACAGCATCAATGCGTCTTATTATGTGACAGTACCGAGCTTTTCAGCTACAAGACAGAGTAAGGCTCCGACTTATGAGCTGAAATGGAATGAAGCAAATCAGAGATTTGAAACAACCTTAACAGACAGTAACGGAGTGCTTGGAAACTTCTCGATTTCCCTTAGCGGATATTCTGTTGAAAAGAGTGGTAACAGCGTGACTATTTCCAGCACATCAGTAAATACAAATGCAACCACAGCAACAATGGATTCCACAATCGGGGCAGTTGAGACTACAACAAGCTGTGTGTTCTGGCTTACTGACAAGTCCGGTTATCAGGAATTTGTTTCTGAAAGACCACAGGCTGACCCGGTTCATGCGTATTTCAAGGTTAAAACCGAGAATATCGGTTACGGACAGATTACAAAGCAGGATGAGGAAAGCGGTGTGAAGTTATCCGGTGCAGTTTACGGTATCTATTCCGACAGTAGCTGCACAAATCTTGTAGATAAGCTGACAACAGGCTCAGATGGTAAGGCGAAATCAAAGGCTCTTGTAGCAGGCACTTACTATGTGAAGGAGATTACTGCTCCAAAGGGTTATGTGCTTAGTGACAAGGTTCATACCTTAACTGTAAAGGCGGGACAGACTACTTCCTTTACTGCTACGGACAAGGAACAGCTTGGAGCCATTACCATTTACAAAGAGGGAGAAGTGCTTTCAGGTTGGAATGGTACGAATTTCACTTATGAGATGAAAAAACTGCCGGGAGCAACTTTTATGGTAACAGCAGGTGCAGATATTTATAAGGCAGACGGTACAAAAGTGTATAACAAGGGCGATGTGATTGCAGAAAACCTTGTGACCGGAACCGACGGACAGGTAGTGCTTACGGACCTTCACTTAGGAACTTATGTGGTTACAGAGACAAAGAGTATTGACGGTTATACTATCAATACTACGCCTCAGACCGTAAAGATTGAGTACAAGGATCAGACTGTAAATGTGCAGTACGAAGCAACTACCATTCAGAATGCAAGACAGAAAGCGGAAGTATCCGTTGTAAAGAAGGATTCTGAGACAGAAAATCCTCTTGATGGAGGTAAATACACTCTTTATGCCGGAAATGACATTAAGAATTATGCAGGACAGGTCATCGTGACAAAGGGTACTGCATTACAGACCGTAACAACAGGAGAAGATGGAAAAGCAGCTTACACATTGGATTTACCGATTGCAAACAGCTACTATATTTCCGAGACACAGGCTCCTTACGGATATATCAGAAACAGTAGTGATGTTTACAGTTTCAACTTCAATTACCTTTCTGAAACAACACCAAAGGCAACCTTTGCCCATACTTTTGAGAATGACCGTACCACAGCAAAAATCCATATTTTCAAGATGGATAAAGAAACCTGTGTAGCCATTCCACAGGGCGATGCGTCTTTAGAGGGTGCTGTATATGGCTTGTATGCCCGCAATGACATTGTTCATCCTGACGGAGCAACAGGTGTGGTATTTAAGGCAGGGGATTTGATTGCCACACTTACCACAGACAAGTATGGTGAGGCAGAGGTAGATAACCTTTATCTCGGAAATTATTATGTGAAAGAAATTACTCCTTCTGAGGGTTATCTCTTGGATGAGGAGGAGCATGACTTAGTATGTGATTATGGGGGAGACATGGTTGCAGAGGTTTCCAGAAGTACAACTTCTATGGAGCAGGTAATCAAGTAGCCTTTCCAGTTAATCAAGGTTTCTGACAATGGAGAGGATACCGAAGCACCTTTGCTTTCAGGGGCAGGATTTACAGCCTACCTCAAATCTTCATTATCCGTAAAGGAAGATGGAAGCTATGATTTTGAGTCTGCAACACCTGTTATCATCGGTGCAGACGGAAAAACAGAGATTTTCTCTGATGAAAAAGGTCATGTTGTATCCATTGCAATTCCTTATGGAACTTATGTGGTGATTGAATCTACAACACCTCATAACATGGAAACAATCAAGCCCTTTGAGGTAAAGATTACAGAGAATAATCCTACAACACCTCAGATTTGGAGAGTGTTCATTGACCGTGAGTTTACTGCAAAGCTCCGTGTTATTAAGAAGGATGCAGATACCGGAATGACAGTTCTTATTCCGAATACAGAGTTTAAGATTTTCAATATGGATACCAATGAGTATGTAGAAATGATTACAACCTATCCTTCAAAGGAAACACACACTTCATTCTTTACCGATGGTGATGGAGATTTGATTTTACCGGATGTATTACCTCTTGGCAATTACCGTATTGAGGAAGTGGCAGCCCCTTATGGTTATGTAATCAATGACGAGTATGTAACTGTAATGGTAGATACAGATACTTTCTATGAAATTGATCCTGACACTTACGAAGCAATCATTACAGTAGACTATGTGGATGAGCCTGTTGTTGGTGAGCTTACTGTGGAAAAGAAGGGCGAAGTATTAGACGCATACAAGGGTGGTCTGTTTGCAGATTCCGAAGAAAAGGAATTTGTTTACAAGGAAGGCTCCCTTGTAGGTGCAAAGTTTGAAGTATATGCGGCAGAGGATATTTACACAGCCGATATGCAGGTAGATGAAAACGGAAACAGAACAAAGTATTATTCCGCAGGTGATTTGGTGGCAACCATTGTTACCGGGGAAGATGGAAAGGCAACTCTTTCTGACTTACCATTAGGAAGCTATAAGGTTGTGGAAGTGGAAGCTCCTTATGGATATGTATTAAACAAAGAAGAACAGGTAGTGACATTTGCTTATGTGGATGACAAGACTCCTGTGATTTATGAGAGTGTAACTTTTGCAAATGACAGACAGAAGGTTGATTTATCCGTTGTGAAGATGGATAAAGAAACAGAACTTCCTATTGCGGGTGCTGAGTTTGGCTTGTACGCAAAGGAGGATATTTTCAATGTGGACGGAGAAATCATCATTGAAAAGGACACTTTAATAGAAGTGGCAGTATCTGGTACAGACGGTAAGGTAGAGTTTGTTAAGGATTATCCTCTTGGCACTTACTACGCAAAGGAAATCAAAGCCCCTCTTGGCTATGTATCTTCTGAGGAAATCGTGGATTACAATGCAGTTTATCAGGGACAGGATGTAAAAGTCGTTAAGCTGGAGTCTGAATTTGTAAATACACCTACTACGGTGGAAATCACAAAAACAGACATTACAAACAATGCCGAATTATCCGGTGCAACTCTTACTGTAACTGACAGCAAAGGAAATGTGATTGATACATGGACTTCCGTAGCAGGAGAAGCACATGTAATCAAGAGACTCCATGTAGGAGAGGTTTATACACTTCGTGAAGAATTTGCTCCTTATGGATATTTGCAGGCAGAGGAAATCCAGTTTACCATTTCTGATACAGAAGATGTGCAGTATGTGGAAATGCAGGATGAAGTACCAACCGGAACTATTGTTATCAATAAGGACGGAGAGTTCTTAACAGACATCAATCTCATTAAGGGACATTGGTATGATTTTGTGTTTGATTATTTTAAGAAGTCTCTTGCAGGTGTAACCTTTGAGGTTTACGCAGCAGAGGATATTGTAAGCCCTGACGGACTTAATACGGTTTACTATGCAAAGGATACCCTTGTTGCAGAAATCGTAACAAATGATAAGGGTATTGCAAGCATTGAGAATCTTCCATTAGGTAAGTATTACCTTATCGAAACAAAGACTTTGGAAGGCTTTGTGTTAGACATTGAGCCTATCATGGCTGACTTATCTTATGTGGATCAACATACCGAAGTGGTTTATGCAGGTATGGAAGTAACCAATGAAAGACAGAAGGTGCAGGTAACTGTAATTAAGACAGATGCAGAGACTAAAAATACGCTTGAAGGAGCAATTTTTGGTCTTTATGCAGCTGAGGATATTGTAAATGCAGACGGTAAAATTATCGTTGCTAAAGATACCCTTGTGGAAAAGGCTGTGACAGGTATAGATGGTAAGTGTGTATTTCTGAGTGACCTTCCTCTTGGACAGTATTATGTAAAAGAGATTGAAGCACCGAAGGGATATGTATTGAATGAGGAAATCTTTGCATTAGACGCTTCTTATCAGGGCGATGATGTAAAGGTTATTGAGTTGGAAGCTCCTTTTGCAAACTATCCTACAAAGCTTGAAATCTCCAAAACAGATATTACCGGGGAATATGAGTTAAAGGGTGCAACCCTTTCCATTATCGACAAAGATGGTAATGTAGTGGAAACATGGAAGTCTGATGGGGAGACACACTATATCGAGCGTATTCCTGTTGGCGAATATATCCTTCGTGAAGAAGCAGCTCCTTATGGCTATAAGATTGCCAATGAAGTGAAGTTTACTGTGGAAAACACAAAGGAAATCCAGAAGGTATCCATGAAGGATGAGCTTGTAAGCGGTAAAATCATCATTGAGAAAACTGATGAAGTGACTGGCAAGGGTATTGCAGGTGTAGAATTTGAAATCCGTGATAAGGACGGTAAGGTAATTGAAACACTTGTAACTGACAAGAATGGTCATGCAGAGTCTAAAGAACTTCCGATTGCTGTATTTAAGGATGGCAATTTCGTAGAGGATATAAAATACTTTGTTGTGGAAACAAAAGCGGCAGAGGGGTATATCCTTGACAGTACACCTCACGAGGTAGTGTTGCAGTATGATGACGAAGCACCGGAGGTTGTAACTTATACACTCAGCTTAACAAATAAACCTACGGAACCGAAACTCCCTCAGACCGGAGATAACATGAATCCTTGGTTCTATATTGGAGTAGGAGTGATAATTAGCCTATTAGGATTAGGAATGTGGGGAATAAAGAAAAAAAGTAAGATTGAGTAACGTCAGATAAAAGATAAAATTATGGGCTTTTTGAGAATATTTCAAAAAGCCCATAAAATGACAAAAAAGATAGGAATTTGATAAGCTTTTTGTTATAATTTATATGAATATTAGATTGAAATATAAAAATTCGTATATTAATTTGAGTGAGGCATATTATGAATTTATATGAAAAATTTTATCTGAGCCAAGAAGAACAAGCAAAATTGCTAGAAGAAGCCATGATTGTTTTTGATACATCCGCTTTGTTGGATTTATATTACTATTCAAATGAGACACAAAGTTCTATTTTTAATACTGTGTTTGAATATTTTAAAGAACGGTTATGGATTCCAGAAAGAGTAAAATTTGAATATTTGAAAAATAAAGATAAGGTATCAACTAAACCTGTTTCGGCGTATGAAAGTTTATTAAAAGTAAAAAAAGGTGGCGATGGTGAGTATACTTTAAAAATGTGTAGTCTAGCAAAAGATATAAAAAATGGAAAATTGAAAGACATTGAAAATCAGTTGAAAACATTGAAAGAAAGAACAACTAAGCCAGATAAACATCCATATATTGAGGCACAAACTTATGAAGATATAGAGAAACAGATTTCTTATTTTTCACAAAATGTTGAGACATTTATAGGTGTTATGGAAAAATTTAATGAGAAATTTGAACATCTTGTAGAAGAGAAAATAAGAGGTGTTAAGGAGACTGATGGAGATTGTGTCGCTGATACTATAGAGGAAAAATTTATTGTTGGCGAAGAAATTTCATTTAAAGAAATGTTACAGATTGCGGAAGAAGGTGAATTACGGTATAGAAATGAGATTCCACCGGGATATGAAGATGAAAGTGAAAAAGAAGGTTTAGCTAAATATGGAGATTTGATTGTATGGAAAGAAATACTTGCTTATGCAAAGAAGAAACAAAAATCAGTTATCTTTGTCTGTAACGATGTAAAAAAAGATTGGTATGATCAAGAAAAAGCGAAGACACCAAGATTTGAATTATTGAAAGAGTTTAACAGTGTTACAGGGAAAAAAGTTTGGTTATATAATATGCCGGATTTTCTGTATTTTGTAAATAAGTTGTTAGATGGCAAGGACAAATTAAATGATACCATCTTAAAAGAAGTAGAAAACGTAGCAGTTATAAATAAAGAGGAAACAAGATTTTATAAAATTAAAAGAATGTTATATAATTTGTTGGGAGAAAAGGTTGAAAGCATCGATAAAATTTTACTTCCAGAGGATATTGAAATTATTGGACCAATTCATTCGTATCGGGTTACATTAACAAATGGATTAAACATAATATATATTGTTAGCTTTATAGATCAGAATGTACATTATACGAGAGTTTTAAATCCATTAAGGAATATCCATAATATTAAAGAGTATTATGGTGTAAAGTATAGATATGTTGAATTATTTGTAGCCTTATCCCAATCAAGTGTAGAGTTGGCAAGAAAGTTTTTTGAAAGAGAAAGAGTACAAAGGTTATTTAACTCTGACGAGATAGAAGTGCAGGTGGGATATGTGGAAGATGATAATTTTATATGTACAATGCATAATCAAACAATAATATAATTACCTTACATAAGCCGAGGAGTAAAATCCCCGGCTTTTCTTTTACCTTAAATTCGGGAAGGAGTTAAAAATATGTTGATTATTAAGCGAGGAATTCCACCTTAGTGTATAGGAGAGATTTTATTAAAAAACAGTATAGTAAGTTGATTGAGCCGTATAAGGTAAATAACTCGCAAATGGCACAGCCTGCCAAAAGTTGAGATAATGTAAAAAGTTCAAAACATTTTACACTTTTTCAACCTAAGGAGGATTTTGCCATGCCTGATGTTCAGTCAACAAAAAAACAACTTCATATGCAGCAATGGGCTGCTATCATTGAAGACCGGATTGCATCCGGGTTAAAGATCGACGAATACTGTGAAAAGAATCAACTCAGTCGCAATTCTTATTTTTACTGGCTGCGAAAGATCCGGGAAGAGATGTCAACCTCAGTTCTTCCTGACCACAATGATTTATTACCTGCATCCGTATCCACAAAAGCTCTGGTTGAGCTGGTTCCAAGTTCAAACCATAATGATGCAATACCCAAAATCGAAATCCAGGATGAAAAACCGGAAAGTTTTGGCTTTTCCGTTAATGGAATCAGCATTACTGTCGGTCACGATATATCGGAAGAGTTGCTTTCCAAAATCATGAGGGCTGCTCGCGATGCTTAAGGATGCTGAATGCTTTACTCATATATACTTACGAACCGGCCGAACGGATATGCGGCTTGGTATTGATGGCCTGCTGGCAGTTATCGGAGGGCAGATGGAACTTGATCCCACAGAACCCGGCAGCATCTTTTTGTTTTGCGGTCATAAAAAAGACCGTATCAAAGCCCTGATTTTTGAGGGAGATGGGTGGCTATTGTGTTATAAACGCCTTACCGGAGACTGCTCCTACCAGTGGCCACGGGATGAAAGCGAGGCCGGGAAGCTGACAAAACAGCAGTTTCGATGGCTCATGGAAGGTCTTTCCATAGAGCAGAAAAAAGTAATAAAAGATACAAAACCGGACATCTATTAACGGTTTGTATATAGGTACCTTGACAGTTAAATAAATTATCAAAAATCTAAAGAAATGCCGATTTTATGCAGACTTTCAGCACTGTTTGTGATATAATTAAGGTATGGAAAACAAGAAAATTTCAATCGATGAACTGAATAAGCTTTCAAAAGAAACCATCTCGATGCTGTATCTCCAGACCTTCGAAATGCTGCAGAATCTTCAGGCACAGAATGCCAGCCTGACTGCTCAGGTTGAGGATTTAAAACAGCAGATGGCAGTCCTGATCAATCAGAGATTTGGCAGACACTCAGAGAAACTTTCCCAGCTGCCCGGTCAGTTGTCCTTCAGCCTGGATAATCCTGCTGTCTTTAATGAGATTGAAGCCGTTACGGATAATGGATTTGCAAAGGAGCCTTCCGCGGAGGAAGTGGTTCCGGAACACATCCGCAGAAGACGTCCAAAAGGCAAGCGTGCTGTTGATTTATCCGGTATCGAGGTTGAGGTAGTAAATCATTATCTCCCTGAAGATATCTTAAACAGTGAAATGCCAGGGGGATGGCACCGGATGGAAGATGAAACCTACACAGAGCTGGAGCGTATCCCGCCTTCCTACAAGGTGGTGGAACATCATGTGGGAGTCTATGCCAGCAATGGAAATGGAAGTAAAATCATGAGAGGCAAGGCTCCGAGCCGGCTCCTGAACCATAGCATTCTCACGCCTTCCCTTGCCGCATCCATTTTTACGGCAAAGTATATCAATGCTGTACCTCTTAACCGGATATCGGAAGGGTATGGTTATGATGGACTTAATATATCCCGTCAGGTCATGGCCGGATGGATGATACGGTTAAGCGATTACTACCTTGACAGCGTTCATCGGATGATGAAGGATGAATTAAAGAAAGCTCCTCTTATTCACTGCGATGAATCGCCCTTTACCATGTCCGGAGAAAAAGATGTAAATGATCCGCAGAGCAAGGATTACATGTGGGTCTATCATTCCCCCGGAATTCAGGATTCCAAAAAGATATATCTGTATGAATATGACAATGGTTCCAGATCTGCGGCAGTCATAGACAGATATCTTGAGGGATACAAAGGAATCCTTGTCTCAGACGGATATGCCTCCTACCACACCCTGGATAGAAAGCATGACGACCTGAAAGTTGCCGGCTGCTGGGTTCACTGCAAACGCAAATATGCAGAAATCGTAAAAACAGCAAAAAAGGGCGCTGCATTATCTCCTGCACAGCAGATCGCCAGGGAGGCTGCGGAAAGAATCGCCGTTATTTTCCATACGGACAATCTCAGCAGGGGCAAATCGTCACAGGAGATTTTTGATAACAGACAGCAGTCAGTAAAACCACTGGTTGATGCTTTCTTTGCGTGGGTAAAAGATATCCTGGATAATAAGATCATATCCTCAACTGACCTGAAAAAGGCACTGACCTATTCTGTGAACCAGGAAAAATATCTTCGTGTCTTTCTGGAAGCAGCGATTATCCCACTGGATAATAATGACGCTGAGCGCAGTATCAAAAAATTCTGCGTGGGAAAACACAGCTGGCACATCATAGATTCCAAGAAAGGAGCAAAGGCAAGTGCAATCCTGTATTCTATTGCAGAAACAGCGAAAGCCAATGGGCTGAATCCTTTTGAGTATTTTAAGTTCCTGATGGAACAACTGAAAGAGTATCCCCGAAATGATGTTCCAGAGGAAGAACTCAAAAAACTTATGCCATGGTCGGAAACGCTTCCTGATTGCTGCAAACAATTGAAGAAACAGAGTTAAAAATGCCATCTGATTTCAGGTGGCATTCATTTTTAGTTAGTGCGGGTTATTTACCTGATACGATTGAGCCGAGGAAAAAGTCCCCGGCTTTTTTCATGCAAGAAGGAGGAACTTTTTATTATATGATGAAATATGAAATTTTCAAGGAGGTAGTGGCTGATACATTCAAAGACTACTTGCCCGAACAGTACAGAAGTATGGATTTAAAAGTTGAATCAGTAAATAAGGTGAATCGTATGTTAGATGGTATTACTCTGATTAGTTCAGGTGCGGATAAGAATATTTCGCCTACCATTTATATCAACGATATGTATGATCACTATAAGCTCTGTAATGATTTGAAGGAAGCTATCAGGTCCGGAGCAGACAGAATGGTAAAGGCATTTAGTATTTGTCCTGAAATGCCTAAAATCGAATTGTCAGAAGCAAAGGATAACATTGTATTTCAGCTTGTAAACACAGAGCAGAATAGAGAAATGTTAGCAGGAATACCACATCGAGAGTTTCAGGATTTAGCAGTTATTTATCGTTGGGTAGTAAAAGTGGATGCAGATGGTATTCAAAGTACAATGGTAAGAAATTCGTTAGCAGAGCAGCTTGGATTAAATGAGGAGCAGTTGTTTAAGCTGGCTGTGGAAAATACAAGAAGAATTTTTCCACCTGTTGTAAAGTCCATGAATGATGTGATTTGTGAGATGTTTGTTAAGGACGGAATGCCGATGGAAGTTGCAGAAATGATGATTGGAGAGATGCCCGCTGACAAGATGATGTATGTGATTTCCAATGATAAGGGAATCAATGGAGCAACTTCTATGTTGTATGAGGACAAACTTCATACACTTGCAATGGAATTGGAAAGCGATTTATATATTCTTCCGTCATCTGTGCATGAGGTGATCGCTGTCTCTGCTGAAATGGGTGATCCGTATGAATTGGCAGAAATGGTTTCTGAAATCAATATGGACCAGGTTGCTTTGGAGGAGAGATTATCCAATCAGGTTTATCATTATGACAAGGATTTGCGTAAATTAAGCCTTGCCACAGACACTCCGAACAAGAGATTGGATGGAATTGTGGCAGAGCCGCCGATGGTTTATGAAACAAAGCAGTCCAGATAGGAGGCTTATGGAAAAAGAAGTAAAAGAGGTTACGGTGGAAGAACTCAAAAGACTGATACAGTCACAGGAAGGAGAGTTTATAATCCGTGTGGAGCCGGGAGAGGGGGATGCTGATGGGAAAACAGAATCCGTTTCAGCTTGATGTGGTTTCTGTAAGACTCGTAAGGGATGCTCCCATTTTTTCTGAGCAGAAGATAGTAAATCCTGAGAGTGCCATAGCAGTTGTGGGAGAGCTTCTGTGCGAAATGGACAGGGAAGTGGTGTGTATTATTAATCTGAAATCAGACGGAACGCCGATTAACTGTAACATTGCAAGCATGGGAGCTATCAATCAGGCGATTGTTGAGCCGAGAGAGATTTTTAAGAGTGCAATCCTCTCCAATGCGGCTGCCATGATTATGGTGCATAACCATCCCAGCGGAAATCTGGAACCGTCCAAAGAGGATACCATGATAACAGACAGAATACTGACGCTGTCAGCCTATATGGGAATACCTCTTAAAGACCATGTAATTGTGGGAGGGGATAACAGCAGTTATTTCAGTTTCAAAGAAAAGGAACTTCTTAAGGTGCCGAAAGTATCCTTAGCCCAAAACTATCATTATCTTAATTTTGGACAGTCTGCAATGGTAGCAGAACGGGGAAAGAGCAGGTGATGATTATGGAGCAGAGAAACAGTTTTACCAAAGAAGAACTTGCCATAGCAAAAAGTGTGGATTTGACGGATGTTGCGAGAAATCTCGGTTATACCGTAAAAAAGGTAGGAAACTATTTCACTTTAAAAGAGATTGATTCCCTTCGTATCTATAACCGTCGGAGTTGGTTCCGTTGGTCAAAAGAATATGACAAGGGAGAGAATGGTGGCTCACAGATAGACTTCCTTCGTGTGTTTGCAGGAATGGAAGTGAAGGAAGCTGTATTCTGGTTGCTTGATTTTGCAGGGTACAGAAGATATGAGGATTGGAAACCGAAAGCTGCTATTGTGGAAGCAAAGGTGGTGGAGGAGAAAGTACCGTTTGTACTTCCGGTGGCTGCACCGGATAATCGTTACCTGAATCAATACCTTATGCGAGACAGAAAACTATCTAAAGAGGTCATTGATGTGTTCGTGAGAACAGGACTTATCTACGAAGAGTGCCGATACCACAACATTGTCTTTAAGGGTAATGACAGAAATGGAAATACCCTTTTTGCAAGCATGAGAGGTGTGTTTGACCGAAATGGGAAGTGCTTTAAGTGTGATGTGGCAGGTAATGATAAGAATTACGGTTTTAATGTGTGGAATGAGGAAAGCACGGAGATTGAAGTTTTTGAGGGTGCGATAGACCTTATGAGTTATGCAGACATTTATAGTGATTTTCATAGTAACAAGCTGGCGTTAGGTATGTTATCTGATGCACCGCTTGTTACTTTTTTGAAGGAACCCCCACAGATTACAACCATTAAATTCTGCCTTGACAATGACAAGCCGGGCAGAACGGCAACAGAACAGCTCATGCAGAAGTATTATGAGCTTGGATATGAGGTTGAGGATTGTCCTCCACCAAAGAATTATAAAGATTACAACCAATGGTTGAAGGAGGCGAGGAAAGAAAATTTGCAGATAGGACGGTGTGCTGAAGTGGCAAGATAGGAATAATTGAAAACTTCAATTAGAGATGCGGATAGTAATTGAAATTGTCAGTTACATTTCCAAAAGTTAATTGAAAAAGTCAATTAGTGTTTGGAAAGAAAATTTTTGACCTGAAATTGGTGGAGCCCTCGTAATTGAAAAAGTCAATTAACAATGCAAAAAGTAACTGAAAAAGTTAATTAACTATCGTATTTATAATTGAAATATTCAATTACCCATATAAAATAAGCGGGGTTTTAGGGGGAGCCCCCTAACCAGAGGCACTTGTATTACAAAGTGCGTATCTGGCAAATTCCCATAGGGAATTTGGGCGGGAGGGAAGATTTGGAATGAAACTAAGAACAGTTAAGAGGAAGGTGGTAGAGTTGGATGTAATTGATGTGAACAGCGGACAGTTGCAGGAAGTGGAAATTAAGGGACATTACGGAGTTTTTACCGAGCTGCGTGTGGATAAAAGTACCCTTCCTAAAGGCGTGAACTGCTATGAGCTTAGGCATGGTGAGGATGACAGTTACCCGGCGGCGATGGAGCAGAATGTAAGGGTAAACTACTTTGGTGCAGTCCTTATAACAGATAAGATGGAATTAGGAGAGGATGGCTATGTGGAGCTTACCTTTGATGATTTCGGATTTACCGGAGAAGATTTAACCATGATTGAGTACCGGGCAAATTATTTGGAGGAACCGGAATGCTTTTCCGATGCCAAAGAGTTGGTTCAGTTTATGGGGGTGTGTGACACACCATTTGAGCTGACAGAAACCGAAGCAGATAAACTGTTAGGATATATGAGTGGGCATGATTTTCTGCTTGGGGAAAAGGAAGGCAAGCTGTTTCGTGGAGATTTGTGCTATCAGCAGGAGAAAATCCGATGGACGCAGGATTCCATTGACGATGTTATCAATGAAGTGACGGAATGGAATTATGAAATGTTGAAGCAGGCACAGGCTGAGATGGAAAATCCGAGAGACTTTATTGATTTTGCAAACAAGAAAGCGAGTGCAGATACGCTTGCAGAGGACTATGAGATATTGGATAAGCTGTTTGACCGTACAAAGTATGGAGTAGAGATAGAAGCACTTGCTGTAACGCTGGCAGATGAGTTTATTCAAAATCTGCAATCCAAAGGTGGCATAGACGGTGCAATCCAAAAGATGACGGAAGCCATCGCAGAGGGGCAGGATCTGTTACCGGAGGTATCGCCTGAGTTAAAGCAAAGGTCAGGAAAGGTGAGGTAAATGGCAGGAGATAAAAAAACGGTTGTTAAGCCTTTTCGTATGACGGAAAAGGAAGCCGAAAAGCTCCGTCTGGATGCCGAGCAGAGAGGTATAAAGGAATCAGAATATATCCGACTGCTATTGTCGCAGAAGCCGAATGATTATCCTGAGATACGGATTATGCTCCGTGAGCTGATAAATGAAGTCAATGCCATTGGTAACAATATCAATTAGATTACTAGAAATCATAATTCAAAGCTGTACCGTGAGGATGACAGACAACTTCTGTCAGCCTACATGAAAAAGCTGAATCTGTTGGTAAAGGAGGCAGTAGAAACGATTGGCAATCAGTAAGGTACTCTATATCGGTGACTGTGGTTCCGGTTATGCGGGGAAGCATTTAAAACAGGCTCTTGACTATATTGTGGAGGAACACAAAACGGGCGAGGGTAAATGGGTATCTTCCCTAAACTGTCAGGTGGTCAGTGCCTATGAGCAGATGCGTCAGACAAAGGTGCAGTTTGGCAAGACGGACCAAAGGCAGGGGTATCACATGATTATATCCTTTGCGGAAGGTGAGGTTGATGCCGAGACTGCACTTGAAGTCATAGGTAAGTTTGTGAAAGAGTATCTGGGACAGGAATATGAAGCAATCTATTCCGTCCATGACAATACGGATCATATTCACGGACATATCATTTTCAACAGCGTGAGCTTTCGTACCGGGAAGAAATACCGATATGAAAAAGGTGATTGGGCAAGGAAGATACAGCCAATAACGAACCGGCTTTGTGAGGAGTATGGACTGTCCACCATTGAAATATCCGATGACCGTGCAAGACCGTCAGAGAATTATAAGGAATGGAATGATTTTCGTGATGGCAAATTTGTATGGGCAAATATGATAAAGAGGGATATTGATGCCTGTATTATGCAGGCGGCAACCTATGAGTCATTTTTAGCCATGCTTTCGGAAATGGGATATGAGATTAAAAATGCCTACCGGAGCGAGGGAAAACATCTTGCCATTAAGCCGATGGGACTGACGAGGTTCAGACGGTGTAAGAGTCTTGGAGAAGATTATACAGAGGAGCGTATCCGTGAGAGGATTGAGACGGAAAATCTGTCTATCTACCGGAAACTTAGTAAAGAGCAGGAAACTAAGATTGTCCGTTGTAGGGTAAAACGGTACAAAAGGGCGAAGCTGTCCGGTGTGCAAAAAAAATACTTTGCAAGGCTGTACCGATTGGGACTGTTAAAGAAGCGTCCGTACAGTCAGGCGTGGAAGTATCGTGACGATATTCGTAAAATGCAGAAGTTGCAGGAGGATTATCTGTTTCTTGTAAGGCATGATGTGCAGACGGCGGCAGGTGTTGCGGTTGTTGCAGAGAGTATGGCAGATAAGAAAAAGTACACTTCCAGAGAAAAAAGCCGGATATTTAAGGAGAGGGCAAGAATGAAGCCACTCTTTGATATGGTGTCGGAATTAGCGGAGCTTCAGGAATTGGAGAACTGTTACCGGAATGGTGAGGAGTTGTTTGAAAAAGAGCATAAGCGGTATGAGGAGTTATCACAGAGACTTTCAAAGGAAGGCTATACAGTGGAGCAGGTAGAAGCACTAAAGCTGCATTATAAAAATGAGATTGCGATGGTTCGGGATAAGGAAAAAGCAGTTTCCAAAGAAGAACGCATTGCAAAGCGTATTTTAGCAGACCTTTTAAGTACGGATACCGGAAAGGAGCAGTCAAAAGAAAAAGAAGAAAACAAAAAAGTGGAGAAAAGCAGACAGCCAATTTTATAAGGCTGTATTTTTTATGCCAATGGAAGGAGGGAGCAGATGCAGGAGAGAGCCAGAGTGAGCAGTATGGATTTAAAGGCACACATGAATAACCTGCGTAAGAATCCTAAGTTTGCCGAGGAAATATTAAAACTTGTGGAATCGGACTTACAGTATGGTCTTACCATTGAGGAAACGGAAATGTATACCTCAAAGCGGTTTGATTATGCACAGATGAAGGTATATTCGTCCTGTTTAAGAAACGGATACCCGGAGGATGTAAGGGAATGTATCACAAGAGATGGGCTTACAGGAGAGCAGATGGCAGTTGCTCTTGAGTTTTATGAAAAGGGTGTACCGTTAAAAACCGTAGCAGAGGTTACGGAAAACAGCTCTCATACAGCCTTTATGATGAAAAAGCTCTTTCAGAGCATTGCAAGTAAGGTGCAGGCGGCAGGAGAGGCAGTACAGGCACAGGATGACTATGCAAAAGACCTGTTAGAGCAGATTAAGTCGGTGGTGGAAAAAATAGAGTTTCAGGAGAAACGCTATGATGCCTTAAATGAGAAGCTGAAGGAATTGCAGACAGCCGGGCAGGATGCGAAGATACAGAACAATCTTTTGAGTCAGCTTGCGGAAAAGGACAGTATGCTTGAAAAACAGCAGAATGAGTTAAATGAGGCAAGAGGTACGATTGCAAGGCTTAGAAATGAAATGGATGTTATCAGGAAGGAGAGAGACAGATTGGAGAAACGAACTGAGGAAATGGAAAAGGAAGCTGCAACAAAGGGCAGTAATACCGTAACGGAGCCGGAAGTGGCTGTTGCGGATAAAAAGGAGGAAGCAAAGAGCATGGTGCAGGCAGAGGTAAAGCAGGAAGTACCCGTAATTCCATCTTTTCCGGGTGTAGGCTACAATGTGGCGGTTTTGGATGGAAACGGTAAGGTTGTGTCCTTTATGCCCATAGAACGCATGGAGAGAAAAAGGGAGAGAAGCACCATGTCGGCGATATTTTCCAGACTTGCTTTCAAGAAGAAAATCGACATTGTGAAGCTGGTTGCAGAAAAAGACCTTGAACCCAAACAGCTTGTGCAGATACGAAGTGCCATTGAGAAGGGATTAAGTGAGGACCAGCTTTTGGTGCTTATCAATAATCAGATTCCGGCAGAGCAGATGGAGGAGATTATCAATATCGCAGTCTATGAAAACAAACAGAAGCAGGAGGTTTAGTGCATGGGTTTGGTTGCAGTAGCGGAAACAGCGGAGCTAATCAGTGCAAAGCAGGTAACATTATCGGAGACAGACAAGGAATTTATGGTTCAGTTTGCTTTTGCGACAGGGGATAAAGAGCTGACAAACAAGTTGATTGATGAGCTTGCTTGTGAGGGTGCTGATAAGGGTGCTGATAAGGGTGCTGTGCTTCTAAAATACAGTACCATGACAGGTTTTCAGCCGGATTGGATTAGAAGGATAGAAAATCTGCTGGTGGCGTTGGAGATGTATCGTATTCAGGAAGAAAAGGCAATACAGACTTTGTCGGAGCTTCTTACTGCTTACGGAGCTGATTTGACGGTGGAAGAAATTAAGGAAATGCCAACCGATAAGGTCAGGGAGCATTTTGAAAAGAAAGAAACAATGATGAGATAGGAAGGAGGAGGCAGATGTCAGAAGAAATACAACAGGCGGTGCAGATTATCCGTGTTGCTTATGACGGGATTGAGATTGCAATGAAAATCGGTAGCGGTTCATTGGAGCAGATGAAAAAGGCAGTTGATTTTCTCATTGCCATTCTTGACCATGAGAAAACAATGGGTAAGACCGATATGCGAAAGCTCTTGATGAAGGGTGGCGATTTGCAGGTTTTACAGTTTGCAACAGAGGATATGAAGCAGGTGGAGAAGATGGCAAAGAAGTATGGAATCCTCTACTCAGTGTTACCGGACATCAATAAAAAGGACGGTATGAGCGAGATTATCTTCCATACGGAGGCTGTGCCCAGGGTAAACATGATGATACAGAAGCTTAAATCTGCAAGGATTGCGACTTTTGACGATTACTTGAAAAACGGAAATGAAAAAGACCTTGAGAAAGTAATGTCTTTTCTAAAGGGGCAGAAAAAGGGAAACGATAACATTCACACGGCAGAAGCTACCAGAGCCGGGGAAGCCTTAGAGGGGCTTATGGAAAAGGTCGGTATGTATGCAATGGAAAAGCAGAGTGTCAGTGTGGAGGAGATTAAGGAGAACTTCAATACCACGACGGAACAGGCAGAAAAGGTTGTGGACCAGCTTGAAAAGATTGGTGTACTCGATAAGGCTGATAACGGTCAGCATAAGGTAATTATGGATAAGGAAGCCTTTCTTAATCGTATCAGAGGCTATAAGGAGCTTGCACAGCGTATGCAAAATATTTCAGCAGCACAGAGTAAGAACCTTGTGGACATTACCATTACCAAAAAGCTGATTGTAGAGGAAAATGATCGTGCGGTTAAGACCAGAGTTCCCGGTATGTATGGGGATAATGCAAGATATATCTGGATTAACAAAGAAAATGCAATGGACATTCACGATGGAAAGACCATTCTTACCTTCCTTGACAGCGATAAGACCTATAAGCTCTATTCTGAGGACAACCGTGTTGTCGGCACGATGAAGGGCAAGGACTTATACGATGGGCACTATGACAGCGTAGCAGCAGAGGTCAGAAAGCGTTACAAGGAAGCGGAAAGAAAAGCGGCTGCCATGAAAGCAAAGCAGAAAGCTCCTGCACCGAAAAAGAGGTAGCTGCCTATGGTTCCTAAGAAGAAAAAAGTATCACTATGGTTTATTATTCTTGGTGCCATTTTATCGGGATATGCGGGTTATCTGCTTAACGGGGCGTGGGAGCCGGGAGGGGATATAAATTCCTTTCTGGAGTCTTTCAACAATGTGTGTGCAGCCCCATTTGCAAATTATTATAATGAGAGGACGATAAAAGCGATAGTCATTGCCTTAATGGTATATGCTGTCGCTTTGCTTATGTATGTCACAAGTCAGCGAAGCTTTATGCCGGGTAAGGAATTTGGTACGGCAAGGTTTGAATCGCCACAGTTTGCCAATAAGATTCTGATGGATAAGGATGATTCTTTTAACCGTATCCTAAGTCAGAATGTGAAGATGTCCCTTGATTTCAGGCGACTGAAACTAAACGGTAATATTCTAATCTGTGGTGGTTCGGGAGCCGGAAAAACCTTTTACGAGGTTAAGCCGAATTTAATGCAGATGCCCCGTAACTGTTCTTTTATCTGTACCGATCCTAAAGGAGAAATCCTTAGAAGCTGTGGACAGATGTTAAAGGATAACGGATACAATGTGAAGGTTATCAATCTCTTGGAAATGGAGAAGTCGGATTGCTATAATCCCTTTTCCTATTTGCGAGAAGAAACTGACATTGTGAAGCTGATTACCAACCTTATTTCCAATACCACACCAAAGGGTGCAACTCCGTCCGATCCGTTTTGGGAGAAGGCGGAAGGATTGTTTTTACAGGCTATCTTTTATTATGTGTGGCTGGAAGAACCACCGGCACGGAGAAACTTTGAGACAGTCTTAAAGCTGCTTGGAGAAGCAGAGGTTACAGAGCAGAATAAACCTTCCAAACTGGATATTCGTATGAAGTTCTTGGAGGAGACTTCGCCCCTTGGCTCGGCTCATCCGGCAGTTAAGCAGTATAACAAGTGTATGCGTGGTGCAGGCGATACGGTCCGTTCCATTATCATATCCGCAAACTCACGACTTGCTTTTTTGGAAAATAAGCAGGTGCTTCGTATGCTTTCAAAGGATGATTTGAACCTTGCAGAGCTTGGTATCGGTGTAAATGGTGATGGAGAAACAAAGACTGCATTATTCTGTGTTATACCGGATAGTGACAAGTCCTATAACTTTATCATTGGTATGCTCTATACACAGATTTTTCAGGAGCTTTACTATCAGGCAGACTTTAACTGTGGGGGCAGACTTCCGATTCATGTAACTTTTTTGTTAGATGAGTTCGCAAATGTTGCATTGCCGGATGACTACTGTTCCTTGCTTTCCACCATGCGAAGCAGGGAGATTTCAAGTATCATCATCATTCAGAACTTTGCACAGCTAAAGGCACTATTTAAGGATACGTGGGAGACAATTCCCGGCAACTGCGATACATTCATTTACTTGGGTGGAAATGAGCAGAGTACCCATAAGTATGTGTCAGAATTGCTTGGAAAAGGTACGATTGATAAGAAATCAAGCGGAGAAACCAAAGGAAGGCAGGGAAGCTCCAGCAGGAATTATGATGTGCTTGGTAGGGAGTTATTTACACCCGATGAAGTAAGAAAGCTAGACAATAAGAAGTGTCTTATCTTTATCCGTGGATTCGATCCGATTATGGACAACAAATATATTCCATTTGGTCATCCGGCTTTTGCCCAGACAGCAGACGGAAAAGGAAAGCCCTATGTGCATATACAGACAGGACAGAAAACCGTAGCAGAACAGCCGTACAGGATACTGTCACCCAAAGCAGTAGCTTATTATGAGAACTTAAAGGAAAAGGGAGAAAATGTGTATATTGATACCCTGACCTATGAGGAGTTTGGAGTGCTGACAGAGCTTGATATGAAAAAGAGGTTTTTAAGCCTTGATGAAAAGGAACAGAGGGAGCGACTGAACCGTGAGCAGGAGAATGAGTTACAGTATGCACCGGAACCTGTGCAGACTACCGTTACGGAAAAGAAATCTGAACCAAAGCAGGAGAAACGCAAGCTAGTCGGGGAAGATACCATTATGAACCGTATGACACAATGGCAGTATTCCAAAGAGCAGAAAGAGGAGCTTCATAAGATGATGGCTCTTGGTATGACAAAGGCGGAGATACTTGCAGTATTTTATCCGGAAACCGATGTTGCAAAAATGAGGGAAATCAGACGCACCTATCGGGCACTTAAAACAAATAGCTAGCTATTAGAGGATTTTCAAACTCAGAGCAATAATATTAAATGAAAAGGAGCTTATAACATGAAGAAATGGTTAGAAAGTAATAAAGTAGCTATGCTTACAGGGGTAGCAATACAAGATGATGAAACATTTAAGTCAGAGGGTGGCTTTATTCCCGAGAGAGACCAATATTATTTTCAGATGCAACAAGGTGGCAATGTCTTTTTGGTTGGTTTTAAGGATTTACTGACATGTTTGAGACTGCTTGAAAAGATGGGGGAAATTCCTGAAATCGGCGATAAATGGTGGTTGCGGATGGCTACACTTTACGGAAATGATATCCTTATGGTAGAATTTAAGGAAACAAAATAAAGTCGATCAAAGGAGGCAATATCATGAAAGAGATTAAATTTACTACTAACTACGAACCGGTTTTATCCTTTGCTGATAAGGATTTTAAAACAAAATATGAAGAACGAGTTGGGAATAATCCAGGCTATATACAGGTAGTTAGTGGAGAGACAAAACACTTAGCGTTATGCCCGCGATGTAATAATCCAGTCGCTATTCTTGGTATTTACAAGAAAATTGATGTTGCTCCCCATGCAAGACATGCTAAAGGAATTAATATTCCTAATGTAGTTCAGTATGATGAATACAAGTTTCAGAATTGCCCCTATCACAAAAAAAGAGCTAATTATATAAAAGAATATGTTCCTGAGACAGAAGAACCGCAAAGACAGGAATTATTTAGGATTGCTAAAGAACATTATGATAAAGCTATTTATTTGTTGCAAGAAGAAACAGGTATTTATATAACGCTTAAAATGGCTGAAACTCTCGCAGAAAACTATGTAATCATGCGAGCGTATAATTATATTGATGCAACGATTTATAATATCCCGTGGTATTTAATCTACAGTTTCACTGGTTTTCCGTTGTATCACATGATAATAAGGAAAAATACCACATTATATAGACATCTTACTCAGCTTGGATTTGTTCTAAAAGATAGTAAAGTCAAAGGACATGTTTATGTAGAAAATAGTGAAGGTTACTTGCTTACAGCCACGAATTACAGATATGTGGTAGATGAAAACGATAACCTTAACGAGTGGTTGGATTTTTCGATTATACGTCCCGATGCTACTGTAACAGATACTCTCTTATATGTTCCAGTAGATCGATTTTCCGTCAGCGTAGATTCGTATCATTTTGGTAATCTGATTAATTATCAAAATTGGGGCTTGCGACAGAACGTGTTAGATATCGCTAAAAGATATATGAACCCATGATATAATATGTTTGACATTTTTCTGACTGTAGGGAAGGTAGGACGCTTACGAGCGAAATAATGGAAGTATTATTAAATGAATTTATGATGAATGATAAAGCAGACCAATTTGGGCTGCTTTTTTGTGATTAAAAGGAGGTGATTCAAGATATAACGCACCGGAGAAAGCCCGGTTTACTTTCATTACGGGAATATCCCGTTTTCATAGATAATAGATAACAAGACAGAAAGGGATGTGTATCATTCCATTCGGAGATTGAGCCGGATTGGAATGATACAGATTCCTTTCCGTCTTAATCTCCACAATTTCTGTCCAACACAGAAAAGGAGATTAGAGATTATGCGTAAAAATGAAGTTGCAGTAGTAGAAAAGAAGGAAAACAAAGGTTTATCCAAAGTAAAGAAGGTAGTAGCGGCGGCTTGCGGTGCAGGCTATATGGCAATGAATGCCATGCCTTTAACCGTATTTGCGGCACAGGCCGGTGGTACACAGGCAATCACACAGCCTCTTGATAACTTGAAGACTCTCGTCATTGCCATTATCGGCGCAGTAGGTGTCATCATTCTTGCGAAGAATGTCATGGAGTTTGCACAGGCATATCAGCAGCAGGATTCGTCTACTATGAACTCTGCGTTAAAAGGTATTGTAGCCGGAATCATGATGGCAGGTATTTCCACAGTTCTTACTTTCCTCGGTTTCTAAGAATGTGGCATTAAAAAGACAAGAGGGCAACGAATATCAGTTGTCTTCTTAACCGTAGGAAAGAGGTGAGAATTAAGTGGATATTTTTAAATTAGGTGATAAAATCCTCGTTCTTTTGGAAATGGTGTTCGGCTTTTGGAATAATCAGATTTCATTGGTGTTTGCCATGCTTGGACAATCACCTGTTGACTTTAAGGGTGGAGGTCCCTGGGCGGCGATTGAGGCAATCAATCCGATTTTCGTTGCAGTAGGCTCCTCGCTTGTGGTGTTGTTCTTTGTTATAGGCTTTTGCTCGGAGAGTGTGGACATCAAAGAGGAGATGCGGTTTGAAGTGATCCTAAGAATGTTGATTAAGCTGGCACTTGCAGAGTGGTTTGTGGCAAACAATGTCACGATTATGAAGGCATTTTTCACAACCATAGGAAATCTTGTGAATGCCCTGACAGCCGGAACAAGTACCACTTTGGCAATTAACAGTACACAGGCAGATATTATCAAAGACCTTGGATTTGGGGAGAGTCTGATTATGCTGATTTTGGCAGCTCTCTTATCCGTAATCATCATTATCTGTGGTTTCTTTATGATTTACAATGTGTACTTCCGTTTCTTAAAGCTACTTGTCATTGTTCCGATGGGTTCCATTGCGTTCTCAACGATGGGAGGTAACAGAACCGTGAGCCATACAGCAGTAACCTATTGTAAATATTTCTTATCCGTATGCTTTGAAGCAGTCACAATGGCTCTGGCGATTGTGGTATGTAATGCCTTTATCAATGCGTGATTACCGTCCTTTACGGGCAACTATGCGGATTGGGCACAGACACTCATTTATCTGTGTGAAATGACATTTACGATTGCGTTGACTGTGGGAAGTGTCAAAGGGGCTCAGTCATTAACAAGTAAGGCACTTGGATTGTAGGAGGTAGCGATGGAAAAAGAGAAATTGATTTATAAATCAGAATACACCGGGGACAATGAGGTCGAGCTGGATATTCAGACATATCACAACAATGGTCGTATATTTATTGGTTTGATTACCAATGAGGACGGCTATCCTGAACCCTTTGGGGATGTAACTGTCAATATAGATGCACCGGCACCGGACTATTGTGGATATTTGGATACAAACAATCTTTCCAATGTAGAGAATTTCATTCGTGAGAATGATTTAGGTGAGTTTACCGGACTTACGGGCAGGAGTGGCTATTGTGAATATCCTCTGTATCTGGTTCAATGTGGATAAGCTTCGTGAGCTTTGTCCTGAACAGATGGCAGCCTATGAGCATAGTATCGGTGTCACAGGCAAAGAGCAGGAAAAAGAAAAAAGCAGATAGGAGTGATTGAGTTGGTAATTGAAATCAATAAGGACATTGACCGTTACAAGGAATCCGTTGTCATGGGACTTACTGCGAAGCAGCTTATTTATTCGGTGGCTTCGGTAGTTGCAGGTGGTGGTATTGTCCTTCTTTTGTATCCGTATATTGGACTAACTCCGAGTGTGTATATGGCAGTTCCGGTGGTAGCACCGATTGCTCTCGGAGGCTTTTATTCCTATAACGGTATGGGGTTTTATGAGGTTATGGGAAGAAAGATTCGTATGATGTTTGCAAACCACCCTCTGACTTATGTTTCCACAGAAGGGGAAGCCATGTTAAGGGAGTGCCAGCAGGCAGAGGTGGCAAAGAATATCACGAATAAAAAGAAAAAGGGGAAGGAAGTCCCGAAAACAAAAGGAAATCAGGAGGAGTTTGAGGCTATGAAGAAGAAAACGAAGAATATGTTAATCGGTGTGGTAGCAACAATGGTACTTGCTGTTATCGGTGTGGTTATTTACAAGGCAAGACAGTAGGTAACGAAGTAGTAAGAGATAAGAATATACCAATCTTTTACGGTTGGGCAATTCTGGTTTAGCGGCCGGGATTGTCCGGCTGCGGAAAGTGAGGTCAAATTTGGGTTTATTTACAGACGGATTTAAGGAGCTGAAAAAAGCAAGTGAACCTTTGTATAAAGCACCTAAATCCATACAGGAAACGATTGAGATTATGAAAGTAGCAGAAAACGGTATTTTTGAGGTGGCAAGAAACCGTTTCTCAAAGTGCTACCGCTTTCAGGACATCAATTATACAACCACCAATGAAATTGAGCAGATTGATATTTTTGAGCGATACTGCAAGTTCTTAAACTCTCTTGATGTGAGTTTTAAGATAACCATTAACAATAAGAATAAGGATATGGAGCAGGTAAGGGACTTTGTATTCTTACAGGATATGGACGATGGTTTTAACCATTTCCGTAAAGCCTACAATGACATTATGGAGAGAAAAATCCATGAGGGCAGACAGGGTATTGAACAGGAGAGATATTTAACCATTACCATTGAGCGTAAGAATTTTGAGGAGGCAAAGGCACAGTTTGCAACCATTGAAGCGTCCATTCACAAAGCCTTTAATGAGCTTGGTGCTGAGATTGTACCTCTTACGGGCAATGAGCGTATCAAGGTATTGCACGACTTCTATCACTTGGGAGAGGAAAACAGTTTTGATTTTGACATTAAGACTGCAAGAAAGGTCGGTGCAGACTTCCGTAACGATCTGTGCAATAAGATGATGCAGTTTTATCCTGATTACTTCAAGGATGAAAAGAAATTTTGCAGGGCATTATTCATCAAGAAATATCCGTCCAGCTTATCTGACAGATTCCTGAATGAGATTACTTCCCTTCCGGTACATTCCATTACAAGTATTGATGTTGTTCCGATTCCGAAGGATATGACAACCAAAGTTCTTCAGAAGAAATATCTTGGTATTGAATCTGACATTATCAAGCAGCAGAGGGTAAGAAACAAGAACAATGATTTTTCTTCCGAAATTTCCTATAACAAGCGAATTGAGAAAAAGGAAATTGAGGAGATTATGGACGATGTGCGTGAGAATGACCAGTGCTTATATTATGTGGCAGTAACCATTATTCTTATGGCAGACTCCAAAGAAGAATTAGACAGTATGACCGAGACTGTGGAAACAATCGGTAAGAGAAATTCCGTAACCATTGAGGAGCATTACCTCAAGCAGAGAGAGGCATTAAATACAGCACTCCCTATCGGCGTAAGGCAGGTGGAAACCATGCGTACTATGCTGACACAGAGCCTTGCTGTTTTAATGCCTTTTAATGTGCAGGAATTAAACGATGGTTGCGGCTGTTATTACGGTATCAATCAGGTATCGAAGAATATCAATATCGGAAATCGTAAGAAGCTGATTAACGGTAACGGGTTTGTGTTCGGTGTTCCGGGTAGTGGTAAGTCGCACTTCTGCAAAATGGAATTGGGACAGGTCTTTCTCGGAGGGGAAGATGAGATTATCATTATCGATCCGATGAATGGTGCGACACGTTGGCAACTGAAAAGGTTGTCCACTTATGCGTCGCGTTTATATAAAAACAATTAGCATAAGGAGAACTAAATATGCGAAAAGTCAAATGAGAGGGTAACGCCTCGAAGGGCTTCCTTGATACTCCGACTGGCACGGATTAGGTAAATATGAAGTGTCAGAAGCTCGGTGAAGTCGGCAGAAGCATACCGAAACATTAGGTTGTCGAAAGATTCCCAGAGGTGGGAGTTGTATGTGATATGCCGGAGGTCTATAAAATACCTATGGTTAGAATGGAATAAAAGCTGACGAGTACAGCTAAAAACTGACGAATCCTCGAATGTACAGGTCTATATCGGGATGTGGTCGAAAGGCCATGTGACACAATTAGTGTCGTTACTTGTGGATGAGTAAAAATCGTTCATATGAAAGTCCATACAATGTTACAGGCATTGGTAAAGTAACAGGCTTATAGAGGAAACCTAAGGGTATATGTAAAGATAGCATATTTGGAACGTGGAAAGCTGGCAACATGGAGATTTTACCATCTGTGAAGTGTTTACAGGGAAAAGCTGTGTGAGATTAGCATAGTTATAACCTGTATTTATGCCAGTGAGAGTGGTGGCACAGTACCGATGAAACCATGATAATAAGTGGTGGAGGGATAGCCACTAGTCGTGTGCTAGAGCAAGTAGAGAGTTCAGCATGGGTTCGTGTAAGACTAAGAGATGTATTACTCTGAAAGGAGGGTACAGACCATGTTGAAGAAAGACAAGCTGAGATACAACGAATATTTTGATATGCAGAGCATATTTGATGAGTTGTATCAACAAAGCAGAAACAACAATAATTTTTACAAGTTAATGGAGGTAATAGGTTCAAAGCAGAATATCAGATTAGCATACAGAAATCTGAAAGGTAATACTGGTAGTAAAACCAAAGGTACTGACGGAAAGACAATAGAGGATATTTCCAAACTTAATGATGAAATGCTGATAAAGGAAGTGAGAGCCAGATTAGAGGACTATAATCCATTACCAGTGCGGAGAGTATATATTCCAAAGCCTGGCAGTGATAAAAAGAGACCTCTTGGCATACCGACTATATGGGACAGACTGATTCAACAATGTATTTTGCAGGTGCTAGAACCCATATGCGAGCCGAAATTTCATAATCATTCCTATGGATTCAGACCAAACAGAAGTACCCACCACGCAGTCAGCAGAATGGTAAGCCTTATCAATTTAGGCAAACATTATTATTGTGTGGATATTGATATTAAAGGATTTTTCGATAATGTCAATCATGGAAAACTAATGAAGCAAATCTGGAATCTTGGAATCAGGGATAAAAGGCTGTTGTGTATTATAAGCAAACTTTTAAAGTGTGAAATCGAGGGAGAGGGAATACCGACTAAAGGAACTCCACAAGGGGGAATACTTTCTCCGTTATTATCTAATATTGTGTTAAATGAACTTGACTGGTGGATAAGTGACCAATGGGAAACTTATATGCCACGAAAGGGAAATAGCAAAGGTTTTGCACAATATGCCAGACAATACACAAATCTGAAAGACGGATATATTGTGCGTTATGCAGATGACTTTAAAATAATGTGCAGAACATATCCAGAAGCACAAAGATATTACCATGCTGTAGTAGATTTTCTGAATAACAGGCTGGGATTGGAAATCAGTCCAGAGAAGTCTAAGGTAACAAATTTGAAAAAGAATTCATCAGATTTTCTTGGATTCAAAATCAAAGCAGTGCCACAGGGAAAATCAAAGTATGGTTATGTTGCAAAAACAGATATGTGTGAAAAAGCCTTGAAGAAATCAAAAGCTAATTTGAGACAAAAGATTCTTGAAATACAGAATCATACAAACGCAGAGGAAGTAAAGAAGTATAACAGTGCAGTCACTGGGATACAGAATTATTATCGGATTGCAACGAATGTTTATAACAACCTTACAGAGGTTGATTATGCTTTATTACGAACCCGTAACAACAGGTTGAGGAAGAAAGCAAAAATAGTCAGATTCGGAGAAACTCCAAGTGATTTCAAAAAGAAAACAACAGGAATCAGAGACTGTAAAAAGATTTACAGAATTATGGATATTCATATGTTGCCGATTACAGGAGTGCATCATAAATCTCCAATGAATTTTTCACAGGAGATATGCAATTATACTGAAAAGGGCAGAAAGAAAATTCATAATAATCAGAGAGCAGTGGAAAGCAGTAAACTGAAAGCATTTCAGATGTTTCTTAATGAAGATGATACGATTGAATTTAGAAATAATGTGGTTTCAAAGTTCGTGGCACAGTATGGGAAATGTTACATTACTGGAAATGAATTAGAGCCAGAAAATGCAGTCGGTATCAGAATAAAACCAAAAGAAAGAAATGGTACTGACGATTATAGCAATATCGTTATTGTTAGCAAAGCTGTTATTCCACTTATTGAAGATAAAAATGCTGATTACTGTAGTAACCTTTCGGAAAAGCAGAAAGTGAAGCTGAATCGACTAAGACGAGCTAGAAAACTTAAACCTGTCAAAGGAACTTGTAAACTTGCTTGAACACGAGGGAACGCCGTATGCGGTGAAAGTCGCACGTACGGTGTGAGTCGGGGGAAAAGTTGGAGATAATTTCAAAGGCTTACCTATCGACATAGTATTTTGACATTGCACACACCTATGGGGGAACAGTAGTAAATATGTCCACTTATACGGACAACTATGTGAACCCTCTTGATATGGATGTCTGGAGTCTTGACTTAAACGACAGCAAGGGCATGATTCGTGAAAAGGGTGAGTTTATGCTTGGTCTGTGTGAGCAATGTATGGGTGAGAGCCTTAACTCCCGTCAGAAGTCAATCATTGACAGATGCGTAAGAAAGCTCTATATCGAGATTGCAAGAAGCAGGGAGAAATATGTACCTGTTATGTCAGACTTCTATGACATTTTGATGAACCAGCCGGAGGAGGAAGCAAAGGATATTGCACTTTCCTTAGAGCTTTTCGTAAACGGTTCCTTAAATATCTTTAATCATCAGACTAATGTAGATGTGGATAACCGTTTTACAGTTTATGGTATCCGTGACTTGGGTACAGAGCTTAGCCCTATCACAATGCTTGTAATGATGGAGAGTATCCAGAACCGTATCATTGAGAATGGTAAGAGAGGTATCGCAACATGGCTCTATATTGACGAGTTCCATGTACTTCTTAATTCGGAATACTCTGCGAAGTATTTACAGCAGCTCTGGAAAAAAGTGCGTAAGCAGGGTGGTTTATGCACAGGTATCACGCAGAATGTCGTCGATCTTTTGCAGAACTACACCGCAACCACAATGCTTGCAAACTCTGAGTTTGTATCTCTCTTAAAGCAGGCAAACACGGACAGCTCCAAAATGGCAGAGGTGATTGGAGTATCAGAGGCACAGTTACGATTCGTAACCAATACTCAGAGTGGTATGGGACTTATGAAGTGTGGAAATGTGGTGATTCCTTTTGACAATACCATTGAGAAGGGTACTGACCTTTACAACCTCTATAACACCAATATCCACGAGAAGATTGCACAGCAGAAGGCAATGGAAGCCAAAGATACGGTAGATTAATCAAGGGTTTAGGGGTATAATTAGGATAAATTGAAAGGTGGTGGATAATTATGGACTTTTCAAATACCGAATATACCCCTACATGTAAAAAGTGTATATTCTGTGAAAAGAGTGAAGCGGAATTTGATAAAGATAATCGCTGGACAGAAGAGCATATTGTACCGGAAGCACTTGGAAATGAATCATTGAAGTTGTTTAATGTATGTAAGAACTGTAATAGTGGATTGGGAACTTATGTTGATAATTATTTTGTAAATCACATGTTTCTAAAAATAATAAGACAAAATCTTGGACTAAAAGGGCAGAGTGGAGAAGTACCTAATGCTTTTAAGGAAGGAAAAGATAAAGAAGGTCATCGAATTAGAGTAGATGAGAAATATCATCCAACAACAGTTCCGTATATTGAGCAGAATGGTGATAGAGTTCGAGTTGTAGCATCTTCAAAAAAAGAGGCTAAGGAAATGATTCAAAAAAAACTTTCTAGAATGAAGATGCCGGAGAATGTAATACAGGAGGCTTTGGATAAAGTTGATGAGATGGAAACTCATTTTTCACAGCCTGAGATTCAGTATGATGCAACTGTAGAGTTCAATCGCTTTTTTTTGGAAGCTTTAAAAATTGCTTTTGAATATGCCGTATATAAATTTGGTGATAACTATTTAAAGGATAGTCGGGCAATTGAAATTCAAGAGCATCTTAAGAACGCTATTGAAGGAAAAATGAAGAAAGAATGTACAGAATTTCCAGGTGTATCTTTGCTCCATGAAAGAATAAGAGAATCTCTACAAAGTGTATGTAAGTTAAATTGTCATATGCTCATGTTACATCCTGATGCAGAGAATAATTTAATTGCAGAAGTGATTTTATTTATGGAACCAGCCTTATCATTTAGTGTTTTGGTTTCAAATGATGCAAAACAGTTTTATAATTCAAAGGAGGCTTTGGTCGATATAATAGATATAAAAACAAATAAAGACAGAGTTTAATGATGTTTTTGATGCCATTATTGAGAAAAATTCTCTTTAGTGGCTATTTTTATGCTGAAAAGAGGTGATAGAAGTTGAACATCAAAAAGGTGGATGACAAGCATTTTGATATCAAGCTTGGTGGAGCATATGCTGTAGATTTAAAGGCATATCATGGAGAAAAAATTGAAGTCGCAATGTTTTCAAATGTCTATAAGAATCTTCTGGCAGATTATAAAGTAAAGATTGATGATATAAAAAACCGAATCGATATTGATCTTAACAGATTTAATGAAGCCAGTGAAGCAGATGCAAAGGAGAGTTTGGTCATTACTATTTTTATTCCAGTAAAATATATTGGAAAAATCGAGTTATCAGTTAATGCAAGGACACTGAATATTACTGACATAGAAAATGAACATATTGAGGTAAATGGCAAAATTAGCGAAGTTACCCTTCAGGGAAATAAAAGTGAAATTGAGATAGATTCAAATCTTGATATGCAGATCAGTGTTTTATCACATGAGGGTGCGATTGAGATTAATCAGTTGTCAGCAACATCAAGACTTACAATTCCTGCAGATTATAGATTTAGAAGCACAAAAAAGGGAATAGCAACTCATATTTATTATGAGAGACAGGGCAAAAAGGTTGATGACTTTTCAGATGCCGAAGCAGACAATTACATTGAGCTTAATGGTATAAAGAGTGAGCTTGTGATTGTAGAGGCTGAGGTGTAGTCATGGAAAAGTATATATATCGACCGGTCAGATTCTATTTGATTACATTTGCCTGCACTTGGTTCTGGTGGCTATTTGCAATTTTACTTAATGAAGGGACAGGGCTTTATCTTGGAATGTTTCTTGGCTTGGTTTCACCTGCCGTGGTTGCCGTAGTAACTGTATTTACGTCTAAGAATAAAGCACTCATTAATGACTTTAAGAAGAAGCTGATTGGGTTTTATAGAATAAAACCTAAATATATATTAATTGCAGTGCTGATATTTGCTGTGATAGTGACGGCTTCAATCGGTACATCAGTATTATTTGGCGGCAGTATAAATCAGTTTTCATTTACAGAAGACTTTTCATTTTCTATAGGTGGTACGTCTGCATTTCTTACAATTTTGTTGGCATCCT
>UMJY01042577.1_pt1 | contig 38127 bp, 42 predicted proteins | sample 1966191 | NCBI WGS metagenome assembly UMJY01 (sample SAMEA4836161, study PRJEB28245) | human gut metagenome | biome: gut microbiome; material: fecal sample | place: Denmark | collected 2008 | reverse complement strand
TTTACAGGAAATAAGAATTTACACAAGATTCTTGACACTATCTAATTAAAACCTCATTACCATTAATGATTGTTTTGATTATATTACAGTATATATTTAGAAAACAATCTACATGCATATTAATAGAATTCAATGTAGCCTATTCAATTGTTCGTATGATGCCTTTAGTGAATTCTATGCATACTCTAGGTATAAAAGGGATTATAACACTTATAATATGTTTTCTATTTTTGAATACGAGTACATTGCTGATGTATCGTATCCATAGCCTCAATCTATAAAGAACACACAATTATATGTATTTCTACTTACAGATTATCTTTGATACAATGAACACACGCAAAAAGGAGACAATTAAAATGAATAGATATGACTATGTAGGTAGTTTCTTAAGACCTGAAAGACTTAAGAAGGCAAGAAGAGATTTTGAAAATAATACAATTAATGCAGAAGAATTAAAAAAGGTAGAAGATGAATGTATTATAGAACTTATTACTAAGATTAAAGAATTAGGTTATCATACGATCACTGATGGTGAATTTAGACGTTCTACATGGCATTTAGACTTTATGTGGGGATTTAATGGTGTAGAACACAAAAAGACAATAGAAGGTAATACGACATTTGATGGTGAAGCAGCAATGATTGATGATACTTATGTCACAGGAAAGATCAGCTGTGATCATCATCCTTTCGTAGATCATTTCAAATTTGTGAAACAGTTTGAAGATGAAAATACAGTTGCTAAACAGACTATTCCTTCACCAGGGCAGTTCTATGCTTACTTTACGGGAGCACAGCTACTTAGAAATACATTAAGTATTTATGAAAGTGAAGAGGCTTTCGCAAAAGATGTAGTTAAAGCTTATGTTGAGTTTATTTATGAAATTTATGATGCAGGATGTCGTGTACTACAGTTTGATGATTGTGTATGGGGTGGTATGGTTAATCCGCAGCTTGCATGCGGACTAACAGGACGTACTGGTGATGCATTAGAAGAGTATAAAAAGAGATTATTAGAACTTAATAATGAAGTTGTTGCAGCAAGTCCAAAGGATTTAGAAATTAATACACATGTATGTCGTGGTAATTATCATTCTACTTTCTTTAGTTCAGGTGCTTATGATAGTGTGGCTGATTTATTATTTGGTGAGGAAAATGTGAATGCATACTACTTAGAATATGATGATGAAAGATCAGGAGGATTCAAGCCTCTTGCAAAAGTATCTGGTGATAAGAAGGTTGTCTTAGGATTAATCACTACTAAACGTCCAGAATTAGAAGATAAAGAAAAAGTAATTCAGAGAATTAAGGAAGCAAGCAAGTATATACCTCTTGAACGCTTATCATTAAGCCCGCAATGTGGTTTTGCATCATGTGAGATTGGTAATAAACTAACAGAAGAAGAACAATGGGCTAAATTAAAACTTGTAAAAGAAATCGTAGAAGAAGTCTGGGGTTAATAAGTATCCTCTAGGAAATCCTAGGGGATTCTTTTGTGTCTTGTAGTATATTAATGGATACAATATAATTTATTTATAAGAGGTAAACAGATATGATAGAAACGATAATTAGATATATAATTATTGTGATTGTGCTAGGTGTTATTGGCGAAGTGATATCTCATTTATCTAGTAAAACGACTGATGAAAACATAAGTACTACACATTATAGAGTTAAAGCACCATCAGTGTTGAAGTATGCCTGCATGTCACAGTTCATTCTAGGATTGGTTATGTTTCTTGTATTTAGTTGTTTTTATCTGAAAGGTAATGAAACAGTAGAAATGGGACATCTGTATGTTTCTTCTATCTTTGGGGCTATTGGTTTATATGGTGTGGCCTGGGCATCTATATGGGGTGTACAAGTAGATGATTCTCAATTAGAGATACATAGAATATTTCATACTAAGAAGGTATTATGCATCACTGATATTGGACAAGTAATTATTGATAAGAAGGAAGCAATAATCTTGTATGATAAGATGGGAAAGAAATTGATTAAGATAGACGCTTTATCGGATAATTATGATCATTTATTGAATCTATTAAAGTCACAAAATATAGAAATATCAAATAAGTACCTTAAATAAGGCGCTGTCAAAGGCTTACTCAACGCATCTAAGAATCATTTCTACTATAATAGAAATATAGAAGGGAGGTATTCTTATGTGGGATGATGTTGCAGGTAAAGCTTCACATGATAATAGAGATAAGTATGTTGTATTGCAGGTGGTACTTACTGAAAAGTTTCTAGGTACAGGCTCTGGTACAAAGAGTTTGACGAATCTACAGGCTGAAAAAGGATATAAGTTACATACTATTTCTACTTCATCTTCTGGATCAAAAGGATTCCTTGGAGGAGATAAGATTCAGGCAACAATGGTATTTGAAAGAATAGACTAAAAAATGAGCTGTAACGCTATTGTTACAGCTCACTTTTTAATTGATTTTGATAATAATTTGTGTGAATCGTGAAATCTTGTGCTTATAATCGTTAGTTGCTTCTATAATGATATGAAGGATATCATTTGTTTTTGCATCATCAGGAATTTCAATCTTGATAGAATCATCTAAACTAACAGAAACATTTCCTTTATAACTAGAAGCATCTTTATAATACTTTATTTTATAGAGTACATGTTCTTCTTTATTTATATGAAGCTCTACAGTTGTACCTTTATCAGCTTTCATGTCAAGAGATTCCTGGATAGATAGTACAGGCGCTTCTTCTTTATCATCGGTGATACACCAAGAAGCTCTTGCTGCAAGATCTCTTTGAATAGAAGAAACATAATACCACATAGATTCTGTGTATTTATCAATATAGAGGTCTTCTACAGGATTCCAGTAATTTAAAGTAATTCCCTTAGAATTCTTCTTAGTATTATCTTTTATATATCTTCCAGATAATCCTCCATATGAGAAATCTTCAAGACATCTTAACCCCCATGGCAGTAAACAGAAGAAAGTAGGGGAATCACCTTCAGATAAGAAATCATAAGGAATATGTGTACCCATACCATATTTCTTTCCCCACCAGTCAACAAGAAGACTCTTGTTTGAACCGAATTGTGATCTATTTTCTTCACCTTCATAATACTTATCATCAGCCCAGGTAGCGTAACCACTCATTAAGGCACCTTTATTAAGAATATGTTCTTGCATGAAATCAGCTCTAAGAGTCTCTTTACTGCTTCCTTCAGGCATATTATTCCACCCGTATCCATAACTGTTCATCATCACACATTTCACAAACTGAATGTTTGGATAAACTTCTGAAATATAGTTCTGATACGTATTATCCTGTTCACCACAGGCAGTTAAAATAACTTTCTTTTCTATTTTTTCTTTGATTGATAACCAGTTCTCATCATCTTTATAATCTTGCTCAATATCATAAAGAGCACGAGCAATTGTATTAGTACCACCCCAAACTTGAATATAAAGTGGTCTAGGATCATCATCTAATATTTTTTCTCTAATTAATTCTGAGCCTGGTGTAGAAGCATCCATTTCTCCTGGATATCCAATATTTCCGACTTTAATAAGATTCCTTAAATGATCAGGAAAAGGGTAGTTGCCATCATGAGTCACAAGATGTTTATAGTCTACAGCATAATCATCCATTACGTCCTGCATCCATTTTACACCAGTCCAGCGATAAGGCTGATCATAATCAGCCTTATCGCTTGGTCCAGTCTTTCCTGGTTGTCCTTTCCAATGAAAGATGGATGATGTCTGTACGATACCCTGTATTTCTATATCATTGGCATAAAGGAGAATATGTCTTAATGAGTTCTGATCATCTACTTCAGCATCCTGAGTGATGATTGTTCTAATAAGGTTTAACATAATTATTTACCAGCTCTTACTTCAATGATTTCTTCTTTTGCAGTCTTAGCACCATAAGATGCAGGAACAATTTCTTTGTATTCAGTAGTATTAGTAATAATGACAGGAGTTACATTATCATAACCAGCTTTCTCGATAGCTTCTAGATCAGCTTCAACAAGTAAATCACCAACACTCACTTTCTGTCCTTCTTTAACTAAGACATTAAATCCTTCGCCATTCATATTAACAGTATCCATACCAATATGAATAAGTATTTCAGCGCCGTTATTAGACTTTAATCCAACTGCATGGCCAGTCTTGGCAGCCATAATGACTTCACCATCAACAGGAGAGTAGATATGACCATCGGTTAATTTAAAAGCAACACCTTCACCCATCGCTTTTGAAGAAAAGATAGGATCATTCACATCTTCTAAGGCAATCATCTCACCAGTAGCAGGAGAACTGATTGTTTCATCTTTTAAAGTAGTTTCTTCTTTTGTTTCAACTTTGTTTTGTGGAAGCATAGAATCATTAAAACCAAATAAATAAGTACAAATAGCTGAACCGAAATAAGCAATCGCACAAGCAATCACAAAACCTACAAAACCAGGACCAATATAGCCAGGAAGACTTAAAATAGAAGTACCAAGTAAAGTAGGGCAGCTAGTACCAGCAGCAGCGACAATCATACCGGCAATAGATGAAAATACAGCAGCAATCGCAAATGGTCTCTTGTAAGGTAGTGTAACACCATAAATGGCAGGTTCAGTAATACCTGCAAGAACTGCAGAGAATGCCGCAGAACCTGATAATTCTTTTAATTTCTTATCTTTAGTTTTTAAGAATACGCCAAGTGCTGCACCAGCCTGAGCCATGTTATTAGGTCCAGTAATAACGAATAATGTGTCTCTGCCATAAGTGGCGATATTATTCATAACGATAGGTACAAAGCCCCAATGAAGTCCAAAGATAACGGCTGCAGGCCAGATCAAGCCAACAAATCCTCCAGCAATAATAGGGTTGAAACTCATAATAGCTGTATACCCTGATGCAAGTAATTTACCAAACTTATCCATGAATGGACCGATAACTAAGAATGTAGCTGGTACCATAATGGAAAGTTCTAATAATGGAGTTAAGAATAACTTACATACTTCTGGAATAATCTTCTTTAATAGCTTTTCTAATTTGCTTTGAACATATACAGAAATAATGATTGGCATGACAGAAGAAGCATAGCTTACAAGAGTTACTGGTATTGTAAGGAATGTCAATTTCGTACCTTCTGAGTATGCGTCAGTCATAGTTGGATAAAGAAGTGACATTGCAATAGACATCGCAATAAATGGATTACATTTAAACTTCTTTGCAGCTGTATAACCTAAGATAATTGGCATAAAATTAAATACACTATCTGCAGCTGCATAAAGAATTTTGTATGTTCCCATATCAGCAGTTAGTATATTCAATGTAGTGCATAGAATAAGTAATGCCTTCAACATACCGGCACCACACATAACACCAAGCATTGGTGAGAAGATACCAGAAATTGTCTCTAATAGAGTATTAAGAAGGTTTTTGTTTCCTGTGTCTTCCATTTCTTCGCTGTTACCAGCATTAATATTTGTACAGCTAAGTACTGCATCATAGACAGTATCTACCTTATTTCCAATAACAACCTGAACCTGTCCTCCTGCTTTCATTACAGTGATAACACCTTCAGTCTGTTTTAAAACATCCATATTAACTTTGTTTTCATCAATAAGCTTAAATCTTAATCTTGTTGCACAATTTACAAGTGAGATCACATTATTTTCTCCACCGACATTTTCTACAATCTTTTTAGCTAAAGAAGTATAATCCTTTGCCATTTGTATTTTCCTCCAAAATTGATATTTGTTAAGTTAACTTACATGCTTATCATAATGTTTTATGAAAGCGATTAAAATATCATAAACACACTTGCAGACTGTCAAAAACCGATGTTATAGTTAGAATAGGTGATAATAATGAAAATAGAAGAATTAAGAAGTAGGATTACTCCACTAACCAAAAAAGAACAATATTATAAAAGTCACCCGAATCATTCAGATGACTACATTGAAAAGCATATTAATAAAGACGATGAAAAAATAGTTCAATTCACAATTGATAGATATCAAACCACAAAAGAAAAACATACTTTATTTTATGATGGGCAGATAATTACAGATGAAGTTCTTGCTTTTCCGATTTATTGTTCAAAACAGACAAGATATTCATTTGTGCCACTACATACAAGAAGCTATGTAGAAATGAAATATGTCTATTCTGGACATTGTTATGCAATTGTTAATGATAAAGAAGTGATACTTCATGCAGGGGATATGATTCTTTTAGATGTTAATTCAAAGCATACAGTCTTAATGCCTACAGAAAATGATATTATCTTCAACTTTCAAATGGATCGCTCTTATTTTAGTGACTCATTTATTAGTAAATTTTCTTCGGTAAACCCGATTGTGACTTTCCTGACAAATATTATAGATCAAAAAGCACAGCACAATGATTATATTATTTTTAATAATAGAGAAGATGATCATGATTATGTAGTGCAGCTTATAGAAATGATTTTATGCGAGTATTTAGATCCTTCTTTGTTTGCAATCTCTATTCTTGATTCCTATTTTTCTCTTCTGTTTATAAAAATGGCACAAAGATATCAGATGAATATGGAACAACAATTTAAAGAAAATAATAAGAGCTACATGACAGAAATCATTCAATACATAGAACAACATTATCAGGATTGTACTCTTATGGAAACAGCAGAGAAGTTCGGCTATAATCCTGATTATCTCTCACGTGCCATTCAAAAAGCAACAGGCTATACCTTTAAGAAGTTAGTAAACTATTATCGTATGGAAGCAGTAGGAAAGGAACTTATCAATACTGATAAACCTATTTATCTTATTGCACAGGAGAGTGGTTTTTCTAATTTAAACTACTTCTATAAGAAGTTTAATGCTTATTTTGGTGGTTTTCCTGGAGACTATAGAAAACAATTCCAGGCAAAATAAAAGAGGCGGATGCCTCTTATAATTTTGCCGCTTTCTGGAAGAAGTAGAATCCAATCACAAACATGACTGAAATCATTGCCACGCCATAGTTTATATGTCCTGTAAGCTGTGAAATGAGCCCTACAAGAGTTGTACCCATGAAGGATGCCCCTTTACCACAGATATCAAATAAACCAAAGTATTCACCTGATTTCTGAGGTGGAATAATCTTCGCAAAATAAGAACGAGATAATGCCTGGATAGCGCCCTGGAACATACCTACAAAAATAGCTAAAATCCAGAATTCCCATTGTTTATCTAACTGAATCGCAAATAAGGCAATACCGGTATAGGCAATAATACATACTTTAATAAGTTTATCTGTTGGGTATTTTTTAGATAAACGACCAAAGATGAGCGCAAATGGGAAAGCAACAATCTGAGTCACTAATAAGGCAATTAATAATCCGTTGGTATTAAGCCCAAGGGCACTGCCATAGGCAGTGGCCATTTCAATGATTGTATAAACACCATCGATATAGAAGAAGAAAGAAATCAAATAGAAGAATACTTTCTTATCTTCATTTAAAGTAGAAAGAGTATGTCCTAAACGTTTAAAACTCTCACGAATAGGATGTTCTTGTTTCTCTACGAAATTTACCTGTTTATAGTTCTTTAAGAGTGGTAATGTCATACCCAACCACCATAATGCATTGATTAAGAAGGCGATTGTCATAGCACCGTTAAATGGAATACCCATCTTTTTATAGAATAAGACAAACACCAAGCTGACTACAAAAGGCACACAGCTTCCAATATAACCCCATGCATATCCTTGAGATGAAACATAGTCCATACGCTTGTCGTCTGTAATATCTAGAAGCATGGAATCATAGAAAATCAGACTTGCATTATAACCAATCTTCGCAATAACGAATACACCTAAGAATATAATCCAAGACTTAGGAACTGAAAAACAGGCTAAGCCCATTACACCTATGATCATACTAATAGTAAAGATTGGTTTCTTATAGCCTTTTGTATCGACAATAGAACCAAGCACTGGTCCAATAATAGCGACAATAAGAGTTGTGAGAGAAGATGCATATCCCCAATAAGCTAAATAGTTGACTTCACTGATCTTTGCGAGAGACGCAAGATAGTTAAAGTAAATCGGAACTATAGTAGCAACAAGTAGGATAAAGGCACTATTACCGACATCGTACAAGATCCAGTATTTTTCTAGTTTAGTTAGTTTATTCATAGTTTCTATTAAACCTTTCGTTTAAGTAATCATCATCAAGATGGTCAACATACTCATTAATGAGTGATACGGCTAAAGGTACTGCTTCATCCTTCATTTCTATTAAATGATTGATATCATTGGCAGCATGTTCATCTTTTTCATAGTTAATAAGTAATCCTTTATATTCTTCATACATACCACCTAACTTCATTACACCTAAGACAAAGTTTCTCTTCAATTTGCTAGGAGCAACAAGCCACTTTAAGATAAATAGTAGATCATGTAATGCTTTATCTACTTCTTCTGCTTTTAAATCAAAGAATGGTGCAATCACCTGTGCATTGGTATAATCAGGATGAATATGAGTTGTTAAATTGGCAGTCAAAGGATCTTTTCTAACTCTTACAAGTAATTCTCTATCTAATTCAGATTCTAGTAAGCTGTGGGTCATAGATAAAGTATTCTCTAATACACCAATTTTAGGATGTAAAGAACTATCTAATGTAAAGTGAGTAATAAATCCAATAGTATAAGCGAGTGTTGCATCTGTGGCATCCTGTCTAATGAGTTCTTTTGCATGTTTAAAGAAATCTGTGGCAGGAAGCTGATGCATTCCAAACCCTAATGATTTTACAGGATTCTTCTTATAGACATCATAATAAAAAAGAATATCTGGACCATGAATCCCTATATGATATAAATCAATGTAGGGCATGATCCTTTTCTTGATGTTTTCATCAAGCTGACTTAAAACCTGTTCACCAAAAACATAATGTGTATAACCTGCTGGCATAAAAAAACCTCCTGAAACCTATTATAAGCTAGTATTTCTTAACATAAATCAAAAATAGATTACGTTTCTGTTAAGATTGTGTATCTTCATTATACCGTAAACACTTATTTTTGGTGAATATTTCAACCATTTCAAAAAAATAAATACAAAATTTACGCAAATCACAATAACTGTTAGGAAATAGAGTATGTTAAAAAGATAATTTTATGCTATAATGTGTTATACAGACAAAACGAAAGGGGTTACTTTATGGAAAAGACACTCGAATATGCAGGAATTAAAAACTATACAGGTAAAGCACATTATAATTTATGTCCTGCTAAATTAGTAGAATACGCTTTAAAGCGTAAAGAAGGATTATTAACTGACCAGGGTGCGTTAGTTGTAAAAACAGGAAAATATACTGGTCGTTCACCACATGATAAATTTATTGTAGATACACCAGAGGTACATGAACAGATTGCCTGGGGTGATGTCAATGTAGCCATGAGTGTAGAAAACTACAATGCATTAAAAGAAAAAGTACTTAACTATATGAGTGACAAAGAATTATTCGTATTTAAAGGCTTTGCTGGAGCTGATAAGAAATACCGTCGTAAATTCACTGTCATCAATGAACTCGCATGTCAGAACCTATTTATCCATCAATTATTGATTAGGCCTACAAAAGAAGAATTAGATAATTTTGGTCTGACTGATTATACTATCCTTGTTGCTCCAGGGTTCCATTGCATTTCTGAAGTAGATCATACTAACTCAGAAGCAGCTATTATTATTAACTTTACAGAACGTACAGTTATTATTGTAGGTTCACAATACTCAGGAGAAATCAAGAAATCAGTCTTCACAATCATGAACTATTGCATGCCTTTACAGGAAAACATTCTCCCTATGCATTGTTCAGCAAACATGGATCCAGATACTGGAGAAACAGCTATCTTCTTTGGCTTATCAGGTACAGGTAAAACAACACTTTCTACAGACCCTAATAGAATGTTGATTGGGGATGATGAACATGGATGGAGTGAAGAAGGAATTTTCAACTTTGAAGGTGGATGTTATGCAAAGACAATTAACTTATCTCCTACAGGAGAACCAGACATCTATCGTGCTATTCGTTTTGGTTCAGAACTAGAAAACGTAGTTGTAGATGCAAAGACTAGACAGCCAGATTATGATGATAGTACACTTACAGAAAATACACGTGTCGGTTATCCTATTGAATATATTCAAAATGCCCAGATTCCAGGAGTAGGTGGAGTACCTAAAGTCGTTATTTTCTTAACTGCAGATGCCTTTGGTGTATTACCACCAATTTCTAGACTTGATCATGATGCTGCAATGTATCAATTCGTTACTGGATTTACATCTAAAGTTGCAGGTACAGAAAGAGGCATCAGCGAACCACAGCCTACATTCTCTACACTATTTGGAGAACCATTCATGCCTCTAGAGCCAAGTATTTATGCACAGTTACTTGGTTCACGTCTAGAAGCCTATGGTACTAAGGTTTATTTAGTAAATACTGGATGGAATGGTGGACCTTATGGTATTGGTTCACGTATGAAACTATCATATACACGTGCTATGGTCACTGCAGCAGTCAATGGATCATTAGATAATGTCATCTATTATTATGATTCACGTTTTAATCTTCATGTCCCTCAATCATGTCCTGGAGTCCCAGAATATGTATTAAACCCTAAGGATACATGGGCTAATAAGGAAGCATATGAAGATATGGCTAATGAACTTGCTATGATGTTTGAAGCAAACTTCAATACTAAGTATCCACATATGCCAGAAAATATTAGAAAAGCAGGACCACATCCTAAGAAATAAAAGCCACTTATGTGGCTTTTTTGGAGGTTTTATGAGAGAAATAGGGAAAAGTAAAATAGAATATCCTGATACTTATATTGTAGTAGATGTAGAGACTACAGGACTTAGTCCTGAAACAGAAAGACTGATAGAAGTCGCAGCTATTAAGTATGTCAATCACAAAGAGGTGGCACGCTTTAGTGAACTCATTAACCCGTTAAGAGATCAATTACCTGTAGACTTACTAGATAAGGATAAAACTATCTATATAAGTGATTTTATCGAGAATCTCACAGGCATTTCTAATCGTATGTTACATGATGCAAGAGGGGAAAAAGATGTCCTTAAAGAGTATATTAAGTTCATAGGGGATGATATGATCATAGGTCATAATGTCCGTTTTGATATTCGTTTCATCTATGATGCACTTCTAAGAGATTATGGAGTCCTTTTTCAAAATGATTATATTGATACATTGAAGATTGCAAGAAAACTTTTACATGAAGATTTGAAACGCTATAGACTCAAGGATCTTGCAGATCATTATCATATTGATTATTCTCATGCACATCGTGCAGTGAATGATTGTGAAATTACGCATATTGTATATGAAATGATGATGGAAGATATCTTCAATAACTTTGGGACAATAGAGAATTATCGTAAGAAAAGAAAGAATAAGAAATAGAAAGGATGATCATAAGATGTTTGTTGAAGAAGATGAATTAGAAAGAAATAAACAATTATTAGATTTGCGTAGAAGTGTATTGGAAGTGGAAGAAGAAAGATTAAGTGGACAACCTACAATGAGTATTTCTGAAGCAAGAATTGCACGTGATAAGAGAATTGATATATTGAGATTAAAAGGCTTGAAAAAGTGACTTCAACTGTTAATATTGTATATAATTGTTATATGAACTAATTGGAGATAGAAAGGAAAAGAACTAACATGAACAAAATCGCAAGCTTTACAGTGAATCATTTAACTTTATTACCAGGTATTTATGTATCTAGAAAAGATAAGGTAGGAGAAGAAGTCATTACTACTTTTGATATACGTATGACAGCACCTAACAGAGAACCTGTTATTAATACAGCTGAAATCCATACAATGGAACATTTAGGTGCCACTTTCTTAAGAAATCATAAGGAATGGGCTGAAAAAGTTATTTACTTTGGGCCTATGGGATGTCGTACAGGATTCTATATGATTCTTGCAGGAGATTTAGAATCTAAGGATGTTGTAGGATTAGTGACTGAAATGTTTACTTTCATGGCTGAATTTGAAGGTGATGTTCCAGGTGCTGCGGCAAGAGATTGTGGTAACTATTTAGATATGAACTTACCTCTTACTAAGATTGTTGCGAAAAGATTTTTAGATAACACTCTTAAAAATATTACAGAAGAACATTTAGTATATCCAGACTAAGACTTCCATGGAAGTCTTTTTGCCTGTACGTACATATATTGATTAATTACTTACTTGTATGTATACTAGTAAAGAGAGGTATTATTATGCATTTATTTCTGACAAGCTCAAACTTAACATTAAATGGTCAATATATTAATGAAGAGAATGGTTTCCGTTCTCTTCTTTTTGATGTTCTTCCTCGTCATATTCGTTGTCTTTATATACCATCTGATCCAATTGATACGCCACATAATGATGAATGGGGAAACTACCAAAAGAAAGCCTTGATGAATAGTCATTTCTTAGTGGATACACTTACTATTCTGGATGATCGAAACAAAGAGAAGACAGAAGAACTAGTGAAAGAATCAGATCTTATCATACTTGGAGGAGGACATGTGCCTACTCAAAACAAGTTCTTTAGAGAAATCCACTTAAAGAAGTATTTGAAGGAGTATGAAGGTGTGATAGTAGGCGTCAGTGCAGGTTCTATGAACTGTGCAAAGACTGTATACGCCATGCCTGAACTCCCAGGAGAATATTTGGATAAGAAGTATCAAAGATATCTTCCGGGGTTAGAACTCACTCAAACAATGATCATTCCGCACTATAATGAAATACATGATGATTGTTTAGATGGTGTACATATATTCAAAGATATTGCCTATCCTGATAGTGCCAAAAGAACATTTATTGTGTTAGTAGATGGAAGCTTTATCCATATTCATGAAGGCAAAGAAGTGATTCATGGACTATCTTATAAAATAGAAAAAGGAAAACAATCACTTATACAAGAAAAAGATTGTATGTTCACATTGGATTCATAAAGAGGGGTTATATTATAAATGTATTAAGAAACTCCCTTAAAAAATATCTTAATACACAAGAGCAAAAGAAAATTGTTTTTAACTCTCCCCTTAAAACATAATTGTATACAAGAAGGACGTTTCAATGCGAAACGTCTTTTTTGTATAGCACCATATAAAAAAACAAGCTGGATAACTAGCTTGTTAGTTTATTAAACCTGTATCTCTTAAGAGCAAAATAAAACACTGTGTTTACCGCAATTCATCCCACCTCCTATAATGTGGGGGGATTATTGCTCACGGCGTGTTAAAAGGATCTGATTAAAAACGTTTTTTATAGCATACCTGTGGTTTATGGGTATTCAAATTTTTAAATTGTAACGTGAATATAAATATTGTATGATATTTATATCATGAAGAGAGGAAGCTGTATTATGGACTACGATCAATATCTTGAAGAATGCAAAAAAATCAAAGAAAGAAACTATCTTCTTTTAGATCTTTTTAAAGACGATCTTATTCAATCAGGTTTAAAAGATAAAACTATTAGCCGTCATCTTTCCAATGTAGAATTCTATATTAATGAATTTTTACTATATAGGGATGCTTATCCTATGGAAGAAGGGCTTAATATGCTTGATGATTATTTAGGAGACTTCTATATCCGTAAATGTTTATGGTCTACGCCTGGTAATATTAAGTCAACTGCGGCAAGTATAAAGAAATTTTATAAATCTATGTTAGCTCATGGAGAGATAGATAAAGCGGGTTATCATGACTTATGTTCTTTGATCAAAGATTCTATGGAGGTATGGCAGACGGACTGTGCTATTTATAATGATCCAGAAAGTCCCAATCCATTCTATCCTTTTTAAAAGGGCTGTAACAAATAGGTAGTATTTACTACTACCTTGAGCGTTACAGCTCTTTTTCATATTTTAGACGCACTTAAAAAGAACCTTTCTATTTCTTTAAAAAATATCATCTGATAAATAATCTAAACATCTTCTTGATTTCTTCGTTTTTGTTTCATATTCAGTTTGTGGTATTTCCTGATATTATGCCCCATTGCAACAAGATCCATCTCCACCTGAACATTGTCATGTCCTCTTCTGTAGAGTCTGTCATGACCGTAACTCTCTTTGAAATCACCGAATGTTTCTTTTGCTTTGTTATCTCTCTTGTACACGAGTTTTTTACCTCTTTCTCATGTAATATTTTTTCTTGCTTCCTTATGAAATTCATCAAGTTCCTTGCAGTCGTTTATGTATCTTCCAATTCTGGAGGGACAACCATCACAGTGACGATTTATTAGATAATATAAAATGACGAGAAAACAAAAAAAGTAACTCTCCTTAATTGTTCGATCGTGGATTTACCATTATATTTTGAGTAGAAACAAAAAATTCATAGTATTGTGGGATTACCGCAAACAAATAAGGAGAGTTACCTATGATTATAGTAATAATAATTGGAATGGATGTCCATGCTATAAACTACACTTTATGCATTCATTAAAGTGGAATTTAACTTTTCACTTTAGAAATTCAAAAGAAATATGAAAATCTAGTAGTGCATATGTCTGATATACCTTATAATCTTGTTGGTGTATCATTGCAAACTAAATATACCACAAAAGAGCGGACGTCGGTCCGCTCTTTGCTTTTTATGAAACTGTAATGAGTTGTTCACCTGTTATAGACCCTAATCTATAAGTCCTGTCTCTCTTAATAAGAGTTCTAGATCTGTACCTTTTACATTCTTTAATACAGTCTTTAAAAGCATCTTTTCCTTGAAGTTTAATGGTAACTCACTAATCTTCTTCTTATCTACTGCATAATAAGCGGCTCTTAATAATTCTCTGATATCATATTGAGAACCCCATACTTCAGGTACACCACGATCGACATTCAGTAATGTATAGACACTTTCCATACCTGTACGCATAGAATATTCAGTCGTAAAGATAGTATCTCTTGGTGTTTCTGCGAACTGTCCAATAAATGCGAAGTTCACTGCACCTTCTGGTACAACTTTAGGACGGTCTACATTCTTTCTAGGCTGGAAGAAGGCATTGATATAAGGCATGAAGCATGTTGTTGTATTACATGCATTTTCTGAATAGTCTTTGATCTTGCTTTCATCCATACCAATATGGTAAAGCCATTCCTGACAGATTTCTTCACCTGTACAATCTCTCATAGCTTTCTTGATATAGTTACCTTCTGTATCAGTATGAAGAGCATAGAGCCATACAAGTACTGTATCTTTATTCTGAGATCTAAACTGTGGCTGACGGTTAATAGTCCAAGATAGGAACCAATTATTTACACTATCCTTAACAGTCACTATACCACCAGTAGTCACTTTACCAGCACGAGGATCACGTTTACAGATATTCATAATATGCTGAATAATATCTTCATTAGATGTTTCTACAGTGGCACTCATCCAGTTAGTTGCTTCTGTATCACTACAGAATACATCGGGATGTCCATATTCGTCATGTTTAGCTTGTTTCGCAATATTCTTCCACAAATCCCATGATTCACCCTGACCATTCACAATATGAGATAAATCAGGTGCATGAGTCTGATCACCATAACTTGATGTATCAGTACAACATCCATTAGTAATAAAGACTAAATCATCTGCAGTTAAAGGAATAGACTGTTCTTTATTATCTTTTACATAAATAAGTTCTTTAGCTGTTTTCTTACCATCTACATCCTCAATAACGACATTCTTGACATCCATACCAAACTGAACATCTACATCATGCTTCTTTAGATATTCAATTAAAGGTAAGATCATACTTTCATACTGATTATACTTAGTAAATCTTAAAGCACTGAAGTCTGGTAAACCATCAATATGATGCACATAACGACATAAATAACGCTTCATTTCTAACGCACTAGACCATTTCTGGAAGGCGAACATAGTCTGCCAATATAGCCAGAAATTAGTCTCCCAGAATGATTCTGGTAATACATCTGAAATTTTCTTATCTTCTAGATTAACTTCTGGTGTAATAAAGAGCTGGGACAATGCCACTGCGCTATCTTTATCTAATTTAAATAGCTTATCAGTATGCGCATCTTCGCCCTTATTGACTGTTGCACGACATAAAGAGTAGTTAGGGTCATGCTTATTAAGCCAATAGTATTCATCTAATACAGATACGTTAGGTGTTTCAATAGAAGGTACATCACGGAATACATCCCACATGATTTCAAAGTGGTTATCCATTTCACGTCCTCCACGCATATAGAAGCCTTTATGAACATCTTTATGACCATCACAGCTTCCACCTGCAAGTTCTAGCTTTTCTAATAAATGAATATGATTGCCAGGCATCTGTCCATCTCTTACAAGATAGAAGGCAGCAGTTAAACCTGCCAAACCTGTTCCAATAATATAAGCTGATTTCTTTTCAACACCTTCTGGTTTTTCTGGGTGTGCAAATGCTTCGTAAGTTCCTGATGAATAATACATAATAGTTACCTCCTTGATATGACTCTAGTATAAATCATATTTTATCACTTTTATTTAAACAAACAAAAAGCCATGATAAATATCTTATCATGACCAATTAAGTGTAAAAATTTTAATCAAACTATTAATTTTGATGAATTTCAAATCTTTTAAGAGCTCTTTTGATACATCCATGCATGATTTCATCCATCTTATCTAATAATCTTTCAGGATCTTCTCTCATGTCATCATTCAACCAGTCTATCAATAATCCAACAATACAATAAGAATAGAAACGAGCAATAAATTCTTTATCTGACTCTTTGATAGATATGTCTTGGGCTTCTTCCTCTATCTTCATTTTAAGTAGTCCTTGAATCATCGGGGATAAATAGCTTTGAAACTCTTCTTGGTGTAATGAATGATATACATTCATAATATAGATCTTGTCTTCTTTCATCTTATAGAGAAGACAAATAAATCCTTCAGGGTAGATATTTGTATTTAATAGTAATTGATGTATTTCCTCCAAGATGATCCAGGAAAGTAAATGATGCATATCAGTAAAGTGATAATAGAATGTCATACGGTTAATACCACATTCTTTTGTGAGATCACCAATCGTAATCTTATTGAAAGGCTTTCTTAAGAGTAATACCTTTAAAGAATCTTCTAATGCATGTTTTGTGATTTCACTCATAAGTTAAATGAATCTTTCTTTTTCTTCTTATATATAAGTAGAGAAATAACTGCAGTAAATACTTCTGTAATCCAGAAAGCATGCCATACACCAGTTGGTCCAAGTAGTGAAGAAAGAATATAAGCACATGGTAGAATAATGACAACATATCGACATAAAGAAATAATGAGTGATGGAATACCCATACCTAGCCCTTCTAGTACACCTCCTGAAGTAAGCGAGAGTGAAGAGAAGACAAAGGAAATACTAATAATACGTAGGGCAATCACACCGGCATCAAGTGTTTCTTTATTCTTGGTAAAGAGTCCCATGATTTCTTTAGGGAATACAAAACAAAGAAGTGTTCCAGCAATCATAATAATTAAACTCAAACCAAGAGTGAGCTTATAGATTTTATTAATACGATTATATTCTTTAGCCCCATAGTTATATCCAACAAGTGGTCTAATACCCTGGATAATTCCATTAGATGGCATAAAGACAAATGTCTGAAGCTTATAATAGATACCTAGTACTACGACATAGATAGCTGAATAAGAAATAAGAATCGCATTTAATACAGAAATAAGAACAGAAGGTAAGGCAATATTTAAAGTAGCAGGAATACCAATACCATATAACTTTTTATAATATTGAGTACTATCTAAAGCTTCCTTATGAATACGTAGTGGTAAATCTACCTTATAATAATATAGATATAGAATAAAAGGAACTGTCTGACCAATACCAGTCGCAATCGCAGCTCCTGCAATACCCATTGCAGGAATAGGACCTAAACCAAATATTAAAATAGGATCTAGAATAATATTTGTGACACATCCTATAATCATAATCTTCATAGTGAGAGCCATACGTCCTAAAGACTGATAGATCTTTTCAAAGGCAATACCTACCTGAATCACAAAAGAGAATGAGAAGGCAATACGTCCATATAATATCCCATCCTTTAATACAACAGGATCATTTGTAAAGAATTTTAAGAAGTTAGGAATAAACACAACACATACAATCATTAAGATTATTCCATGTATTGCAGAAAGTAATAATCCCTGTGCCATAGAATCTTCAGCTTTCTTATGATCCTCTGTACCTAGATAGAATGCAATCACTGCATTCATGCCCACACCAAACCCTACGGCAATCGCGGTAATAAGGTTCTGAATAGGGAATACTAGAGATAAAGCATTCATCGCATTCTCACTAATACGCGCTACAAAGAAACTATCTACGATATTGTAGAGAGAATTAACAAGCATTGATAACACCATTGGTAAGCTCATCGAGAGTACTAAAGGGAGTATAGGTTTTGTTTTCATATAATCTTGATTCATAATTTTCCTCCTAAACATACAAAAAGCCACACAACGTAAAAAACGCTGTGTGGCGAAAATAAGATTTCTCTGACAAAAATCCACAACCAAAAGGTTTTGTACATAGACATTATCATATATGGGATATGATGTCAACTTTTTTATGAATATGGTATATTAAGTGTAAAAGTATGGTATTTATAATTCCTAAATCGGGATTATTGCAATGAAAAATGATAGTGATATAATGGGAGCATAGTAAATAGGAGATATATTTCGAGGAGTAACTGTATTTATCTAGAGTTATAAGTTGTTAGGGATTAGATGAATATATAAGTTATATGTATAGATGTCCATATACATATTGAGTATATCTTCTCTACTTACTTACAATTATGAAAGGTAGGAGATAAAATGGTAGGAATTATCCTTGCGAGCCATGGTAAATTCGCAGAAGGCATTTTCCAGTCAGGATCTATGATCTTTGGTGATCAGGCTAACGTTAAAGCCTGCACATTAATGCCTAGCGAAGGACCAGATGATATTCGCAAAAAGATGGAAGAAGCGATTGCTGGTTTTGAAAATCAGGATGAAGTATTATTCCTTGTAGACCTTTGGGGTGGAACACCATTCAATCAGGCAAGTGCTTTACTTAATGGACATGAAGATAAGTGGGCAATTGTCACTGGTTTAAATTTACCAATGTTGATTGAAACTTATGCATCTCGTATGTCTATGGAAACAGCTCATGAAATCGCTACACATGTCACTGAAGTGGCAAGAGATGGTGTTAAACCAAAACCTGAAACACTAGAACCTAAGAAGGAAGAAAAGGTAGCAGCTGCTGCACCAGCACCTCAGGGCGCTATTCCTGAAGGAACAGTTATTGGTGATGGTCACATCAAGTATGTATTAGCAAGAATTGACTCACGTTTATTACATGGTCAGGTTGCGACTGCATGGACTAAGACAACTCAGCCAAACCGTATCATCGTTGTATCTGATGGTGTGGCTCATGATGATCTTAGAAAAGAAATGATTATTCAGGCAGCACCTCCAGGTGTTAAAGCTCACGTAGTACCAATCGATAAGATGATCCAGGTTGCTAAGGATCCACGTTTTGGTAACACAAAAGCATTAGTATTATTTGAAAACCCACAGGATGCACTTCGTGCAATCGAAGGTGGCGTTGACATCAAGACATTGAACTTAGGTTCTATGGCTCATTCACAGGGTAAAGTCGTTTGTACTAAAGCCGTATCAATGAGTCAGGATGATGTAGATACTATTGAAAAGATTATGGCTAAGGGTGTTAAGTTTGATGTACGTAAAGTACCAAATGATTCACCTGATAACATCAATGCAATTCTTAACAAAGCTAAAGAAGGATTGTCTAAATAAGGGAGGAAATAATTTATGTCAGCAATTTCAATTGTGCTGATTGCGATTGTTGCTTTACTTGCAGGTATGGAAGGTATTCTTGATGAATTCCAGTTCCATCAGCCTCTAGTAGCATGTACGTTAATCGGCTTAGTTACTGGACACTTAAAGGAAGGTATCATCCTTGGTGGTTCATTACAGATGATTGCCCTTGGTTGGGCAAACGTTGGTGCTGCTGTTGCACCAGATGCTGCTCTTGCATCAGTTGCTTCAGCAATCATCATGGTATTAGGTTTACAGGGTGGTAGTACAAACGTTACTAACGCTATCAATACTTCTATCGCTGTTGCAGTACCATTATCAGTTGCAGGTTTATTCTTAACAATGATCTGTCGTACTCTTGCAATCCCTATGGTTCACTTCATGGATGGGGCTGCAGAAAAAGGTGACTACAAGGCTATTGAAAGATGGCAGGTTGCTGCAATCTTAATGCAGGGTCTTCGTATTATGATCCCAGCAGTTATCCTTTGCTTCGTTCCAGCTAAGGTTGTAACAGGTGCATTAAATTCTATGCCAGCTTGGTTATCTGGTGGTATGGCTGTTGGCGGTGGTATGGTTGCCGCTGTAGGTTATGCAATGGTTATCAACATGATGGCTACAAAAGAAACTTGGCCATTCTTCGCTCTTGGTTTCGTTTTAGCAGCTATCTCAGAACTTACTTTAATCGCATTAGGTGTTATTGGTGTAGTTCTTGCTTTAATCTATCTTGGATTAAAAGACAATGCTGGTAAAGGTAATGGTGGCACTGGAGGATCTGGAGATCCACTTGGTGACATCTTAAACGACTATTAATCTGAAGGAGGACGAACATTATGGCAGATAAGATTACACTATCTAAAAAAGATAGAATGGACGTATGTTGGCGTCATCAGTTCCTTCAGGGTTCTTGGAACTATGAACGTATGCAGAATGGTGGTTGGTGTTATTCAATTATCCCAGCTATCAAGAAATTATATAAGACTGAAGAAGATAGAGCCGCTGCATTAAAGCGTCATCTAGAATTCTATAATACACATCCTTATGTATCAGCTCCAGTTATGGGTGTTACATTAGCACTTGAAGAAGAACGTGCAAATGGTATGCCTGTAGATGACCAGACTGTACAGGGTGTTAAAGTTGGTATGATGGGACCTCTTGCTGGTGTTGGTGACCCGGTATTCTGGTTTACAGTAAGACCAATCTTAGGTGCATTAGGTGCTTCACTTGCATTATCAGGAAGCATTGTTGGACCATTATTATTCTTCGTAGTATGGAACTTAATACGTATCGCATTCTTATGGTATACACAGGAATTCGGTTACAAAGTAGGTACTTCTATTGCTAAGGATATGTCAGGAGGACTTCTTGGTAAAGTTACTGAAGGTGCTTCTATCCTTGGTATGTTCATCATCGGTGCATTAGTACAGAGATGGGTATCAATCAGCTTTACTCCAGTAGTATCTCAGGTTACTCAGTCTAAAGGTGCTTATATCGAATGGGATAAGTTACCAAAGGGTGCTGCAGGTATCAAAGAAGCATTATCTCAGTATAACTCACTTGGTGGTAATGGATTAAACCAGGTTAAGGTTACTACTTTACAGCAGAACTTAGACCAGTTAATCCCTGGCTTAGCAGCATTATTACTTACATTATTATGCTGTTACTTATTAAAGAAAAAGGTATCTCCAATCATTATCATCATCGCATTATTCGTTGTTGGTATCGTTGCAAGAGTTATCGGTATTATGTAATTACTAGAGGCAGTTTCACTGCCTCTTAATTTTAAGGAGGAAATAAAATGGCACAATCACAAAATACAAAAGTTGATTTTTCAATTAAAGCAACTTCACTCAATGGTTTAACTAACTATGGGGATGTCATGGTAGGGGACAAGGCCTTTGAGTTCTATAACGAAAAGAATAAAGAAGACTATATTCAGATTCCATGGGAAGAAATTGATTATATCAGTGCTTCTGTATATTTTAATAAGAAAATTGCACGTTTCGCAATATTCACTAAAAACAATGGACATTTTACTTTCTCTACACGTGATAATGTGAAAACATTACAGGTGGTTGGAAATCATTTTCCAAAAGAAAAAATGTATCGTTCCCCTACGTTCTTTACCATTATTAAACGAGGATTAAGATACATTTTTGACTCCAATTATCGACATAAAGTAAATGGTCAGGCTTAATTGCCTGGCCAATTTTTTTGTATTCCATTAAGAATAAAGTCTGTTAGAAGACTAGATAATTCTTCTATAGAATAATCATAACTGTTTGTAAACCAATTCATATATACAGATATAATACCAGGAATACACAAATCAACTGCTACTTTAAATCTTTTTTGATCTAGTGTTTCTGTTTCTTCAATACGCTGTTGTACATATTTTCTAAGAATATCTACAATCTTTACAATAAGAAAAGAACGGTTATTTGTATTAAAAAGTAAACCATAGAATTCTAGATCATGATTTACTGTTTCTGTAAACTTAATAAAGATTTCGGTTAAGAAATCAGACATATTAGTAAACTCGACTGTACCAATGTTTTTGATGAAAGCTGCGACTACTAGATTTTCTATTTCTTTCATGACATCATTGATATCTGAATAGTAATTATAAAATGTTTTACGGTTAATATTGGCTCTTTTCGCAACATCTGTAATTGTGATTTGATTTATATCTTTTTCATTTAACAGCTCTACAAAAGCTTTAAATATTGCATGCTTTGTCTTGACAACTCGTCTATCTGTCTTTTTCTCCATTCTTATTACCCATTTTCTATACAATATGTATCTTTAGCAACATTTCTATTGTGTTTTGACCATATATTGTTTCAATTATTTATATTATAATACAGCCAGATTGCTGGTTTCAACAAGAGGGGATATATAAATGACATATATTATTCAAAAAAAATTACGTTATTTAGAAAATGCTGGTCGCTTAAATGAAACTAAGAACTATATTCAACACGGTTCTATTTCTGTCTATGCACATTGTGTCAATGTAGCACGTATGAGTGTCAGAATAGCTAAATGGCTCCCAATACAGGTTAATATGGATGCTTTAGTCATTGGTGCATTACTTCATGATTATTTCTTATATGATTGGCATGATGGAAAAGGAAGACATTTTCATGGCTTTACTCATCCAGAATGCGCTTTTAGAAATGCAGAAAAGGATTATACACTCTCACCACGAGTTAAAAATATTATAATTAGACATATGTTTCCTTTGACTCCTGTTCCTCCTACATGTACTGAAGCATGGATAGTATGTATTGCAGATAAGATTTGTGCCATAGAAGAGACATTGTTTAGAAGATGAGCTAGAATTTCTAGCTTTTTTTAAATCGAAGTGAAAAGTCGCTTACTGGTTATATGTATCATATAGGATTGTAGTGGTTGCCAATATAGCTTTATTTTAGCTTTTTATTTTGATTTGAACACTAAAATAACGATATGAGTAATCATAGGTGATCTCTCCATGATACTTATTGACTATATTCATAATAGAACGCATTCCAAACCCATGACCACAATCTTCTTTAGTTGTATTGAAGTTTGGGTTATCTACAAGAGGATTATTGATACTGGTATTCTTAATATCAATAACGAAATCATTACTCTCTTTATAAATATCAAGAATAATCTTCTTAATAGACTTTGATGTACAATTCTCAATCGCATTATCTAATAGATTACCTAGTAATACATAGAAATCTACTTTATCCATAGGGATATCATCATCAAATTGACTGGCAATAAATTCAATATTCTTACCTTTAATCTTAGATAATTGAGAAGCTAATATAAGATTCAAAGATGCATTCCCTGTATCCACTGTTTGTGTTTCGTTGATTCTACGTAATTGGTTATTAATATGATTATGAAGTGATTCATAATCTTTTTTTTCACAATCATCCAGTAATGACAACAACATATGATTCATATCATGCTTGATCTTTCTGATTTCATTCATATGAGTAATGATATTTTCATAATTTTTCTTATTGAATTTCAGTTCTTCATTGTTTAATTTTACTAGATAATTCTCTTTCTCTATACTTAATATTCTATTAACCATCTGGTAGATCAACATCACAAGAATAGTAATCAATACAATTTCTATAGAACTTTCAAGGGGAAGAGAACCTTTTTTGAAAATAGTAATAAGATAGGACAGATAGATAAGTGTTAATACAGAATGGATACCAAGATAGAAGGCGGTATATTCTTTAATACGCAGTAAATAATTCTTAAATAAATGTCCTGTAAGAAGTAAAAATACACATAAAAGGATATCTGAACCATAGATTGTATCATGAATAGGTAAAACTAGATCATATATGAAAATATTGATGCCCCATGCCACAAGAACATAGGTAAGAACCTTTAGAAATATGAAATAGAGATATAAATAAACATTCTAGAACACTGTCCTGCTTAAACAGAATGAGGCATAAACCTAATATACATAGACTCATAAGTCCATTATGTATGAACATAGAAGAAATAATAGAAACAGATGATAATAATAGTACAGAACCAATAAACTTGATTAAATTCTCTTTAATGCTGATAGAATAGACATAATAGAAGAATGACAACACCATCAAAGATAATGCGATGAAACTTATATTATTTGTTTCTAACATCAATGATGCACCTCCTTCATATACTCTAATACAAGCTTTTTCTTTCTTCTGCTTATTGGTATCTGGTAATGCTCACTTATATATAATGTTGTACCTTCTAGCTTAGTCACCTTTTTCATATTTGCGAGATAAGAACGTCCAACTCTTTTGAAATGATTTGAATCAATCGTCTTTTCTACATCACCTAGCTGCATATTGACAGTAATAGAAGATGTATCAAAATGTATCTCTGTTTGATGATTGAAGCTTTCACAATAAAGAATAGATTCTTTTCTTATTATATAGGCATTTCCATTGATATAGAATGTCACACTTGGATGTAAATGAGACAAATGATAGTTGATTTCTTCTAATACATCAGGCATTTCTATATCTAGATTCTCTTTTCTAATAAAGTCAAAAGGATGTATATTACATGCTTTATAAACCAGTTCATTATGACTGGTAATAAAGATAATTAACGCATTTTGATGTCTTTTTTTTATATTCTTTCGCAAGTTCTAATCCTGAAACATGAGGCATATCGATATCAAGAAATAAGACATCAAAATATATATCTATAGGAAATTGTAAAGCATTCATATATGTATTAAGTTCTATATCTGTAGATGAGAAGAAATCACTTATATGATGACAAACATGTTTTAAGTCATCTTCTTCATCATCTACAACCGCAATTCTATATGCCATAGATTCCATCTCCTTATCATTGACGCTTTCAAATAGACCATTAACGATCACACAATTGAATATATATTATGTATTATTTAAAATGAAATAAACAAAAGAACTATTAAATATATTCTAACATATTAAGGAGATAATTTATGAAACAATTCTTCTACTTATTTAAATAAAAAAAGAAACTTCTCTTATTTTCTATTTATTTCATTGTAGTTATTGTAGGAATATTCATCAGTTATAAAGGAGCTTATGCATCTATCCCTAATAATGAAATGATACTCATGAAATCAAAGGATCCTGAAATGGGTTTAGACTTCTTCTATTACTTACAGGATTCAGGACTTACACTTATATTATATGTCCTTACTACTCTCATTCTTCCTAATATCATTAGTGCTGATTTCTTACTATATGAGCATAATAAATTCAATCATTTTCTGATAACACGTATGTCTTCTTCTCTTTATCATAAAAAAGAAAGACAATTCAATTTCCTTGCGACATTCATTCTTATTCTTATGACTCATATACTTACAATACTAATCATTCATCTTTTCTTTTTTAAGATATCTTTTTCTATTAATCCAATCTATATGAATGCGACAAGACAGACTAATCTATTATCTAGTTCATTACTTCTAAATCTTATTATTTATATGATTCTTTCATCAATTGGTTATGCAATCTTTTCTCATTTCTTGTTCTCATTACAATATTTTATTAAGAATGTTTATCTCTATAGAACGCTTGGATTACTTGTATCTCTTATTCTTTATATTGGTGCATCAGTTTTATCTCATACATTCTATAATACATCAGGAAGTTTGACTGCTACATTGGCTTATTTCCTTAATATCATAAATATTCTCACTCCAAGCATTATTAAAAGTCCTGTTCTCAACAACAATCCTTATCTCTTCTATATTGGTACGGCATTACTCTATTATCTTTTGTCATCTATTCTTTTTGGAATGAGGGATTATCATGACTCCACTACTTAAACTTGTTAAGAAACAGGACACTATTTCACTTATTATTTTGATTCTTCTTATTCCTGTAGTCACAAGATTAAATGGGAGTGTTAATTTCATTTATATTCTTCTTACAAGTAATTATATTACCTTGATTCTAAATATTGCATGTCTTGTATTGATGTATAAGAAGATCATGATCATCAATGGGATTAATCATACTTTAATTACACGTAAGGGCTATAAGAATACAAAACATAATATTTATGCCTTTATGATCATGACTACACTTCTTTTCTTAGCTATTCTCTATGGCTTCTTATTTCTTGTATATGGTATCTCTCAAATGAGTATCAAGCTACTATTGATGTTAGTTATTTATACATTGCTATTTTTATTTGAGATATCCATTATTTACTTACAGTTCAATAGAAAATCAAATATTCTCTATATCGCTTTACCTATCATTATCAATCTTGTTTATCATTACATGTTCTTCTAGGAGGTAATGAAGATGTTGAAAGTCAATCATATTAAAAAGAGCTTTAAACAAAACACTGTATTAGAAGATATCAATCTAGAAATAAATAAAGCAGAATGTCTCTATATACATGGAAAGAATGGATGTGGTAAATCTACACTCTTTAAGATCATCTGCGATATTATTCAAACTGATTCAGGCACTATTAAAAAGAAGCCTGATACATATATTGGTGCACTTATAGAAAATCCAGGATTTTTTGAAAATGAGTCTTTAAGATTCAATCTTGAATTTCTTGCTTCTATCAATCATCACTATAATGAAGAAAGAATAAGAAAACTATGTCATATGTACTCATTAGATTATGATAGTTCTTCCACACTTAAGAATTATTCTGTAGGTATGAGACAAAAAGCAGGTATTATTCAAGCAGTGATGGAAGATCAGAACCTTATTTTCTTTGATGAACCAACAAGAGGCTTGGATGAAGAGAGTATTATCGTATTTGAGAATATGGTCAATACACTAGTAGAAAGTGGTAAAAGTATAGTGATTGCATCACATGACCGCTTAGCACGTGTAAACTATACGCATACCTATTTACTAGAAGAGGGGAAGCTTCAAAGTGAAGACTATTAAGAACTATGTTTCTCTCTTCATTCTATTTCTTATATGTAAAGAAGCATTTCATATCAACTTTATTGATTATGCAGATATCAAATACTTCTTTCCTCAAAGACCTATTTATATTGTTTTCTCACTTCTAGTTAATTACTTGTATTTAAAAATAGTGTTCGACTGTATCTTCCAATATATAGAAATAGATACATTCTCAATCATCAGAATGGGAAGAAAGAAGTATCATACAACGATGTTCAAAAAAATAGTGGATACACTTGTTGTATTTGTTTTGTTTTCTATTCTCACTGATTTCTTTTTCTATGATATTTGTATCTTAGGACTTATAGGAATAGTCTGTATTGAAATAGTTGTAGGACTATGTATGTCTTTATTCTATAAAAGATTAGGTTCTCATACGTTCATGATTACATTTATACTTATCGTTTTTACTAAATATCTCATTACTTTGGCTTCAGGAATTATGTCTTGAAGCCTTTTGTGTTATTATAGTCTCTAGGAGGTGTTCTATGAAACTCATATTTTGTGATATGGATGGTTCATTACTGAATCACTATAAAAAAATCTCACCACGAACACTAGAAACACTCATCAAACTACAAGAGAAGGGAATAGGTGTGATTCTCTCTAGTGGTAGACATATTAATAGTCTAAAGAAGTATGGCAATATGCTTCATTTTGAAAAATTTCCAATGAGTGGCTATTCCTGCATCAATGGCCAAAGCTATCATGATCATTTAGGTAATAAGATATTTGAACATGAACGTTTAAACTATGACGATTATCTAAAAATAAGAAAATATGCGAAAGATCATCATTATGGCTTTATCGTATATATAAAGAATAAAAGAATCATGTTTCACTATAACGAATCATTACTTGTTCGATTACTACATCTTCATAAACCAATACACGTTGATACAATCTTTGATAAGTTTGTCTTTTATGGATGTCCTTCTTTTGACACACAAGGATTAGATTATACATGTTCTTTAGTTGATCCTTATTGGCTTGAAATAGGACCAAAAGGTGTGGATAAAGGAACAATGTTAGAAAGAATTGCAGAGTATCACCACATAGATTTAAATGATACAATTGCTTTTGGAAATGGTGAAAATGATCTTCCTATGCTTATTAAAGCGGGAACAGGTGTCGCAATGGGTAATGCATTTAAACATGTGAAAGAACAATCCGATGCAGTATGTGATGATTGTGATTGTGATGGAATAGGTAAATATCTGGAGGAATTACTATTATGATGAATATGACAAGTTATTATGATTTTTCAGGACAGAAGTTTGGTTATCCTCTCTCTTTAAGTATCAACAGTTTTGATCGTCATATCTTTTCTAGACAAAATAGTTTAGAGCTCTCTTATGTCTTGCAGGGAGAATATCAGATAGTGACAGAGAAGTTTACTTCTAAGTTATCTAAAGGTGAACTTGTGATGATTGCCCCTGGAGATATACATTTAATCTCTCATAAGAAAGACGGAGTGATTCTTACAATACATATAGATTTTGATCGTATGACTACTGCAATGAGTGGGAATAGTAATGAGGCTTTTTCTACAATGATTGTCACAAATCAGGCCTATGATCAATTAAAAAATAAGATATCAGGAATCCTCAAACTTATTAGACAGGAAAACTATAACCTATATACTTTGAATGCCTATATGATGGATATCCTCTCTATTGCTTCTCAGGTCTCTTTCTCTATGTCTTCTTTACCTTTACAGGATGAAGCCCATAAGAACTATATGCAGGCTATTTTATATATAGACTCACACTATAATGAAAATCTTACTTTAGGTGATGTGGCAGATACACTTTCATTTAGCTTAAGTTATACGTCTAAACTCTTTAAGAAGTTTACTGGTATTACTTTTATTAAATACTTAAACAGTGTACGTATTCGTGCTTCTCTAGAAGATCTGTTAGAAGGAATAAAGAATATATCAGAGATATCAGATGAATGTGGTATGCCTAATTCTAAGGCTTATACAGAAGCGTTTAAAGAGATCTATGGTATATCACCTAGCAATTATAGAAAACGTTTTAAGAAGAATTTTGCGCCTACTGTAGAAAAAGAAATGAAACTTCATGACTTTGATAGTATACTAGAAGACTTTATTAATGAAGAAGAAACAGTCTATGAAGATGAAAAGTGTAAGATTACTTTAAATGCAGAACATATTAAACTAGAAACAGAAGAAGAAATTAAAATATCAAACAAAGGTAAGCGTATACAAATTGTTTTATAACAGTCATATATTGTCTTCTTATAACTACAAGAAGGCAAAATATGACTGTTTTTATATATGTGCATGATTTTTTATTCACAAGAGGAGTGTTATAATGGTGACGAAAGAGAGGATATATCAATGAAGGAATTTTCACATTTATTTTCACCTATTAAAGTCGGTGAAACAGTCGTAAAAAACAGAGTTTTTATGCCTCCTATCAGTACAAACTTAGCTGATAAAGGTTATGTAACTGATGCGCTTGTTGCACATTATGCAGCACGTGCAAAGGGTGGTGTTGGTTTAATCGTTACTGAAGTCACTACCGTAGAACCAACATATATCTATTTACCAGGAGATATGTCTATTCATGATGATAGCTTTATTCCTGGATGGAAAAAATTAACTGAAGCTGTACATCAGTATGATTGTAAGATCTTACCACAGTTATTCCACCCAGCTTATATGGCTTTCCCAATTCCTGGTACACCAAGATTAATCGCACCAAGTAATGTAGGACCATATTATGCAAAAGAAGCACCACGTTCAGTTACTAAAGAAGAATTAAAGGTTATTATTAAACAGTTTGGTGAAGCGGCTTTAAGAGTAAAGACTGCAGGAGCTGATGGTGTTGAAATCCATGCAGCACATGCGCATGGTTTATTAGGTGGTTTCTTATCTCCTTTATATAATAAGAGAACAGATGAATACGGAGGAGATATCTCTTGTAGATTAAGACTTACTTTAGAAGTCATTGAAGAAGTACGTAAGATGTGTGGTAAGGACTTTATCATTGATGTACGTATTTCTGGTGATGAATATACTGATGGTGGTTTAAACATCAATGATATGATCTATGTTTCTAAGACATTAGAAAAAGCAGGTGTTGATATGCTTCATGTTTCTGGTGGTACAACTATTGCGAGAGGAAGTTCTATTCCAGCACCAGGTACTAAGATGGGTTCACATGCATTATTAAGTGAAGAAATCAAGAAGCATGTATCTATTCCAGTGGCAACAGTAGGACGTATTACTGAACCTTGGATTGCAGATGAACTTATTGCGAATGATAAAGCAGATATCTGTATGATCGGTCGTGCTAACTTATGTGATGCAGAATTTGTGAACAAGGCAATGAGTGGTCATGTAGAAGATATTAGACCATGTATTGGATGTTTACGCTGTTTAACAGGCATCATGTTTGGTAAACGTGTATCTTGTACAATCAATCCATCATTAGAAATTGAAAATGAAGATACAATTAAAGAAGCAGAAGAAAAGAAGAATATTCTTGTCATTGGTAGTGGACCAGCTGGTATGGAAGCTGCATTCGTGGCTCATAAGAGAGGTCATCATGTTGTATTATGCGAAAAGGATGATAAGTTAGGTGGAGAAATGAACTTAGCTGCAGTTCCTATTGCAAAACAGGATTTAACACTCGTTATCAAGTATATGGCTCATAAACTTGAAGGTGTGGATGTAAGATTAAATACAGAAGTGACATTAGAAATGTTAAAGAATGAGTTTAAGGATTATGAAGTTATTGCAGGTACTGGTGCATCTCCAATCGTTATTAATCCATTTACTCAGTTTAAATCATGGATGACAGCTGATGATGTACTTGCTGGTAGAGCGTTCCCAGGTCGTAAGATCGTTATTATTGGTGGTGGATCAGTAGGATGTGAAACAGCTGATTACTTAGCACCATTAATTAATGACTTATTCCCTAGAAATAGAGATGTCACTATTTTAGAAATGGCAGACGGAGTCATGATGAATGAATCAGGACCAGGCAGAAGCTTACTTGTAAGAAGAATGATGGAAAAAGGTGTCAAAATCATTACAAGTGCTAAGGTAGATTCAGTGACTGAAACTGAAATCAACTATACACAAGACGATGTGACTCATACTATTAAGGATGCAGATACACTTATCTTTGCGGCTGGTTATAAGAAGAACCAAGCAGTAGAAGAAATGTTGGAAGAAAGTGGTCTTAACTACCATATGATTGGCGATGCCCATGAAATTGGAAATATTAAGACAGCTATTACAGAAGCATATAACCTAACAAAAGATCTATAAGACAAAGACCCTCTCATTTGAGAGGGTTTTTATTATTTGTGATATACAAATGTTTTAATGATTGTTTGTAGTTCTTGTTTAGATTCCTTCTTATCACCATTGAGCCATCCCATCATGATATAGTGGAGGGGTGTTAAGAGAGAAATTATGAAATATTTACAGTACTTCTCAATAAATGGATTATCAAATTCACGAAGAGAGACTTCATCTAGAATACGCTGCTTCTCCTTTGATAAAAAATCCTGGTAATACCACTTCTCTAATGTAATGAATATGGTTGCATGCGCTTCATAGACATCAATTACTTTCATAATAAAATCATCAGACTCTATATAGTCTTTGTCTTCTATTCTATCTAGATAAGTATATTTAAATAGATTAAAATATATTTCTTTTAAAACATCATCCTTAGAACGATAATGGAGATAAAATGCCTGCCTCGACACATCAGCATTATGACATATCTTTCCTATTGTCAGATCTTCATAATCACTCTCCTTTAGTAATTCCACAGTGCTTTCATAAAGTCTTTTCTTCGCTTCTTTTTTCATATCGTGATCCGCCTTTAATTCAATTTTACCTTATTTTAAGGCAATAAAAAAGCATCAACTCTTTTGGAGTTGAAACTTTTCGCTTTATATGTCAAATTTGACATTTATTTGTTTTGAAAAGCTCTATCATCTATCTCTATCACATTCCAAAACAAAGCATATCCATCTTTACCGCCACTATTAGCCCAGGCACTTTCTTTGTGTATTTCTCCTCGAGGACTCCAGTCATATTCATCATCAACACAAGATTCTATATCAATATTCATAGAATTAAAGCTCTTAGAAGCACTCTCATACAATGCCTTCACTGCTTCAGCGTGTGTTTGAAATAGTCCTTCTACTTCAATGTTTTCTCCATTTTCATTGTCTCCATAAATGACTGCATACATAGTAACACCTTCTTTCTTCTTTCATTATAGTTCTTTTACTTGTAACTGTTAAATAATAAGAAAAGTAATTTCTTATAAACATAATATTACTGTACTTATTTACACAAAATTATGCTAGAATGCATGTATATCATAACTAGGAGAAGAATATGAAAATAACAGATTTGATGAGTAAAGAAGCCATCAAGATTCATGGACATGCCTCTAGCAAGATGGATGCAATTGAACAAATGGTATCTTTAATGTATAGACAGGGTAATGTCTCTGATAAAGAAGTATATAAAGAAGCAGTTATAGAAAGAGAAAATCTTTCTACTACAGGTATGGTAGATGGTATTGCGATTCCTCATGCAAGAACAAATGCGATTACTCAAGCAGGTATTGCGGCAATGACACTACCTGAGGGTGTAGATTATGAGTCTATGGATGGGCAGCCTACGACTCTTATTTTCTTGATTGGGGCACCGGATAATGGCGAAAATTTACATTTACAGGTATTAAGTGAATTATCTACATTACTTATGGATCATGATTTCTGTGAAGATTTAAAGAATGCAGGAACACCTGAAGAATTCTTATCTATTATTGATTTAGCACAAAGTGCTAAACATGAAGCAGAAACAGTAGAACATCCAGAAGTCTTAGCAGTCACTGCCTGCCCTACAGGAATTGCACATACTTATATGGCTGCAGAAGCATTAGAAAAGAAAGCTAAAGAAATGGGTGTATCTATTAAAGTAGAAACACAGGGTTCAGTAGGGGTTAAGAATGAACTCACTCAAGAAGATATAGAAAACGCAAAGGGTGTTATTATTGCGGCTGATAAGAATATCTCTTTAAACCGTTTTAATGGTTTACCACTTTATAGTTGTCCTGTGGCAAGAGGGATTGATGAACCAGAAAAGCTTATTCAGATTATCTTAAATCAACGAGTACCAGTCTATAAGGGTGAAAAAATAAAAGTAGAAAATAATCAGGAAAAGGGATGGCGTATTCCTTATAAACATTTAATGAATGGTTTCTCTCATGCTTTACCTATTCTAGTGGCTGCAGGGTTTATGAGTGTATTTGCACTTGGTTTTACATTTCTTGAACATACACAGTACTTTGATATTTTGAATGTACTTGGAAATATTCTCTATTTATTTGTTTTACCTGTATTTTCAGGCTATATTGCGATGAGTATTGCGGATCGTCCAGCCTTAGGACCAGGACTAGTATGTGGTTATATTGCCTATAGTGGTTTTTCATTAAATTGGACTTATAACCCATATGACGCTCTAGCAAACTCATCAGGCTTCTTAGGAGCTATAGTAGGAGGTTTTCTTGCTGGATACTTAGTACTTGCAGTAAAAAGATTGTTTAAGAATATTCCTGATATGTTTGATGGTATTAAACCAGTTTTACTTTATCCAGTATTAGGTATACTTGCATCTGGTATAGCGATGATAGTACTTAATACATATTTAGTTAAGTGTCATACACTCATTATCGATCATCTCTATGATCTGCCTCTTATTTCAGTCGTTATTATTGGTGCATCACTTGGTGCGATGATGTCTATTGATATGGGTGGATCTATTAATAAGTTTGCTTATCTATTTGCGAATGCTTTAGTCTTTACTCAAGCCCCTAATTCAGATGTGATCATGGCTGCTGTAATGGGTGCTGGTATGATTCCACCTCTTGCGATTGGTTTCTCTACACTTATATTTAAGGAAAGATGGACTAAAGAAGAAAGAGGTACTACTTTAAAGAATATTATTATGGGCTTATCATTTGTATCAGAAGGGGCCATTCCTTTTATGAAGAAGGATCAAAAGCACATCCTGCCTGCATGCATCTTAGGTTCATTTATTACAGGCGCACTATCTGCATACTATAAATGTGGTATAAAGGTACCTCATGGTGGTATCTGGGTGATCTATCTCATGACTAATCCATTTAAGTATGTCATAGCACTTCTAGCTGGTACAATTGTAGCAGGTCTTATTATTACATTTACACACAAGTCTGAGAATTAACTCAGGCTTTTTTGACGTAAAAAAAGAGGCGCCTTGGCACCTCCCGCGATTGCAGGCTTCACGAGTATCTGCAATCTAATCACAAAAGTAATATAAAACTATATGGCACAGTAAGTCAATTATTATGAAAAAGAAAAAGCACAAAAGTTTAGATGGACACAAGAAAAATTTTACATTTTACGTTTCTCATGGAGGTATAAGTAAAAACTTTATATAATTAAATAAATGAGGTGAAGCAATGAATAAATTATTACTATTGCACGAATTACTTAATATGGTAAATAAAGACAAGTGTGCTGAAATATATAATACAGACCATTATTTCAATATAAAACTATATGATTATAATTCTTTAGAGGATTATCAAGAAGCAATAGAAGATTAAGGTGATACTATGGGAAGAATATCAACACTATTTCAAACAATTAAAGATCTAAACAAAGATCGATGGGTCAGAAAATATAATCCTCATCAACGATTTTACGTTGATGTAGATTGGTATAATACTGAAGAAGACTATTTAAATGCACTACGTGATGATTGGAAATCTGAAGCAGATCCATTTGATGAATGTGATTATTATGTTGATGTAACTAAATATGATAATTTTGAAGACTATGAAAAAGCAGTTAATATATGTTTAGAACACCTTGAATGGATTGAAGAAGTATCTAGATATGGTGACTTTGATATTGATCCACAAAACTATAAAAATGAAGATACTTATCTAGATGCTCTAACAAAGAAAATAAAAGAGAAGTATGATCCTGAAAATGAATTTTATTGTATTGATCCTCTAGATTATGATTCACCTGATGAATATTTTTATGAAATAAGTGAAAGAATACATTGGTTAGAACTATATGATCCAAATCATCAATATCCTGTTGATCCAAGTGAGTTTAGTGATGAAGAAGACTATGTAGAAGCTGTCAATGAGTGGAAAGACTATGTTGCAAGTCTTGATGCAGAATTAGATGAAGAAGTTTTAAAGTCTGATGATATGGATGATTATCGCAATAAAGCATTAAAACAAATGTCTAGAAAACGTCCAAACTCTGTTGAGTATCATTTGGATAATATAGTAGAAGTTTCTCAAGAGGGTGATGTATCTGAAGATGATAAAAAATCTTGGGAAGATAAACATAATTTCTATAATTCATTTAGTTCAGTTGATCCTACACAGTATGATCGTGAATTAGATTATCTTGATGATTTACGTAAACAATGGAAAGAATACTATGACCCTTCTGATATGTATGATGTAGATCCAAAGGATTATGATAATGAAGAGGAGTATATGGAAGCTATTAAACAATATATTAAATCCAAGTATAGGTAATATTTCTCTATGTATATTTGTTATACTACGATATGTAACATACGCTTACATTTATGATAAACATAAAACATATAAATAAATTTGCTTTTTTCGAAATGAACTGTTGACAAATGAAAATATCAGACTATTATATAAACATACATACGAAACAGAGCGATGAACAAGATACGATTTCTAATCCGCTTCCTATAGAGAGCATCCAGTTGGTGGAAAGGATGCAGGTAATGATTATGGGACCATCCCTTGTGAGCTGTTTTCTTGAAAATAATAGTAAAGAAATCCGTAATTTCTGCGTTAAAGAAATAGCATTCATGGGATGTGAAGTGGTGATGTAAATCACAATCTAAGTGGTACCGCGGAAACGAAGGTTTTCGTCTTAGGCAGGTCATTCTAAGACGAAAGCCTTTTTTATATCTGTTTTATATGTATAAAGTAATTCTGGGGGGAATTTATTTATGAATGGTTTACTTTTACTTGGATTAGCAGCCCTTATCCTAGTAGTAGCCTATCTATGTTATGGTCGCTATTTAGTAAAAACTTGGGGTATTGATCCTAATGCAACAACACCTGCTGTTGCAAAAGAAGATGGCGTAGACTATGTACCAACTAATAAATGGACAGTCTTTGCTCATCAGTTCTCATCTATCGCTGGTGCTGGACCAGTTACTGGACCAGTTATGGCTATGATGTTTGGTTGGTTACCTGCATTCTTATGGGTAGTCATCGGTGGTGTATTCTTCGGTGCTGTACAGGACTTCGGTGCACTTTATGCTTCAGTTAAATCTGAAGGTAAGTCAATGGGTCAGATTATCGAAAAATACATTGGTAGAACTGGTAAGAAATTATTCTTCTTATTCTGCTGGGTCTTCACATTAATCGTTATTGCTGCTTTTGCAGACATGGTTGCTGGAACATTCAATGGTTTCAGTGTTGAAGGAGCTAAGCTTGCACCTAATGCCAGTGCTGCTTCTATCTCTATTCTTTATGTATTTGTTGCTATGGCATTTGGTTTATTATTACGTAAAGTTAACCTTGAAGGTTGGCCAAAAGTTGTACTTGGAATTGTATTAATCGTTGCAATGCTTGCAGTTGGTATCAAATTCCCAGTATATGCAACTAAACAAACTTGGATCTATTTAGTATTCGTGTATATTTTCTTTGCATCTGTTACACCAATGTGGTTATTAAAAGGTCCACGTGACTACTTAACTACATTCCTATTCATCGGTATGATTGCAGCAGCAGTTGTAGGTGTATTTATGAGTAACCCAACTGTTACTGTACCAGCGTTCACTGGATTCAAATCAGCTACAGGAAGTTACTTATTCCCAACATTATTCGTAACTATCGCTTGTGGTGCCGTATCTGGTTTCCATTCTCTTGTATCTTCAGAAACTTCTTCTAAGATGATCAAGAATGAAAAAGATATGCTTCAGGTTGGTTATGGTTCAATGTTGTTAGAATCATTACTTGCAGTATTAGTTATCGTTATCGTTGGTTCATTACCAAACTTAAAACAGACTGGTGTCTTAGATTCAGCTCTTGCTAATATGGCTTTAGCTGATACAGCTACACCTTTCACTAAGTTCTCTGCTGGTGTTACTGGCTTAGTAGCACAGCTTGGTTTACCACAGTCTTGGGGACTTTGTATCATGACTATGTTTGTTTCAGCTCTTGCATTAACTTCTCTTGATGCAGTAGCTAGAATCTCACGTATGTCTTTCCAGGAATTCTTCGAAGTAGAAGAAGGAGAAACTCCATCACAGTTAGTATCTGTCTTAACTAATAAATACGTTTCAACACTTATTTCACTCTTTTTTGGTTATTTATTAAGCTTAGGCGGATATGTTAACATCTGGCCATTATTCGGTTCAGCAAACCAGTTACTTGCTGCAATGGTATTAATCTCACTTGTTGTATTCTTAAAGGTTACTGGAAGAAAAGGTTTCATGTTATATGTACCAATGGTATTAATGTTCATTGTTACTATGACAGCTTTAGTGCAGGCTATCTATGCAATTGTAATGAAGCTATTTGTTGCTGGTGGATTTATGATTATGACAGATGGTTTACAGTTAGTTGTTGCCGTATTATTAGTCGCTCTTGGACTTATGATTACTTTCCATTCAACTGGTAAGTTAGTTAATTCGAACCTTTAATTTTTAAGGGGGGTCAATAGAAAACTCGCTTTA
>UMJY01037940.1_pt1 | contig 38700 bp, 40 predicted proteins | sample 1966191 | NCBI WGS metagenome assembly UMJY01 (sample SAMEA4836161, study PRJEB28245) | human gut metagenome | biome: gut microbiome; material: fecal sample | place: Denmark | collected 2008 | reverse complement strand
TCCGCGAGCGCGGGCATCTGCTCGAGTACATCTCCGTCGGCGTGGCCACGCTGGGCGTGCTGATAAGCACGGTGCAGTACGGCTCCTTCCCCATCGTGGCGGTGCTCTGCGCCTTCTCCTGGCCGCTCTACGCCACGGTCAAGAAGGCGGCGAATTCCGACCCGATAATCAGCATCGCCGTGGAGACGACGCTGCTGACGCCCTTTGCCATCATCGCGTCTATCATCTTTTTCCGCGGCGAGGGCGGCATGGCCTCCATCGACCTCTCCGGCTCCGTGCTGCTGGTGCTCTCCGGCATAGTCGCGGCGACGCCGATGATACTCTACACCTACGTCGTCAACGACCTGCCCTTCAAGGTCGTGGGCATCATGCAGTACACCAGCTCGACCATCACCTTCATCTGCGGCATACTCTTCCTCAACGAGAGCGCGACGCCCTCCAAGCTCATCATGTTCGGCTTCATCGTCGTCGGCCTCATCATCTTCACGGCCGGCAGCTTCAAACGGCAAAAGGAGTCCCTTCCGGACCACGCGGGCTCCAAATGATGCGAGGCAGGGTGCGTTTTTCGCGCGCCCTGCCCTGTTTTTATGCTGTGCAACTGCCGGTTGCTAAATTTTAAAGGCCGCTTGGTTGACCTTCCTGCGGCGCGGCGGGTATACTCGCGATATAATGACCCAGGAGGTACAACTGTTCATGGCGCTTTCAGAAACAATATACCGGCTCCGGACGGAGCATGGGCTCTCTCAGGGCGACCTGGCCGCGGAGCTGGACGTCTCCCGACAGTCGATATCCAAGTGGGAGACCGGAAGCTCGGTGCCGGAGCTGGACAAACTCGTGGCGATGAGCCGGCTCTTCGGCGTGTCGCTCGACGAGCTGGTGCTCGGCGAGGCCCAATCGGACGGCGCTGAGAGCGTCAAGGCTCCGGAGCCGGAGACAAGGCCGGTGGAGCGCGGCCGGTCCCTGACCCAGACCATAGTGGGCGCGGTGCTCCTGGCCGTGGGTGCGCTGGCCTTTCTCCTCGTGACCCTGCTCGGCGGCGTGCTCACGGGGCTGGTTCTGGCCCTGCCCTTCCTGCTCTGCGGCGTCATCTGCCTTGCGGTCCGGCGCGGGGCCGGGCTCTGGTGCGCGTGGCTGCTGTTCGTCGGCTTCGAGAGCTATATCTGCTATGCCACCGGCTACTCCAGCCCCTTCGCTGTGCTGAGGGTGATACTGCTCGTGCCGGTCGCGTCGTCGCACTACATGCTGCTGGCCATATGGGCCGTCATATATGCCGGTCTGCTGGCCGGGACGGCGCTTTACTTTGCCGGGCGGCCGATCCTGTCGCCGAGGCGGGAGGCGCGGTTGGCTCTGGCGGCGGCGCTGGTCTTTGCCGCGACGTTTTTGTTGGGGCTCCTGGGAGGGCTGCCTCGTTTTGTGCTGCTCGTTTTCCCGTTCGTCCGCTATGTCATGTTCACTGTGCTCGTCACGGTGGGGCTCAGGTATCTGCGGGCGAGAAAGCGTAAATAAATTTGACCCGGGCGCGGTTCACACCGTATCCGGGTCTTTTAGTGCCCTTATCCTGATGCCAGAGTCTGCCACCAGATACACCGAGCCGCCCACGGCCATGGCCGCGAGGACGGCGGCGAAGATCAAGTTCATGTCCCGCTCCATGCTAGAGCCGTCGCCGAAGGCCAGGAACATCGCGCCCTGGAGGAAGAACATCGACACCAGAGCCGTCATCAGCGCCAGAGCGTTAGCCGCGGAATAGACGGGCGAGCCCGCGCCGCGGAAGCGGCAGATATTCACTATCGCCATCGTGAGGCTGTAAAACGTATACGCCGCGGCGGCGAAGATGAGGTGCCCGGGATACTCCGTCGCGCCGCCGGTGTAGACCGACACGGCCCCTATAACCGCGATGGGCACGGTCATCACCGCCAGCAGCCAGCCGCAGAAGCGGCGCTTTTTGTAGCCCGCGAGCAGGCTGCCCGTACCGCCGCGCAGCAGCAGGAAGCGCGCCGCGCTCAGCACCAGGTAATACGCCGCCATGGCGCCGAACCAGACCGAGCCGAGCAGCAGGCCCAGCGCCGCCTTGTAAACCGAGTAGCACAGGTTCACGCCGAAGGAGACGGTCAGTCTCAGGCGCAGGCGGAAGTCGAGGTCCGTCCTGTACCGCCGGACATGCCGGTTCTCCATTGCCCGCTCACGCCAGCGCCGCGCGTCCGTTATGAGGCGCAGCGTCACAGCCGTTAGGCTGTACGCGGAGAGGACATAGCTCGCATACGCCATGGCCGTGTCCTCCAGCCCGAGCGTGAACACCGCCGCAAGCGCCGCGGCGGAGATGACCGCCAGCGGTGCCAGGAGTACAAGGCGCGGGCGCAGCAGCTTGTTCGTGATGTGCAGCAGACGCTCCATTCCCGCTTATTTCAGGCCCTTGCAGACCGGAAGCAGCGAGAGCAGCAGCACTATGCCGACGAGGCCGACCACCACGCCAGCTATGAGCATGTTCTCCCAGACCATGACCATGCACATGCCGACGCCCAGCGCCAGCGCACCGGCGGCGGCGAGGGCCGCTATGCCGACGGCGCGGGCAGTCAGCTTAACGGGCGTCTTGCCGAGCATTTTGCGACGGATGATGACCATGGCGAGCAGCATGACGAGCCCCGCCGCGCCCAATATCACGCCTGCGTCGAACGAGCCCCACTCCGTCACGAGGCACATGCACATGCCGAGCGCGAAGAGCACGCCGCCTATCGTGCTGAGTATCAGCGTCACGAAATCTGCCTTTTTCATTTGCTCTCCCCTTCTTCGGCCTTTTTGCGCAGCCTCTCGCGAGCCTGCTCGGTGGTCTCCCCGTCCTCGGCGAGGAAGCTGTCGATAAAGGCGTCCTCGATCTTGCGGAAGCCGCCGACTACGCCGCTTTCGACGCTCTTGTAGCCGGAGACGACCCCGTTTTCGATGTTCTTATAGCCCGTTGTAACGGCCTGTTCTATCTTCTTGTTGGCTTTGCTTATGGTAGACATTTTTTCGTTGCTCCTTTAATCCAACACTTGTTGGTTTTTACGGTTCATAGTATAATGGAGCCAAAGGCATATATCAATCACCAATAACACAACATTTGTTGAGATAAAGGAGCTTCGCATGAACACACCGAACAACAGGCGGCGCAAGGCGTCGCGGGACAGGATAGAGACGGCGTTTGTGCGCCTTTTGCAGGACCGGGAGCTGAGCCAGCTGAGCGTGACGGCGATATGTCAGGAGGCCGACGTGAACCGGACGACGTTCTACGCGAACTATCTGGACATCTACGACCTGGCCGACGCCGTGCAGAAGCGGCTGGAGGAGGGCGTGCGCGAGATATACAGCGGCGAGGGCTCCATAGGCATGAGCGAGCAGGGCTTTCAAAAGCTATTTGAGCACATACGGGACAACCAGCTCTTCTACAAGACCTATTTCAAGCTCGGGCTCGACGGCCGATATGAGCTGACCGAGCACGACCTTAAAAGCACCGCCGAGTACTACCTCGGCGAGCGCATGGAGAGGCACCTCGAATATCACCTCGAGTTCTTCCGCAGCGGCCTGAACGCGATAATCAAGCTCTGGCTGAAAAACGGCTGCCGCGAGACGCCCGAGGAGATGGCGGACGTCATCGCCGCGGAGTACAGCCGAGGATAAAGCAAAAGACACGGCGCTTTTTGCGCCGTGTCTTTTTTCATTCCCAGGTCTTCCAGACCTCGGGGCAGTAGCCGACGGTGGCCTGTTTGCCGTTTCGCACCACCGGGGTCTTGATGTTGTCCGGGTACTCCAGCAGCCGCTCTATGCGCGCCGCGTCGTTTGCCATGTACTTTATGAGGTCCGCGTCCGGGGCCTTGGGGTCTATGAGGTTCTCCAGCCCCACCGCCGCGCGGACGGACTCGAACTCCTTCTTGCTCATGCCGTAGCGCGGGAGGTCGATGGACTGGAATTTTATCCTCCGCTCCTTGAAATAGCGCTCCGCCTTCTTGGTGTCGAAGCATTTGCTGCGTCCGAATATCTGAATGTTCATGTCGACCGCTCCAATATGTCCATGAGATTGTTGTAAAAGATGTCGCGTACGAGGCTCTCGGGGTGGTTGCGGCGCAGCAGGGCCTCGTATATCCTGCCCACGTCCTGCACGCCCGCTATGCCGCGCGGCGTGTCGTCTATGCCGTCGAGGTCGGCGCCGATGAACACGGCCCTCTCGCCGCCGAGGGCGAGGAAGTGCTCGATGTGCGCGCAGCAGGCTTCGACGTCCCGCGTGAGGCCTAGGAAGTCCGGGCAGAGATTCAATCCGGCCCCGCCGCCGCGCTTCACCAGCGCCTCGAACTGAGCGTCCGTGAGGTTGCGCGGGAAGTCCGAGCAGAGCGCCGCCGCGTTCGAGTGGCTGGCGAGGACGGGCCGGGTGCCGACCTCCAGCACGTCCCAAAACGTGCGCTCCGAGGCGTGGGAGAGGTCGATGGCGACGCCCATGTCCTGCGCCGCGCGGACGAAGGCGCGGCCCCTGTCCGTGAGCCCTCCCCCGCCGTCCATGGCCGAGCCGCAGAGCTCGTTATCCGAGTTCCAGCAGAGGTTCACCATGATTAGGTCGTCGCGCTCGTGCGCCTCGCGCAGGCGCTCTATGGAGCAGTCCAGCTGCTCCATGCCCTCAAGCGAGAGGAAGGCCGCTATCTGGCCCCGCTCCGCCGCGGTCTTTGCCTCGGCGACGCTTCGGCAGAGGACACCGCGGCCGCTTTTTTGCAGCTCCGAGCGCAGCAGCGCGGTCTTTTCCTCGTACTGCCCGCCCCAGACAGCGAAGAACTGCGCCGCGGGGGCGTAGGCCGCGAGGCGGGTGAGGTCGAGCTGGTATTCGTTTTTTTCGAGGCTCCCGCCGTACTTGAGTACGGAGGTCACGGTGTCGCAGTGCGCGTCAAAATAAGGTATCGTCATATCAAACCGCGCGCTTTGGCCGCGGCCTCGAGCCGCAGCAGCGCCTTTTCGATATACTCGCGCGGACAGGCGAGGTTCACGCGGTGGAAGAGCTCATAGCCCGAGCCGAACACGTCCCCGCCCTCGGTGTAGAACCGGGCGTCCCCGTGCAGGAAGGCCGTGAGCTCCTCCGGGCTCAGCCCGGCGCGGCGGCCGTCCATCCAGGCGAGGTAGGTGCCCTCCGGCATGTGGCAGGAGAACACCGGCACGCGCTCGGCGAGGAAGTCCGTGAAGAGGCGGCAGTTGCCCTCGAGCACCTTCAGGCACTCGTCGAGCCAGGGCCCGGCGCTCTTGTAGGCGGCCTCGCAGGCGGCGTAGCCGAAGCTGTTAAAGTAGCCGCCCATGTCGCGCGCCACGGTGGCCTTCACGCGCTCGCGGAGCTCTGGGTTCGATATCACCACATTTGAGATGGTCATGCCCGCGATGTTGAAGGTCTTGCTCGGCGCGGTGAGGACCACGCTGTTTGCGGCCAGCTCCTCTGAGATGGAGGCAAAGACGCTGTGCTCGTGCCCGGGGTAGGTTATGTCGAAGTGTATCTCGTCCGACACTACCTTGACGCCGTGGCGGAGGCAGATCTCGCCCACGCGGGAGAGTTCCTCGCGCGTCCAGACTCGGCCCGTGGGGTTCTGCGGGCTGCAAAGTATGTAGAGCTTGACCTGCTCTCGCTCTATCTTCCGCTCCATGTCCTCGAAGTCGAAGACGTACTTGCCGCCGCGCTCCACGAGCTCGCTGCGCACCAGGCGGCGGCCGTTTTGCTCTATGGCGCGGTAAAACGGCGGGTACGAGGGGAAGTTGAGCAGTATGCCGTCCCCCGGCTCCGTCAGCGCGCGCACGCAGCAGCCGACGGCGAGCACGAGGCCATAGGTCTGGAACAGCCACTCCGGCTCGATGTGCCAGCCGTGGCGGCGCTCCATCCACGAGACTATCTCGCGCTTGAGGCTCTCGGGCGCTCCGGCGTAGCCGAAGGTGCCCGCGGTGACGTGGCGCTCGAGCGCCGCGGCTATCTCGGGCGCGAGGGTGAACTTCATCTCCGCGACGCCGAAGTCTATGGCGTCCGGCGTGCACTCCCCAAATTCAGCAAGGCGCCCCCACATGGGAGCGCCGCTGCCAAATGCGGGGTGCAGGGTCGTAAAATCGTATGCCATACCCGTCTCCCCTATTCGTATTTTTATATCTCGGTGATGACCGGCAGTATCATGGGACTGCGCTTGGTCGTCTTGTAGAGGTAGCCCGTCAGATTGGTGCGGACCTTGTTCTTGATGCCGGCCCAGTCGGTGATGTGCTGGTGGCGGCAGCTCTCGAGGCTCTCGAAGATGACGCGCTTCATCTCCTCGATGAGGTCCTCGGACTCCTTCTCGTATATGAAGCCGCGCGTGACGATCTCCGGCCCGGAGACGAGCGAGCTGTCCTCGCCCGAGAGGGCCAGGACGACGACTATCATGCCGTCCTGCGCAAGGTGCTTCCTGTCGCGGAGCACGACGCTGCCGACGTCACCCACGCCGCTGCCGTCCACGAACACGCGGCCCGCGGGGACGATGTCCACGGACTTTATGCTCTTGCGGCTGAGCTCTATGACGCTGCCGTTTTCGGCGATGACGATGTTGTTCGGCGCGACGCCCATCATGCGGCCGAGCTCCGCGTGCTTGCAGAGCATGCGGTATTCGCCGTGGACCGGGATGAAGAACTTGGGCTTCGTCAGCGCCAGCATCATTTTCTGGTCCTCCTGCGAGGCGTGGCCGGAGACGTGCAGGTCGGTGTGGCGGTCATAGATGACCTCCGCGCCCTTGTGGAAGAGCTCGTCGATGACCCGGGAAATGGTCGTCTCGTTGCCCGGGATGGCGGAGGCGGAGATTATGATGCGGTCGCCCGCGTCGATGTTTATCTGCTTGTGCTCGGAGAAGGCCATGCGGTAGAGCGCGGACATGCTCTCGCCCTGGCTGCCGGTGGAGATTATGACCGTCCTGTCCTTGGGCTGGCTCTTTATCTGGTTGAGGTCCATGAGCACGCCGTCAGGGATGTCCATATAGCCCAGCTCGCGCGCGACCTTTATCATGTTCTCCATGCTCCGGCCCGTGACGGCGACCTTGCGCTTATACTTGGCCGCTACATTCACGATCTGCTGGATGCGCTGGACGTTGGAGGCGAAGGTGGTGACGATTATGCGCTTTTCGCAACCCTTGAAGAGCTCGTCGAACTTCTCGGCGACCTTGCGCTCCGAGTCCGTGTGGCCCGGGCGCTCCACGTTGGTGGAGTCCGAGAGCAGCGCCAGCACGCCCTGCTTGCCGAGCTGGCCGAGGCGCGCGATGTCTATCATCTCGCCCTGGATGGGCGTGACGTCTATCTTGAAGTCGCCGGTGTGGATGACCATACCGATGGGCGTCCGGATGGCGAGGGCCACGGAGTCCGCGATGGAGTGGTTGACGTGGATCATCTCCACCTCGAAGCAGCCGAGGCGGAAACGGTCGCCGGCCTTTTTCGTGAAGATCTGCGTGTTATAGAGGAGGTCGAACTCCTCGAGCTTGAGCTCGATTATGCCCGCGGTGAGGCTTGTGGCGTAGATGGGCACGTCCAGCTCGCGCATGACGTAGGGCAGAGCGCCGATGTGGTCCTCGTGGCCGTGGGTGATGACTATGCCGCGGATGCGGTCCTTGTTCTGCCGCAGATAGGTGATATCGGGTATGACGGCGTCAATGCCGTAGAGCTCCTCGTCCGGAAAGCCCAGACCGCAGTCCACGACAATAATGTCCTGCCCGTATTCGTACACGGTGAGGTTCTTGCCGATCTCACCGAGGCCGCCGAGCGGGATTATTTTCAGTTTTGCCATATTATTCTCCTTAAATCTAAAATTGTCTTATGTACAACGGTTATCCAGCATTATAACCGCTAAGGCGCAAATCGATTCGCCTACATCTCCACGCGGCCTTCGAGCGCGCGCTGGAGCGTGGCATCGTCCGCGAACTCGAGGTTCGAGCCGACGGGGATGCCGTAGGCGAGGCGCGTCACCTTCACCCCGAAGGGCTTGAGCAGGCGCGAAATGTACATGGCCGTGGTCTCCCCTTCCGTGTCGGGGTTCAGGGCCATGATGACCTCCTCAACGCCGCCGCCGGCGGCGACGCGGGAGACGAGCTCGGATATCTTGAGGTCGTCCGGGCCGACGTGGCTCAGAGGCGAGAGCACGCCGTGCAGGACGTGATAGACCCCGTTATATTCCCTGCCGCGCTCGATGCTGAGCACGTCGCGTGGCTCGGCGACGACGCAGATGACGCTCTGGTCGCGCTTGCTCGAGGAGCAGATGGGGCAGATCTCCGCGTCCGTCAGGTTCTGGCACACGGAGCAGCAGCGGACGCTGCGCTTGGCCTCGGTTATCGCCGCGGCGAAGGCCTCCGCCTCCGCATCGGGCAGGGAGAGTGTGAAAAACGCGAGGCGCTGCGCGCTCTTTTTGCCGATGCCGGGGAGCAGGGCAAACTTGTCTATGAGGTTTTCAAGCGCCGCCGGGAAAAAGGACATATATTTCTACCTCTTGTGAAAAATTCAGGCTATGACATCCGCCGCCATGCGTATGCCGGCGATGGCCGCAGCGCGGTCGCTCTTGCCGAAAACGGCGCTGCCCGCAACGAGGACGTTGGCGCCCGCATCCACAACGAGCGGGGCGGTCTTTTCGTCTATGCCGCCGTCGACCTCGACATCGCGGCCGGGGCAGTACTGCTCTATGAGCGCGCGGATGCCGCGGATCTTGGGCAGCATGTCCGACATGAAGCTCTGGCCGCCGAAGCCGGGCTCCACCGTCATCACGAGCACCATGTCGAGCTTGTCGAGATAAGGCAGCACGACGGAGGCCGGCGTCCTGGGCTTTATCGCGAGGGCCGCCAGCTTGCCCTTGGATTTTATCTCGTCGAGCGCCGCGAGTATATCCTGCGGCTCGTCGGCCTCGACGTGGAAGCAGACGAGATCCGCGCCCGCGTCGCAGAACCTGCCGACGTAGCGGTGCGGCCTGTCTATCATCAGATGCACGTCCAAGAACATGTCCGTCGCCTTGCGTAGCGACTGCACCACTGGGATGCCGATGGAGATGTTCGGCACGAAGAGGCCGTCCATTACGTCGACGTGGACATAGTCCGCGCCGCCTGCCTTTATCTCCTCCACCTCGTCCGCCAGCCGGACAAAGTCCGCCGAGAGTATCGAGGGAGCTATCTTGATGTCCATATTCTACCTCCACGTAACGCGGTACAGGCCGCGGGCATAAAATATCTCAGCGGAACGGCGCGCCGGCCTTCGCTTTCATATAGGGAGTGCGGGGCTCATCCGCCCCGTGCTCCCGGTCGCAACACACATCAAAATATTATACTACGATTATACATCCCGGCGCAACAGTTTTTGTTATACACACGCCGGAAAGGCGCAAAAAAGCGGGGGTAAACCCCGCTTTTTTGCCGCTTTGCGGGCTCAGTCCCGCTTTACTATCTCCTCTGCGGACTTGAAGATGCAGTCCGCCGGCACCACGCCGCGGACGGAAGAGGTCGGGTAGATGCTCGCCCGGCGGCCGATGACGCTGCCGGGGTTCAGCACGCTGTTGCAGCCGACCTCCACGCAGTCGCCGAGCATGGCGCCGAACTTCTTCAGCCCGGTCTCGATGCGCTCGTCGCCGCCCTTGACGACGACCAGGGTCTTGTCGCTCTTGACGTTGGACGTTATGCTGCCCGCGCCCATGTGCGCGCGGTAGCCCAGCACGGAGTCGCCTACATAGTTGTAGTGCGGCACCTGTACCTTATCGAACAGCACGACGTTTTTCAGCTCCACGGAGTTGCCCACGACGCAGCCCTTGCCGACGATGGCGCTGCCGCGGATGAAGGCGCAGTGGCGCACCTCGGCCTCGTGGTCGATTATGCAGGGCCCGCCGATATAGGCGCTGGGGAAAACCTTGGCGTCCTTGGCTATCCAGACGTCATCCGCCGGGTGGTCGTACTCGCTCTCGGGCAGGGTCGCGCCGAGTTTGAGGATGAAGCCCTTTATCTCGGGCAGGACCTCCCAGGGGTATTCCTTCCCCTCAAAGAGCTCCGCCGCTATGGTATGCTCAAGGTCGAGCAGGTCGCTTATCTTATACATCATTTCACCCTCACCAGATGTCCGCTCTCACGCATGGAGTCGATTATCTCATCCACGGCGGCCTCGCAGACCTCGTCGGTCTCGGCCTCGGCCATGACGCGGAGCACGGGCTCCGTGCCGCTCTTGCGCAGCAGCACGCGGCCGCTGTCGCCGAGACGCTCCTCCACCTTCTTCACGCTCGCCTGCACGGCGGCGTCGGCCATAGTGCCGTCCTTGTCGTCCACGATGACGTTCTTGAGCACCTGCGGGTAGATGGTCACGGGGGCGGCCAGCTTCGAGAGGGGCAGCTTGGAGTCCAGCATGACCTGCATGACCTTTATGGCGGTTATCATGCCGTCGCCGGTGGTGGCGTACTTGGAGAAGATGATGTGGCCGGACTGCTCGCCGCCGATAAGGTGGCCGTTGGCGCGCATGTTCTCCCAGACGTACTTGTCGCCCACGGCGGTCTTTTCGTAGCCTATGCCCGCCTCGTCAAGCGCCTTGTAGAGGCCGAAGTTGCTCATGACGGTGGTGACGACGGTGTTGGTGTCCAGCCTGCCGCGCTCCTTCATGTGCTTGGCGCACATGTACATTATCTCGTCGCCGGAGACGTAAGCGCCGTTTTCGTCCACGGCGAGGCAGCGGTCCGCGTCGCCGTCGAAGGCGAAGCCGACGTCGAGTCCGTTTTCGCGCACCAGTTTTTGCAGAGCGCCGATGTGGGTGGAGCCGCAGTCGACGTTGATGTTGAGGCCGTCGGGCTTGTTGCCGATGACGCAGGTGTCCGCGCCCAGGGCGTCGAACACGCTCTTGGCTATCATCCAGGTGCTGCCGTTGGCGCAGTCGAGGCCGACCTTCACGCCCTTGTAGGAGTGGGTCGAGAGGCTGATGAGGTAGCCTATGTACCTGTTGCGGCCCGCGGAGTAGTCCACGGTGCGGCCGATGTCCGCGCCGGTGGCGTGGGGCGGCTCGGGGGCGACGCCGTCGAGATACGCCTCTATCTCGTCGAGGACGCTCTCCTCCATCTTCTCGCCCTGGCCGTTCAGGAGCTTTATGCCGTTGTCGTGGTAGGGGTTGTGGCTGGCGCTGATCATTACGCCGCAGTCGAAGTCGTCCACGCGCGCGATGTAGGAGACGCTGGGCGTGGTGGTGACGTGCAGCAGATAGGCGTCCGCGCCCGAGGACGTGAGGCCCGCGGAGAGGGCGCACTCATACATATAGCTGGAGCGGCGGGTGTCCTTGCCGATGACTATCTTGGCCTTATGGTCTCGGCCGTAGTACCAGCCGATGAAGCGGCCGATCTTGAATGCGTGCTCCGCCGTGAGGTCGACGTTGGCCTCGCCGCGGAAACCGTCGGTTCCGAAATATTTTGACATCTTTTCCTCCATACGAAGAGCCGCGGGAGCGCAACGTATCCCGCGGCCCGGATTGAACTTGGGTTATGACAGCTTGCTTGCGGCGGCCTCGTCCAGGTAGAGCTCGACATCTTCGTGCAGCTGGAGCAGGGACGCGGGGACTGCGATCTCGGGGCGGCCCTCGACCGTCTTCTTGATTATCTCCGCCTTGCCCTCGCCGAAGGCCATGAGGATGATGCTCTTAGCCTGCATGACGGTGTGGATGCCCATGGTGACGGCGTGGGTCGGGACATCGTCTATGGAGGCGAAGAAGCGCTTGTTGGCCTCGCGGGTGGAGTCCGTGAGCTTCACGATGTGGGTCATGGAGGTAAAGGGCGTAAGCGGCTCGTTGAAGCCGATGTGGCCGTTGTTGCCGATGCCGAGGAGCTGCAGGTCGATGCCGCCCGCGGCCTTTATCTCGGCGTCGTACTGCTCGGCCTCCTCGTCGCTCTTCACGGCGCCGGAGGGGACGTGCGTGGCCTCCATGCGGATGTCGACCTTCTCAAAGAGGTTCTTGTTCATGAAATAGCGGTAGCTCTGGTCATGCGTCCCGTCGAGGCCGATATACTCGTCGAGATTGAAGGTGGTGCACTTTGCGAAGGAGAGCTTGCCTTCCGCGCAGAGCTTTGCGAGCTCGGCATAGAGTCCCAGCGGGGTCGAGCCGGTGGCGAGGCCGAGGACGGCCTCCGGCTTCTCATTGAGGAGCTTTACATATCTCTGTGCTGCCTTTTTGATTACTTCTTCCTGGGTGCCGATTATGAGTTTCAAAACAGTTTTCCTCCTGTCTTATATGATCCTCTTTATCCTCTCGACAGCCTCGGCGGTGTTTGCCGCGTCGCCAAAGGCGGTCAGGCGTATGAAGCCCTCGCCCGAGGGGCCGAAGCCCGCGCCGGGGGTGGTGACCACGTTGGCCTCCGTGAGCAGGCGGTCGAAGAACTCCCAGGAGCCCATGCCGCCGGGGGCGCGGAACCAGATATACGGCGAATCCGTGCCGCCGTAGACCTCGAGTCCAGCCTCGGTGAGGCCCGCGCGGATGACTTTGGCGTTATTCATGTAGTAGCCTATCATCTCGGCTATCTGGGCCTTGCCGGCCTCGCTGTAAGTGGCCTCGGCGGCCTTCTGGATGACGTAGGCCGTGCCGTTGAACTTGGTGCTCTGGCGGCGCATCCAGAGGTCGTAGAGGCTCTCGCCTCCGCGCTTGAGCGCGCGCGGGATTACCGTCCAGCCGCAGCGAGTGCCGGTGAAGCCCGCGGTCTTGGAATAGCTGCAGAACTCGATGGCGCACTCCTCGGCGCCGGGGATCTCGTAGATGGTGCGGGGCAGCTCCGGGTCCGACATGTACGCGCGGTAGGCCGCGTCGTAGAGGATGATGCTGCCGTGCTCGTTGGCGTAGTCCACCCAGGGCTTGAGCTGCTCCTTCGTCGCGGCCATGCCGGTCGGGTTGTTCGGGAAGCAGAGATAGATCATGTCGGGCACGGTCTTGGGCAGCTCCGGGAAGAAGCCGTTTTCCGCCGTGCAGGGCATGTAGACGATCTTCGTCCACTTGCCGCCGTCCCAGTCCCCCGCCCTGCCGCTCATTGCGTTGGCGTCGATGTACACGGGGTACACGGGGTCGCAGACGGCGACGATGTTGTCCTCGGAGAAGATGTCGCCAATGTTGCCGCAGTCGGACTTCGCGCCGTCCGAGACGAAGATCTCGTCGGCCGTTATCTTGGCGCCGCGGGGGGCGTAGTCGTTCTTCACTATGGCCTCGCGCAGGAAGTCATAGCCCTCGTAGGGGCCGTAGCCCATGAAGCTCTCCTTGCGGCCCATCTCATCCGCGGCGGCCTTGAGGGCCTCCACGCAGGCGGCAGGCAGGGGCAGAGTCACATCGCCTATGCCGAGCTTTATGAGCCGCTTATCCGGGTTGAGCTCCGAATAGGTGGCGGTACGGCGGGCGATCTCGGCGAAAAGGTAGCTGCCGGGGAGTTTTCCGTAGTTTTCGTTGAGCTTGATCACTTAGAGCACCTCACAGGAGAAGTTCGCCGTCAAAGACGGTGACGGCGGGACCGGTCATATAGATGAGGTTCTCGTCGCGATTCCATTCGATGTTGAGCTCACCGCCGCGCAGGAGCAGCTTGGCATAGGGCTCGCACTTGCCGTTTACGACGGCGGCGGCCAGGGCCGCGGTGGAGCCGGTGCCGCAGGCGAGGGTCTCGCCGCTGCCGCGCTCCCAGACGCGCATCTTCAGCGTGGTGCGGTCTATGACCTGCACAAACTCGGTGTTGATCCTCTCCGGGAACAGCGGGCAGTTCTCAAAGAGCGGGCCTATCGTAGGCAGGTCCAGCCAGTCGACATTGTCGACAAACACTACGGCGTGCGGGTTGCCGACGGACACGGCCGTGACGTTCCACTGCATGCCGCCGACCTCCATGGGCTGGTTGATGAAGCTCTCGCCGTCGGTCAGGACGGGTATCTTCTCCGCCTTGAACTCCGGCTGGCCCATGCAGACGCGCACGCTCTCCACGACGCCGTTCTCGACGTTCAGCCAGAGGGTCTTGACGCCCGCGCCGGTCTCGACGTCTATGACGGTCTTGTCGGTCATGCCGCGCTCGTAGACGTACTTCGCCACGCAGCGGATGCCGTTGCCGCACATCTGGGCGCAGGAGCCGTCAGCGTTATACATATCCATTGCAAAGTCGGCCTTGTCGGACGGGCAGATGCAGATGAGCCCGTCGCCGCCCACGCCGAAGTGCCTGTCGGACACGAGGCGGGCCAGCGCGGGGCGGTCATCGACCGTCTCTTCAAAGCAGTTTACATACACATAGTCGTTGCCGCAGCCGTGCATTTTTGTAAACTTCATGCTGTCACTCCCAATCTATGGACTTATATGCACATTATATACGACTTTTACCCGCCTTGCAACGATTGTTTTGTTTCATCAAAGGGCCCAGAGCGCCAAAAAACGCGCCCGGGAAGGGCGCGTTTTTGGTATTCGCATTAAAACTTGCCTTATTTCTTCGCGAACGGCTTGGACAGCGACTTGATGGCTATCGTGCCGTAGCGCTTTGCAACGTGCGGGGCAACGCTCGGGACCAGCTTGTCGTAGTCGAGGCCCTCGACGTCGCGCACGCGCTCGAGATGGATGGCGTCGAACTTGCACTTGGTGGTGCAGATGCCGCAGCCGATGCACATGTACTCGTCGAGCACGACGGCGCCGCAGCCGAGGCAGCGCTCCGTCTCCTTCTTGAGCTGCTCCTCCGTGAAGGTGCCGCGCAGGTCGTGGAAGGTCTTCTTGGCCTCCTCGGGAGAACCGTCGGCGGCCTTCTGCCTCGGGATGGAGTGCAGGTTCCTGATGGGGACGACCACGTTGTCCTTGTCGAGGGAGAGATACTCCTTGACGGCGCGGCCGAGCACCAGGCTCTGGCCCTCGTGCACGAAGCGGTGGATGGAGATGGAGCCCTCCTTGCCTGCCGCGATGGCGTCGATGGCGAACCTCGGTCCGGTGACGACGTCGCCGCCGGCGAAGATGTCGGGCTCGCCGGTCTGGAGAGTGACGGGGTCGACGACCACGGTGCCGTTCTTGCCGCGCTCGACCTTGGTGCCGTCGAGCATATTGCCGAGGTCGACCTTCTGGCCGGTGGCGGCGATGACGCTGTCGACGGCGAGCTCCTCGAAGACGCCCTTGCGCTCGATGGGCTGCCTCCTGCCGGAGGCGTCGGACACCGCGGACAGCTCCATGCACTGGAGGCGGATGCCGGTGACGGACTCGTCGCCCAGGATCTCTGCGGGCTTGACCAGGTACTTGAACTGCACGCCCTCGGCCTCGGCCTCAGCGACCTCGTCCGCAGCGGCGGGCATCTCCTCCGCGGTGCGGCGGTAGATGACGTAGACATTCTCGGCGCCCAGCCTTATGGCGGTGCGCGCAACGTCCATGGCGGTGTTGCCGCCGCCGATGACGGCGACGTTCTTGCCGACCTTGACGTCCTCACCGGCGTTGACGGCCTTGAGGAACTCGATGCCGCCCCAGACTCCGGCCTTGTCGTCGCCGGCGCAGCCAACGGGGGCGCTCTTCCAGGCACCGGCCGCGAGGTAGAACGCCTCGTAGCCCTGCTCGCGCAGCTGGGCGATGGTGACGTCCTTGCCCACGTCCACGCCGCAGCGGAACTCGACGCCCAGGTCACGCAGGACCTCGATCTCGGCCTCGACAACGTCCTTCTCAAGGCGGAAGGACGGGAGGATGCGGGTCAGCATGCCGCCGACCTTGTCGCCCTTCTCGAACACGGTGACGGGATAGCCCTTGACCGCGAGGTAGTAGGCGCAGGAGAGGCCGGACGGGCCGCCGCCGATGACGGCGATCTTGTTGGTGAAGGGCTTGCCGGTCTGGTTGAGCATCTTCGGCACGAAGCGCGTCTCGGCGGAGAGCTCCTTGTCCGCGATGAACTTCTTGATGTCGTCGATGGCGATGGGGTCGTCTATATCGCCGCGGGTGCAGGCGTCCTCGCAGGCGCGGTTGCAGATACGGCCGCAGACTGCCGGGAAGGGGTTCTCGTTCTTTATGAGCTCCAGAGCCTCGAGATAGCGGCCCTGGGAGGCGAGCTTGATGTAGCCCTGGACGGGGATGTGCGCCGGGCACTGGGTCTTACATGGCGCGGTGCCCTCGTCGGCGACCTTGCTGCGGTTGGTGCGGTAGTCGACGTTGTACTTGTCCTTGCCCCAGAGGCTGTCCATCGGGGTGAGCTGAGGCTCGGCGGGCTTTTCCTCGTTCTTGGCGCAGAGCTTGGTGCCCAGCTTGAGGGCGCCCATCTGGCAGTTGTCCACGCAGAGGCCGCAGGCCACGCACTTGTCGCGGTCGACCTTGGCGACGTAGTTGGTCCTCAGCATGTCCGGGGCGTTGAAGTACTCGCCCAGGCGCAGCGCGAGGCAGGAGCAGCCGCAGCAGTTGCAGATGGCGGTGGGGCCGTCATAGCCCTCGGCGGCGTTTATCTCGTGGACAAGGCCGTTGTCCTCGGCGCGCTTGAGGATCTCCAGCGCCTCCTCCTTGCTGACCAGCCTGTGGCTGCCCTGCTCGGAGAAGAACTTGGCGTTGTCGTCTATGTACATGCACATGTCGTCCTCGAGGTGGCCGCAGCCCTCGCCCATGAGGCGCCTCGTGCGGCGGCAGGAGCAGGGGCCGACGGAGACGGCCCAGGCCCTCTCGATGATGTGCTCGACCTCGTCATAGGTCGCGGCGTGGGAGTCGTTCTTTATCGCGCTGCCGACGGGCATCGCACGCATGGGGCCCATGCCGGCCGGGAAGTTCGGGACCAGGATGGGGGTGCGGTAGCGGGTGTAGCGCTCGAAGCACTCGGCGATGACGGGGTACTTCTCGACCTGCTCCTTGACGGAGAGCATGCCTTCCATGATGCCGGGCACCCAGATGGGGTAATAGTAGGTCTCGACATCGTGGTCCTCACCCTCGTAAACGCAGCGGACGATGCCGCACTTGACGAGCTCGTCGACCATGGCCTGGGCATGCTCCACGGTGGTGCCGGCCTTTTTGGCGATGACCTCGATGCGCCTCGGCTTGCGGACCTTGACGTGCATGCCGACATCCGCCATCTCGTCCGTCACGACAGGATCGAATATCATATATTCGGGGTCCGAAGGAGTGACGCCGGTGTAGGTGCCGGACTCAAGGCTGATCTTGGACGCGAGCAGAAGAATCTTTTTTCTGAAGGCCATAAATCCCCCTCTTTTCGTATTAAAAAATTTGGTTTTTCAACACAAGCGTTTCTTTTATCATTATAAACTTCATCTCCCCCTCATTCAATTCACACCTTTACAGATTAAAAAGTCAAAAAACTGTCAATTGTCACAACTGGTCCAGGTCAGACCACTAATTTTGAGGCTGGTATGGCCACAAATGGTCAAATTCCACCTTTTCCCCCGAGAATGCTTGACCCGGGGCGATGTGCGTGATATCATCGTTTTGCACTAAAAATATGCTCCCGGAGGTCTGGTCTATGCACGAGATAGGAGTTGTCAGGCAGGTCCTCAAGACTGTTGAAAACTTTGCCGAAGAAAACGGCCTTGAGAAAATCGACACAATTGTCCTTGAGATCGGCGACCTCTCGCTGGTCATACCAAAGTATGTTGAGGACATATACAATGTCATAATAAAGGGCACGCCCTTTGAATTTACCAAGCTCAAGATCGAGGTCGTGGAGGGCCAGGGCGTGTGCCGTGACTGCAAGCGCGCTTTCCCCATCGTCAAGAACGAGGGCTATTGCCCCCGCTGCGGCAGGCGCAACGCCGACGTAATCAGCGGCAGGGACTTTCTCGTCAAGGAAGTCATTGTTCCCTGAGCCGCGGACACTTTGTGCAACTCTTCTAAATCGCCCGAGCTGTTCGCCCGGGCGATTTAGAATATCACCCGATTGACTTTAGTGATTTCAAGCGGTATTTTAGATGCAGCAAAGCAAATTCGGCCTGGGCCGGGAAGGAGATCGCACAGCATGAAGAACCTCGTCAACGCCATGAATCTGAATACTGTCGTTTCCTACCGTCAGGCTCGCTTCTCCTTTGCGGGCTTTTTTGGCTATGCCTATTTTTACTTTTTTGGCATGGACAATTCACGAGCCTGTATGGGATAGAGCGGTTTGCCGAGTAAATAATTTGCGGTGAATGCAGCCCCGTCTTAACAGGCGGGGCTGTTTTTTGCTGCCAGCCAAAATGGAAAAGGAGAGACTGAAATGAAAAAGATCCTCGCAATGATTCTCGCAGCAATGATGCTGCTCGCCCTCGCCGCCTGCGGCACCACCGCTGACGAGACCTCTGCCCCTCCCTCTGACGACGCCGCCGTGTCCGACGCCCCGGCAGAAGAGAGCGAAGCTCCCAGCGAACCCGCCGAGGCCCAGTATCTCGTCGGCATCTGCCAGCAGATGACCCACGACGCTCTCGACTCCGCCACTCAGGGCTTCAAGGACGCTCTGGCCGACATTCTCGGTGAAGGCGCCGTTGAGTACAGCGAGGGCAACGCCGGCGGCGAGCAGCCCAACTGCGTGACCATAATCGACGGCCTCGTCTCCGAGAACGTCGACCTCATCCTCGCCAACGCCACCTGGCCGCTGCAGGCTGCCTACTCCGCCACCTCTGAGATCCCCGTGCTCGGCACCTCCGTCACCGACTACGCCACCGCGCTGAACATCGACGACTGGACCGGCACCGTCGGCGGCAACATCTCCGGCACCAGCGACCTCGCCCCGCTCGATCAGCAGGCCGCCATGATCCAGGAGCTCTTCCCCGATGCCAAGAACGTCGGCCTGCTCTACTGCTCCGGCGAGCCCAACAGCGTCTACCAGATTGAGACCATCCGCGGCTACCTCGAGGACATGGGCTACACCTGCGAAGCCTACGCCTTCACTGACGTCAACGACCTCAGCTCCGTCACCCAGACCGCCTGCGACAACTCCGACGTCATCTACATCCCCACCGACAACACTGCCGCCGGCAACACCGAGACGATAGCCAACGTCGTCCTCGCCGCGGGCGTCCCCGTCGTCGCCGGTGAGAGCGGCATCTGCTCCGGCTGCGGCGTGGCTACCCTCTCCATCAGCTACTACGATCTTGGCTACACCACCGGCGAGATGGCCGCGCAGATACTCAAAGGCGAGGCCGACATCTCCACCATGCCCATCGAGTACGCCCCGAACGTCACCAAGATGTACAACGCCGCCAACTGCGAGGCGCTGGGCATCACCGTCCCCGATGACTACACCGCTATCGAGGGCTGAGCTCTGATTCTTCCCGGAGGGGGCAATCCTTAAAGCCCCCTCCGGGCACCACCGCGCATGGAGGATAAGTGATGGATTTCATACTTTCGCTGCTGAACGGACTGCCCGGTTCCGTAGGCCAGGGCCTCATGTGGGGCATCATGGCCATTGGCGTTTATATAACCTACCGAGTGCTCGATATTGCCGACCTGACGGTCGACGGCTCGCTCGCAACGGGCGGAGCCGTTTGTGTGCTGCTCACGGTCAGCGGAGTGAACGTCTGGCTGGCCACCATAATAGCAATGCTGGTCGGCATGCTCGCCGGACTCGTCACCGGACTGTTCCACACCAAATGCGGCATACCGGCCATACTCTCCGGCATACTCACCCAGCTCGCGCTCTATTCCGTGAACCTGCGCATCATGGGCTGGGGCACCACGGCCGGGACGCAGTCCACCCTCGCCGTCAGCGTGGACAAATACGGCCTGCTCGTCTCCTCCCGCTTCGTCAGGGAGCTGGCGCTTAGGAACCCGATACTGCTGCTGGTGGTCATCGCCGCCGTGGTGGTGGCCCTGCTCTACTGGTTCTTCGGCACCGAGATAGGCTGCGGCATCCGCGCAACCGGCGCCAACCGGAACATGGCCAGGTCCCAGGGCATCAACACCGAGCGCAACGCCGTCATCGGGCTCATGATCTCCAACGGCATAGTCGCCCTCGCCGGTGCGCTCATCGCCCAGTACCAGGGCAGCTCCACCGTGGACATGGGCCGCGGCGCTATCGTCATCGGCCTTGCGGCCGTCATCATCGGCGAGGTCATACTCGGCCACAGGCTCAGCAACTTTGCCGGGAAGCTGGCCAGCTGCATTATCGGCGCGATACTCTATTACGTTGTCATCCAGGTGGTGCTTCGCCTCGGGCTCAACACAAACGACCTCAAGCTGCTCACGGCGCTCATCGTCGCGCTGTTCCTCGCAATACCGTATTGGAAGGATAAGCTCATGTCCGGCCGCCGCGCGGTCGCAGGAAAGGGGAATAACGATGCTTGAACTCAAACACATCAGCAAGACCTTCTACCCCGGGACGGTGAACGCCAAGACCGCGCTCTTCGACCTGAACCTCACGCTCAACGACGGCGACTTCGTCACGGTCATCGGCGGCAACGGCGCGGGCAAGAGTACTATGCTCAACGCCATAGCCGGCGCCTTCTCCGTGGACTCCGGCAGCATCATAATCGACGGCAAGAACGTCACCAAGCTGCCCGAATACAAGCGCGCCGCCTTCATCGGCCGCGTGTTCCAGGACCCGATGATGGGCACCGCGCCGACGATGGGCATCGAGGAGAACCTCGCCCTCGCCGCGAGGCGCGGCAAGCGGCGCACGCTCCGCTGGGGCATCAAAAAGGTGGAGCGCGAGGACTACCGCGAGCTGCTGCGCTCGCTCGACCTCGGGCTTGAAAACCGGCTGACCGCCAAGGCGGGCCTGCTCTCCGGCGGCCAGCGCCAGGCGCTGACCCTGCTCATGGCCGCGCTGGTGCAGCCCAAGCTGCTCCTGCTCGACGAGCACACCGCCGCGCTCGACCCCAAGACCGCCGCCAAGGTGCTCGAGCTCTCGGAGCAGATAGTCAGCGAGAACCACCTCACCACCCTCATGGTGACGCACAACATGCGCGACGCTATAAACCTCGGCAACCGCCTCATCATGATGAATGAGGGCCGCATAGTGCTCGACATCAGCGGCGAGGAGAAAAAGCGCCTCACCGTAGAACAGCTCATCTCCCGCTTCTCCGCCGCCTCCGGCCGCGAGTTCTCCAACGACCGCGTCCTGCTCGGTGCTTGATGGCGCAGGAAATGCAAAAGCCCGGCTTCTGTTGAAGCTGGGCTTTTATTATATTGTATCCGTGCAGCGCACTTCGCCGGAGTCCAGGGCCTCCGTGCTCCCCTGCTCCGTGCGGATGAGGAGGTGGAAGTCGCTGTCCACGCCGAGCACGGTGCCGTGTCTGCCGCTGCCATAGCTCACGCGGCGGCCCTTCAGAGTCAGGCGGCGGTCATACTCGGCGCGGAAGCCGCACGCGGGCATGGCGCGGTAGAGCTCTATGAGGCGGTCAATGGTCTCGACGGCCAGCCTTGCGGCGGCGTCCTCCGGGGCCTCGCCGGGATAGACGGCGCCCGCGGTGGCGCTTATCTCGGCGGGGTAGCCGCCCTCGGGGGCGCGGACGTTGATGCCTATGCCCGGTATGACCCAGGCGAGGCCGCCCGAGCCGTCGGGCGCGGCCTCGGTCAGGATGCCGCAGACCTTTCGACCGCGGACGAAGATGTCGTTCACCCACTTTATGCCCGCCGTCTCGCCGGAGACGCTCTCTATGGCCTGCGCCGCCGCCACGGCTGACGCCGGGGTGATGAGCTTTGCCGCCGTCTCAGCCGGGAACCTGGGGCGCAGCAGCAGCGAGAAGTACACGCCGCAGCCCGCGGGCGAGAAAAAGCGGTGCTCCCCCCTGCCCCGGCCCGCCGTCTGCGCGCCTGCGATGACCGCGGTGAACTCCGGCGCGCCCTCCCGGGCCAGCGCGGCGAGCACGGTGTTCGTGGAGTCCACGCTCTCGTACACGCGCGGCGAAAAGGCACTGCCGCGCTCCGCCATATATGCCTTTATTTCATCTGCAAGCACGTTCTCACCCCTAAAAAAAACTCCGCCAGTTACCTGACGGAGTTTGGAGCTGGCAATGTGACTCGAACACACGACCTGCTGATTACGAATCAGCTGCTCTACCGACTGAGCTATGCCAGCACGCTTACGCGCTTAAAGAGTTTAGCACAGGCGCCGGGCAAAGTCAAGCTCTATTGTCGCGATTCACGTGATTACAGCTAGTATAGATGAATCAAAAATTGTGACGGTTTTGCGACAAGTTGCGCCCAGGCCCGACTTTGGACGCCAAAATACGACTCCGGTAGCGGGGGCGATTTTTGGCTCTCTGCCCTAAAAATCCCGCCCTTTCGGGCTCTCGCGACCGTTGCGGCCCCGGCGCCATAATTTGATGAAAAGTTTACATAAAAGTTACACAGAAAAGTTATTCTCAGAGTTATAGACATTTTCAACAGGCTTATCAACATCGCGAATCCCTTGTGCGGCGGGGTTTTCAGCGATATTTACCAGCATATGTCATCGGCTGCAACGAAACCGGCGGCCTCGGGGGATTTTAATAATCCTTTACATAATAACCCGAGCCGCCGGTTTACGCGAGATGCCGTTTTCAATTTTGAAAGTTTCCGTTCATACGATCTTGCGGTAGTCCCGGTTGCACTTGTATATGCTGCCCGATTCGGTGCCGCTGACGATTATGTGGTCGAGGACGTACACGCCGAAGCTGCCCAGCGCCTTGGAGAGCATGTCCGTGGAGGTGTAGTCCTCGTGCGAGGGCTCGATGCTGCCGTGGGGGTGGTTGTGCGCGAGGACGATGCGGCTGGCGCGGTAGTTCACCACCAGCTCCACCACGCTGCGTATGTTCATGCTCACGCCGTCCAGGCTGCCGCTGCCGAGCTCGCGGCACGAGATGACGCGCAGCATGTTGTCCAGCAGCAGCGCGTACACCCGCTCCGTGCGCGCGAACATGAAGAGCGGGCGGAAATACTCGCAGGCGTCGTCCGTGTTCCTGACCACGGTGACGCGGCGCTTGCTCATCATGTAGCGGCGGCTCATCTCCGGGATCAGGCGCAGGAAGACGGCCGTCTCCCGGCCCACGCCGTCCACGCTCTCGAGCTCCTCGACCGAGGCCTCCAGCACGCCGTCCAGGGTGCCGAAGCGGTCGAGCAGCTCGTGGGCTATCTCGTTGGTGTTGCAGCGGGCACGGACATAGAACAGCAGAAGCTCGAGGGCGTTGACGTCGTCAAAGCCCTCAAGGCCATGCTCCGCAAAGCTCTTTTTCATTCGCTGCCTGTGTCCGTCGTGTGTGCCCATTGTCACAGCTCCTTCGTGGCGTATGCGTTGAGCTCGCTGCCGGCGGTGTTGCCGGCGAGATATTCGTAGTAGGCCTGCGCGCCGATCATGGCGGCGTTGTCGCCGCAGAGCTTCAGCGGCGGGATGAAGAGCTGGGCGCCCTCGCGCTCCGCCGCGGCGGAGAAGTCGCGCCTTATGCGGGAGTTTGCCGCGACGCCGCCGGCGACGACTATCTTCTTATAGCCCAGCTCCCGCGCGGCGGCCATGGTGCGCGGCACGAGGCTGTCGCTCACCGCCTTGCAGAACGAGGCGGCGAGGCCCGGGCGGTCTATCTCCTCTCCCCTCTGCTCCGCGCCGTGGACGAGGTTTATGACGGCGGTCTTGAGGCCGGAGAAGCTCATGTCGTAGGGGCTGCCCTCGATGTGCGACTGGGGCATCACGTAGCGCGTGTCGTCGCCCTTCTGGGAGAGCTCGTCAAGCGGCTTGCCGCCGGGATAGGGCAGGCCGAGCACGCGGGCGGTCTTGTCGAAGCACTCTCCCGCCGCGTCGTCGCGCGTGGAGCCGAGGATGCGGATGTCGGTGTAGTCGCGCACGTCGGCGATGAGCGTGTTGCCGCCCGAGATGGCCAGGCAGAGGAGCGGCGGTTCCAGCTCAGGGAACGCCAGGTAGTTCGCCGCGATGTGGCCCCGGATATGGTGGACGGGTATCAGCGGCACGTCCAGCGCCAGCGCCGCGGCCTTGGCGAAGTTCACGCCCACCAGCAGCGCGCCTATGAGCCCCGGCGCGTAGGTCACGGCCACGGCGTCTATGTCCTTCCGCTCCAGCCCCGCGACCTGGAGCGCGCGCTCCGCGAGCTGGTATATTACCTCCACATGGCTGCGCGAGGCTATCTCCGGCACCACGCCGCCGTAAACTGCGTGCAGGTCGGCCTGGGAGAACACCTGGTCCGTGACCAGCTCTCTCCCGTCCCGGACAAGCGCGACGGCGGTCTCGTCGCAGGAGGATTCAACAGCGAGTATCAGCATTTTTGCTACCTTCCTTATTTATATATCGTCACGCGAGGGCGAGGTTCATTATCATCGCGTCCTCGGTCGGCTTCTCGTAATATTTCGGCCTCACACCGACGCTCACGAAGCCCTTTCCGGCGTAGAGGCTTATGGCAGGGTCATTCGACACGCGCACCTCGAGGCTCAGGAACGAGAGCCCCAGCGCGCGGGCGCGGCTTATCATCTCGTCTATCAGCGCGCTTGCCACGCCGCGGCGGCGGAAAGCGGGAGCTGTGCAGACGTTGGAGATGTAGCCCTCGTCGAGCACGTATTGCAGGCCCATATATCCGGCGAGCTCGCCCTCGATCTCCGCGGCGAGCATTATCTTGCCCGCGCCCGTGAGCTGGGAGGCGACTATCTCCTCCGACCAGGGCAGGGAGAAGCACTCGCGCTCGAGCGCGGCGATGCCGGGCACGTCGGCGGGGACGGCGTCACGTATCTTCATCCTCGTCCTCCCCCGTCAGCTCATCGATGAGATAGCGTATCTCCTCCGCCAGGCGGTCCGCGAGGCGGTTCCACGCGCCCTGGGTGGCGAGTTTGGGCGGCCTGATGTCCGTCTCGCCCAGGCAGAGGATGCGCTCGTCCAGGTCCGGCCAGAGTGCGGCCAGGGCGTCGCCCTGCTCCTCGGTCATGCAGAGCGCGGCGTCATAGCTCTCGAGCAGGGCTCGGTCGGCCCGGCGGGGCACGGCGCCAGAGATGTCGAGGCCGTACCTCTCCGCGGCGCGGACGGCCTTTGCGTCCGGGCCGGAGACGCACTCCCCCGCCGAGGCGGCGGCGCCGCGCAGCTCCGGGCAGTTCGCGTCCTTTGCGGCCTGGGCGAACATCGCCGCGGCCATGGCCGCGAGGCCCGAGCCGTCCGCGTCCACAAAGAGCACGCTCTCTGCCTCCAGAGGCTCGTCCTCCAGTCCCGAGAGCAGCCAGGCCACGTGCTCGGCGTCCCAGCGCTCCAGGCTCCGGTCGTAGGCCAGGTTCTCGAGGTGGTGCGTAAGCTCGTGCTTGAGCGTCTTTGTGAGCTCACGCTTCCAGCGCTCGGGCGGCGCGGCGGCAAAGCGCTCCTTGAATGAGCCGTAATATATCTCGATGTGGCGGCCCATCTGGTCCACGAAGTACATTCCCATGACCAGCAGCCCGTGCTCGTCCGTGCGCCGGGCGGGCAGGAGGTTCACGCCGCCGTTGAGCTTGTCGAATATCTCCTCCGGGAGGCTGTCGGCCGCCTCGTCCAGCATGGCGGCGGCTTCTTCAAACGTCACCATGTCAATGCGCCTCCGCCCAGGAATGTCCGCTGTGCGCCTCGGCTATGAGCGGCACCGTGAGCTGCACCGCGCGCTCCATCTCCTCCTCAAGCAGCGCGGCGACCCGCTCCGCCTCGGCCTCCGGGCACTCTGCGATGAGCTCGTCGTGCACCTGCAAAAGCAGCCGGGCCTCCAGGCCCTCGGCGCGCAGGCGGCGGCGGACGTTGACCATGGCGAGCTTTATGATGTCCGCGGCGGCGCCCTGGATGGGCATGTTCCGCGCCACGCGCTCGCCGAAGCTGCGGGTGTTGAAGTTCGAGGCCTTGAGCTCCGGCACCGGGCGGCGGCGGCCGAAGATGGTCTCGACATAGCCCTTTTCCTTGGCCTCGGCTATGACGCGCTCCATATACTCGCGCACGCCGTGGTACTTTTGCAGATACGCCTCGATATACGCCCTCGCCTCGGCGGGGCTGACCTTGATGTCCTGCGCCAGAGAGAAGGCGGATATGCCGTACACGATGCCGAAGTTGACGGCCTTGGCGCTGCTGCGCTGCTGCGCCGTGACCTCGGAGAGCGGCACGCCGAACACCTGAGAGGCCGTGACGGCGTGGATGTCCTCCCCGCTCCTGAACGCCTCGCGCATCGTCTCGTCGCCCGAGATGTGGGCGAGCAGGCGGAGCTCTATCTGGCTGTAATCCGCGTCCACGAGCAGGCAGCCGGGAGCTGCGACGAACATGCGGCGTATCTGCGCGCCCAGCTCGCGCCGGACGGGGATGTTTTGCAGGTTCGGCTCAGTGCTCGAGAGGCGGCCCGTGGCGGTTACGGTCATCTTGAAGCAGGTGTGTATGCGCCCGTCGGCGGAGATGACCTTGAGCAGGCCGTCCGCGTAGGTGCTCTTGAGCTTCGTGAGCATGCGGTATTCGAGGATATCGCCGATTATCGGGTGCTTGCCGATGAGCTTTTCGAGGACGTCGGCGTTGGTGCTCCAGCCGGTCTTGGTCTTTTTTCCCGCCGGGAGCATCAGCTCCTCGAAGAGCACCTCGCCGAGCTGCTTGGGCGAGTTTATGTTGAACTCGTGCCCGGCCATGTCCCAGATGCCGCGCTGGAGCGCGTCTATGCCCGCGGTCAGGCTCTCTCCGAAGTCGGAGAGCGCCTTGCGGTCCACGAGGAAGCCCGCGCGCTCCATCTCGGCCAGCACCTCGCAGAGCGGGAGCTCGATCTCGTCGTAGAGCCTAGCCGCGCCGTTTGCCTCAATTTTGGCGCGCATGGGGGCTATGAGCTCCAGCACCGCCTGGGCGGCGGGCAGCTCTGCGCCGAGGTGGCGCTGCGTGAGCTTGGGAAGGTCATAGGAGCTCTCGGTCGGGTCCAGGACGTAGGCGGCGAGCTCCGTGTCGAACACGAAGCCTTCCGTGCCGAGCTCCTCGGCCAGCACGAGGCCCATGAGGTCCTTCACGCCGTGCGCGGACTTTTTCACCTCGCCCGAGAACAGCAGCCGGAGCAGGCGGTTATAGTCCTCGCCGAGCTCGGCCCAGTTGAGCGTGAAGATGCTCTCCCCGTCGCAGACCATGATGCTGTCGAGGTTCCCCTCCGGGCAGAAGATGCCGACGGTCTCGGCGGCGCGGATGCGGTGCTCGGCCTCCTCGGCGCTGATGGGCGCTATCTCAGGCAGGGCGCGGCTGACGGCCTCGGCGGCGGCCTCCGGCGCGGGGGCGAGGCCCCACTTTTCGATGAATTTTCTAAAGCCGAGGCGATTTAGCACCTCATAGAGCTCCGGGCCGAAGTCCGCTTTCCACGCCGCCTCGGCGGGGTCGAGCTCAATGGGCGCGTCGCGGCTGATGGTGGCGAGGGTGTAGGACATCTTTGCGCTCTCGCGACCCGCGTCGAGCTTTTTGCGGACGCTGTCCTTGATGTCCGGCGTCTCGAGATTCGCGTAAATGTTCTCCACGGTGCCGAAGCGGCGCACGAGGTCGAGGGCGGTCTTTTCGCCTATGCCGGGCACGCCGGGGATGTTGTCCGAGGCGTCGCCCATCAGGGCCTTGAGGTCCACCATGAGCGGCGGGGCGAAGCCGTATTCCTCGGTAAAGCGCGCCTTGTCGTAGAGTATCGTCTCCGTCTGGCCCATGCGGGTCTTGACGTGCAGCACGCTGGTCGTGTCGGTGATGAGCTGGAAGCTGTCCTTGTCGCCGGTGACTATCTCGCACTCCCAGCCGGACTTTTCGCACTTTGCCGCGACGGAGCCGAGCACGTCGTCCGCCTCCCAGCCCTCGGCCTCGAGCCGGCGGATGTGCATCGCGTCGAGCGTCTCCTTCAAGAGCGGCATCTGCACCGCGAGGTCGTCCGGCATCGGCTTGCGCTGGGCCTTGTAGCCCTCGAACATGTCGTGCCGGAAGGTCGGCGCGGGCAGGTCGAAGGCCACGCAGAGCGAGTCCGGCGCCTCGCCGTCCAGGAGCTTTTGCAGTATGGCAAGGAAGCCGTAGACCGCGTTCGTCGGCGTGCCGTCCGGCGCGTTGAGGGGCCGGACGCCGTAAAAGGCGCGGTTCACTATGCTGTTGCCGTCGAGTATCATCAGCTTATTCATTGTCGGGCATCTCCAAAGTTCCAAAAATACGCTCGCAGTCCGCAAGCGCCTCGCCGAGCGCGGCGTACAGCGCGGGCGTTATGACCCCGCCGCGGTCGTTCCCGGCTTCGTAGTCGGCCATGGCGTCGCGGATGTCCCAGAGCCTGCGGCCCCTGGTCACGCCGTAATCGGCCAGGTTCAGCATAATCATGGGTATGTATTCGCAGCCGCTTATCTCCGTCTCCCCCGTCTCGGGGTCCTTGGTGAGCTCAAGCTGCACCATGGCCGTGAGGTCGGTGTACGGCTTTGTCTGGGCCGAGAGCAGGTTGCCCAGGCAGTAGCAGACGAAGCCCGTGCGGGTGCTGCCGTCCGCGTTTGTTATCTCTCGCAGCTCCATCGGCTCCGGCACGTGCGGGTGGCCGCCGATGATGAGGTCCGCGCCCTCGGCAAAGAAGTAGTCCGCCAGCTCCTGCTGCCTCTGCGTAGCGCCGGTGACGTACTCCCCGCCCCAGTGGACGCTGACGGCGATGACATCGGTGTCGAGCGCCCGCGCCGCGGCCATGTCGGCGTCGAGCATGTCGTAGTCGACCTTGGAGCAGTAGGTCATGTAGTCCGTAGTGTAGACGTTCAGCCCGTACTCCACGCCGTCCACGGGTATGCCGTTGGTACCGTAGGTGTAGTTTAGGAAGGCTATGCTTATGCCGTTCAGCTCCTCGACGAGGATGCCGTTATTCTCGTCACGCTCCGCCTGCGTGCGGTAAGCGCCCACGTGCTCGAGCCCCGCGTCGTCGAGGACATCCAGCGTGCGGACTATGCCCTCGTGCCAGGCGTCCATGGCGTGGTTGCTGGCCATGTTCACCTGGTCGAAGCCTATCTCCTTGAGAGAATACGCAAGGCCGTCCGGGACGTGGAAAAGCGGATAGCCCGTCCACTTGCCGTCGCCGGTGAAGGCGCCCTCAAAGCAGCAGAGGGCCCAGTCCGCGTCCGCGACATAGTGGGCTACGTCCTCGAAGATGGGCGCATAGTCGTATTCGCCCTCGGGCGTCAGCGCCTCATCGTTGAGCGGGGTGTGCATGACGAGGTCGCCCGCGAGCGTGAGCGTCACGCTGCTCGGCGTCGGCTCAGGTGTCGGCTCAGGCGTAGGTTCGGGCGTGGACACGGGCGCGGGCGTCGCGGCGCTTACGGGCTCTGGCAGTTCGGCGGGGGCAGGCGCCTCGCCGCAGGCGGCGAGGGTCAGGAGCAGTGCGGCGCAAAGCAGCGCCGCGGCGGCGCGTTTCATTATTTTTCACCCCTCAGCTTGATGAGCTGGTCACGCAGCACGGCGGCGTACTCGAACTCGAGCATCTTCGCCGCCTCGCGCATCTTCTTCTCGAGCTTGGCTATCTCCTCGCGCCGCTCGGACTCGGTCATCTTCAATCCGTCGCGGCGGCGGGCAGCCTTGTCGGTCTCGGGGGACAGTTCTATTATGTCGTGCACGCTCTTGATTATAGTCTGCGGCACGATGCCGTGGGCCTTGTTGTATGCGTCCTGCTTTTTGCGGCGGCGCTCCGTCTCGGTTATGGCCGCCTTCATGGAGGGCGTCTCGGTGTCGGCGTACATTATGACCAGGCCCTCGGCGTTGCGCGCGGCACGGCCTATGGTCTGGATGAGGCTCGTCTCGCTGCGGAGGAAGCCCTCCTTGTCCGCGTCGAGGATGGCGACCAGGCTGACCTCGGGCAGGTCCAGGCCCTCGCGCAGGAGGTTTATGCCCACGAGCACGTCGAACTCGCCGAGGCGCAGGTCGCGGATTATCTCCATGCGCTCGATGGCGCCGATGTCGTGGTGCATGTAGCGGCACCTTATCCCCGCTCCGGTGAGGTAGGCAGAGAGGTCCTCGGCCATCTTCTTGGTGAGCGTCGTCACCAGCGTGCGCTGGTTTTTGGCGATGCGGGCCTTTATCTCGTCCATGAGGTCGTCTATCTGGCCCTCCACGGGGCGGACTGAGATCTCGGGGTCGAGCAGGCCGGTCGGGCGGATTATCTGCTCCGCTATCTGGCCTGAGCGCTCCCGCTCGTACTGGCCCGGCGTGGCGGAGACGTACACCGCCTGGCCGATACGCTGCTGGAACTCCTCAAACTTGAGCGGACGGTTGTCGAAGGCCGAGGGCAGGCGGAAGCCGTAGTTCACCAGGGCCTCCTTCCTCGCCCGGTCGCCGCGGTACATGGCCCGCACCTGCGGGAGCGTGACGTGGGACTCGTCCACGAAGAGGACAAAGTCCTTCGGGAAGTAATCGAGCAGCGTCATCGGCGCGCTGCCGGGGGCGCGGCCGGAGATTATGCGGCTGTAATTCTCGATGCCGGAGCAGTATCCGAGCTCCTGTATCATCTCTATGTCGAAGTTCGTGCGCTGCTCTATGCGCTGGGCCTCGAGGTACTTGTCCTGGATCTTGAAAAACGCCACGCGCTCGTCGCACTCGCGGCGTATCTCCTTCACCGCGCGCTGGAGCTTTTCCTTCGGCGTGATATAGTGGCTCGCCGGGAAGATGGGGATGTTCGTCAGGCGGCGGATGACCTCGCCGGTGACGGGGTTTATCTCGCTCACGCGGTCTATCTCGTCGCCGAAGAACTCGACGCGAATGGCGCTGTCCTTGTAATACGCGGGCCAGACCTCCACAGTGTCGCCCCGGACGCGGATCATGTTGCGCTCGAAGGCGATGTCGTTGCGCTCATAGCGTATCTCGATGAGGCGCTTTATCATCTCGTCGCGCGGTATCTCCAGCCCCACGCGGATGGGGACCATCATCTTTTCAAAGTCCTCCGGCTCTCCCAGGCCGTATATGCAGCTCACGGACGCGACGACGATGACGTCCCGCCGCTCCAGCAGCGAGGCCGTGGCCGAGAGGCGCAGGCGGTCGATCTCCTCGTTGGTGGCGGCGTCCTTCTCGATGTAGGTGTCGGTCGTGGGGATGTAGGCCTCGGGCTGGTAGTAGTCGTAGTAGGATACGAAATACTCCACGGCGTTGTCCGGGAAGAACTCACGGAACTCGCTGCAAAGCTGGGCCGCGAGGGTCTTGTTGTGCGCCAGGACGAGCGTGGGCCGCTGCACGCGCTCTATGACCTTGGCCATGGTGTAGGTCTTGCCGGAACCGGTGACGCCGAGCAGCGTCTGCTCGGCTATCCCCTGCTCCAGACCCCTGGCCAGCGTGTCAATGGCCTCCGGCTGATCTCCGGATGGCACATACTTGCTGACAACATGAAAATCCGGCATGGTTTCTCCTTTTTTGCTCAAACTTATTCAGGATATTTTACCACATCCGCCCCCGCCTTGAAAAGCCCCGGCGGCTATTTTTGCCCCTTTCGCCGCAGGCGCTTGGCAATTTGGAAAAGGTGTGCTAATATTTCTTTACACTACGTATTTTGGGAGGGCGAGTTTGGTTGACTGAACGCGAAAAGATGGAAATGGGCCTGTGGTACGATGCGAACTACGACGTGCAGCTCGGCGAGATACGCGCCGAGGCAAAGGAGCTGTGCCGTCAGCTCGGCCTCACGCCTCCGACGGATACCGCTGAGTGCGAGCGCATACTGCGCAAGCTGCTGCCGAACATGGGCCGGGATGTCAGCATACTCGCGCCCTTCATTGTCGATTACGGCTTCAACTGCTTCATCGGCGACCACAGCTTTATAAATCACGGCGCGTATCTCATGGACTGCGCGCCGATACGCCTCGGCTCGCACTGCTTTGTCGGTCCCAGCTGCGGTATGTACACAGCCATCCATCCCCTGCTTGCCGCCGAGCGCAACACCGGGCTTGAAAAGTGCGCGCCCATCGTCATCGGCGACAACGTCTGGATAGGCGGCAACGTCACGATACTGCCCGGCGTGACCATAGGCGCGGGCTCCGTCATCGGCGCGGGCAGCGTGGTCACGCGCGATATCCCCGCTGGGGTCATCGCCGTCGGCAACCCCTGCCGCGTGCTTCGCGAGATCGGCGAGGCCGACAGCATAGATAGAGAATAACTCCAAAGAGGGACCATCTTGAAATCCTGCAAAGCGAACGACAAATACTACCTGACCTGCGAGAGGAACTGGGTCTACTTCACGCTGATCTGTGTGGCCGGCTTCTGGGGCGCGTACACCTATCTGCTGCGCGGAAACATCTTCTGCAACGCGCAGACCGGCAACGTCGTGCTCATGGGCCTCGCCCTCGGCTCCGCGGAGTGGGGCAAGGCGCTGTACTATCTCGTGCCCATCTCGGCCTATATCCTCGGCGCATTTGTCTCCGAGCTGCTCCCCAATCCGATAAAGCACCGCTTTTTTGTGCGCTGGGACACCGTGCTCATATTCATTGAAATGGCCGCGGTGCTGATCCTGGGCTGCATCCCCGATTCCGCGCCGGTGCAGATATCCCAGGTCATAATAAACTTCCTCGCCTCCATGCAGTATAACACCTTCCGCCAGGCCGAGGGCGTCGCCGTGGCCACGACCTTCGTCACCAACCACATCCGCCAGGTCGGCATCGGCCTCGCCAAGGAACTGCACCACCGCAGGAGCGCCGACAAGTCCCACCGCGAAAAGTGGGCGCGCCACGCGGGCATGCTGTTCTTCTTCGCCGTCGGCGCGGTAGTGGGCACAGTGTTCTGCCACCTAATAGCCGGCAAGGCCATCTGGGTGACCATCCTCCCCCTCGCAGTCATCTTCGTCACCCTCCTGCACGCCGACCTCACCACGGAAAAGGAACTCTTCGAACAAAAACCCTCCGGCCATTGATGCTAGCTGGGGCCGTTTATATTTGATGGAGCAAGAATATGACTAAAATACTGATGGTCTGCCACGGCAATATTTGCTGAGGGGCAAAAAAGCCTTAAATATCAAGGGTTTCCGGGCCTCTAGGTAGTGCTACTACACCATTACTACACCATTTGGAACCTCGGTGTGACGAACATATTTTGATAAAACGAGGTACAGAAAATGGAATACGCGAGTGTCCTGGAGGAGCTCTGGTACGGCAATATCGAGCCGTCGGAGTACGACTGCTCCCCCTGCCCGGAATATAAAACCGCCCTCCACCTGCTCAGCCGCAACGAGGAAAAGCTCCTCAGCACCCTGAGCAACGAGCAGAAATCCCTCTTCACCCGCTGCGCTGAAAGTCAGCGCGAGCTGCAGTCGATAACCGAGCGCCTGCTGTTTAAAAACAGCTTCCGCCTGGGCGCAAGGCTCATGCTGGAGGTCATGGAGGGGTAAGTTGATATAGAGCACCGCCCATCGGCCATTTGGCCGATGGGCGGTGTTTTGTAAGGCAGTATTCTATACTCACAATCAGTCAGTGACAATAATCAGAACTTTAAACGTATTTGAGTCAACACTGTTGCTGAAAGTAACAGCTGTTATGCCCTTCCTCATAGGAGTAATAGTTATTCCAGTTGAAGTGTACCAAGAATCTTCATCAAAAGAAACCAAAGCTGAACTGCCAGAGTATGCAGTTTCTACCGTGCCCCCGGCAGACCAGTGGGCAGTTAGAGTAAATGAACGCCCTGTTTCATACTTGCTTAGTACAATTACATCTTCGCTGGCACAGAAATTATCGGATGCATATCCTATGGTGCCTGTACTAAGTTCCTTGCAGATCTCATCATAATACTCAGCTTTTATTTCAAGAGACTTAATGTCCTCATTTAGTCCGACTATTTCATCATCGAGTTGTTTTATTGCCCCAATTGCGCCTAAATACAATAAAGCATTCAAAGCAAGAGATGCAATTAGCAGGACAATGATAATAGTTATAGGAATTACAACTTTTGCACGAGGATACTGTTTTCCGCAGCCTGTACACCTTTTAGTTTTGCGGTCAACAACAGCGCCACATTTTTTGCAATGGCGCTCTTTGGCCTTTGTCCTCGGGGCCTGAGAAATATAAGTGGCCTCCATTTCAGGCCCAGGATCTGTGCTATCGTTGAGTTCATCGTTTTCAGTAGCAGCGCCCATGGAATTATACCCGTTTCCTGACAAATACGTGTTCACTTCTAAATGGTCATCGACATTGTCCTCAACGGTTTTGACATTTGTGTTTGCTCCCTCCAATACTCCCCTATCTTTCAGGACCTTAATTCCCGCAGCAGAAAACACACCTGTCCATAATACATACGGGCCTCCAGATGATGCGCCATTGATACAGATAAATATGGCCAATATGAGGAAATTGAATCCATAGCAATGCAAGGTGAATTTTTTTGAGCTGATTGCCTGGCTCCTTGCCCTCGAATAAATCATCGGGAATGCACCGTAAGCCAGCAAAGTAATTAAAAGAGAAATAAGGATTACAGGCACATAGACAGATGGCCCCTGTTCAAACAGTTCATGTAAGCTCATTTTGCGTCATCCTCTCTCTTTCACGGACAGCGTCCGAGCTTTTCTACTAAATAATACCACGCATATGATTACATTGAAAGATGCTTTTATATGTTCTAGTCGTGTCTAGTTTGAAGGTCTGGCTGTTCCACTAATTCTCAGTTAAAATTTTTATAGACGTATTTCACCGCGTCGTAGAACCAGTCGTGCACGGAGGTGTCATGGAACTGTATTATTGCCTGAACCGCTTTCATTTGCTATAATTAGACATAATGCAAAAAACATGAGCAGGGATTATTAGTTAACGCTTGGAGGACACAAATATGCCTGAGACAAACACCAGCAATATCGGCTTTGAAAAGCAGATCTGGGACGCGGCCTGTGTGCTGCGCGGGAACATGGACGCATCGGAATATAAGTCCGTCGTGCTGGGGCTGATCTTTTTGAAATACATATCCGACCGCTTTGAGTCCAAATACAACGAGCTTGTGGCCGAAGGCGACGGCTTCGAGGAGGACAAGGACGAATACACCGCGGAGAACATCTTCTTCGTGCCGGAGAGCGCCCGATGGGGCGTTATCGCCGCTGCGGCACATACGCCCGAGATTGGCACTGTCATTGACGACGCCATGCGCGCCATCGAGCGGGAAAACAAGCGCCTCAAGGATATCCTGCCCAAGAACTTCGCACGCCAGGAGCTGGACAAGCGGCGTCTGGGCAACGTGGTTGACCTGTTTACCAACATCAAAATGGTCGAGCACGGCGACAGCAAGGACATACTCGGCCGCACTTATGAGTACTGCCTGTCCAGGTTCGCCGAGCAGGAGGGCAAACTGGCCGGTGAGTTCTACACCCCGTCCTGCGTGGTGCGCACTCTGGTAGAGATTTTGCAGCCCTACAATGGCCGGGTCTACGACCCCTGCTGCGGCAGCGGCGGGATGTTTGTGCAGTCGGCAAAGTTCATTGAAAACCACGGCGGCAACATCAACAGCATTTCCGTATTTGGGCAGGACTCCAACCCCACCACCTGGAAGATGGCGCAGATGAACCTTGCCATCCGTGGCATCGAGGCCGACCTGGGCAAGTTCAGCGCCGACACCTTCTTCAACGACGCCCACCCCCAGCTGAAGGCCGACTTCATCATGGCAAACCCGCCCTTCAATCTCTCTGACTGGGGGCAGGACAAGCTGAAGGATGACGTCCGCTGGCAATACGGCACCCCGCCTGCGGGCAACGCCAACTTTGCCTGGCTGCAGCATATGATCTGGCATCTGGCGCCGGGCGGACGCATCGGCATGGTACTGGCCAACGGCTCCCTGTCCTCCCAGAGCAGCGGGGAGGGCGAGATTCGCAAGAACATAATAAACGCGGATCTGGTGGACTGCATAGTAGCCATGCCGCCTCAGCTGTTCTACACTACGCAGATACCCGTTTCCCTGTGGTTTTTGGCCAAGAACAAAAAGCAGAAGGGCAAAACCCTGTTCATCGACGCCCGGAAGATGGGCACCATGGTCACCCGCAAGCTGCGGGAGCTGACCGACGAGGACATCGGCAAGCTGGCGGACACCTACAACGCCTTTGTGGACGGCACGCTGGAGGAGGTCAAGGGCTTCTGCGCCGTGGCGACCACGGAGGAGATTGCCAAGCAGGACTACATCCTCACCCCCGGCCGCTATGTGGGCATAGAGGAGCGGGAGGACGACGGCGAGCCCTTTGAGGAGAAGATGGAGCGTCTGACCCGTGAGCTGTCGGAGCTGTTCCAGAAGTCCCACGAGCTGGAGGCGCAGATCAAGGAGCGGCTGGGGGAGATTGGGTATGAAGTATAAGTGGGGGGAGTTGATCTCTCTTGAGTATGGAAAACCCGTAAAGGATAAGGCAAAAACCGATGGACAATGTCCAGTGTATGGAACAAACGGTCAGATTGGGACAAGCGATTTACCCCCGCTTTGTAATCATGCCTCGTTTATTTTAGGCAGAAAGGGAGCGTATAGAGGAGTACATTATTCGTCAACACCATTTTCGGTTATTGATACTGCATTCTATGCGGAGAATTTACACCCTGAATTGCTCAATATTGAGTGGGCCTATTATAAATTTCTTACTTACGATATTAACAGTATGGATAGTGGCTCTGCTATTCCCTCTACTGATCGATATGAAATTTATGCTATTGAAGTAGATTTGCCCGATTATAAGTCACAGAAAAAGACGGTGGAACTTTTGCGTTCTCTCGACAACAAAATCGAACTGAACAACAAGATCAACGAGAATTTGGAGCGTCAAGCGCAGGCGTTTTATGAATATTTGTTCATTGAAAATGCGGATTCGGAATGGCAGCAAGGAACGATTAGCGACTTTGGTGCAGTAGTGGGCGGTAGCACACCATCGAAATCAAAACCGGAGTATTATGCAGAGGATGGAATTGCTTGGATAACTCCAAAAGATCTTTCCAGCAATAAATCAAAATTTATCTCTCATGGCGAAAACGATATTACGGAACTTGGTTTTAAAAATAGCAGTACCACGATTATGCCTGAAGGAACAGTTTTATTTTCGTCTCGTGCGCCTATCGGATATATCGCGATTGCTGCCGGTGAAGTAACGACAAACCAAGGCTTTAAATCTATTGTTCCTAAGCCAGAGATTGGTACTGCATTTGTGTATTATTATTTGAAGCATAATCTGACGATTATTGAAGGTATGGCATCGGGCTCCACTTTCAAAGAAGTTTCCGGCAGTACAATGAAAAGAGTTCCTGCGGTCATCCCTGATTCTGAAACCCTCATGAGATTTAACGATTACTGCAAACCAGTTTTTTTACAGCAAGAAATTTTGGAAGAGCAAAATCAATCATTGGCAGCTATTAGAGATAGCCTTTTGCCGCGTTTAATGTCCGGTGAGATTGATGTATCAGACATCCAGCTTTAATTCTTGTTTATAAAGGAGCATACATATGAATGAACACGAGATAGAAAAACTCATACATGAAACAAAAGAGTTGCGCGATATACGGGATGAATACCAAAAGACGCAGCAGCTGCTACAAGAGCAGAGCTGGGATGAATTACGAAATCACATCTCAAATGTAAAGCTAAAACATCCAGCAGAAGCCATGATTCATAATCTTGTAAACCCCTGTATGCCGAACACCATCGAGCAAAATGCTATAAACTGTATGGGCTTTCTGGAAAACCTATTTAAAGGAAAGTTGGGTGCAGGTATTGCAGACGCTGCAAAATACTTAGCAAAATAACCCCTGTACTTTATGATACGTGACCACCATGCCCTTCACCGAATACAATTATGAAAACGCCGTCTTGCAGCTCTTCACCCAAACCCTGGGCTATTCCTACACCTACGGCCCGGATATCGAGCGGGACTATAAAACTATCTATCGACTAACTATAAAGTGAGTATTTGCCATATAGGATGTGATTACTTGAAGGAGTTTATAAAAGGAAGATGGTTTCCACTTTTGGTTGCCACTCTCATAGTTGCGGTTGTGGCTTTTGTGATGGCATTGTTTGGTTGGCGTGTCACCTATGCACCGCAATTGGAAAATAGTTGGAATGCTACTTCTGCAGTTGGTTCTTTACTGGGAGCAGTAGGTACAATAGCAGCCACTTGGTTTGCAGTTATATCTACAATCAAGCAAGATAAACAAAACAAAAGATATCAAGAACAAAATAAAGGGTTAGATTTATATTCTGTAAGACGAAATGCTCTAAAACTACTGGAAGATAAAAAGTACGATGAAATGTATTGGGATGCAGTGCTTCTGTTTCGACCAGAGGTTGCCGATAGAATTGCAACGCTTAGATTATACATGGATTGTTATCAAATGGAATGTGAGCTACTGGGGCAATACGAACAAAGTATGGAAGACTGCAACCCGGAATTATACAAAGAATATCAGATCCTAATGAGCGAATGCGAGGATTCTGAAGATTCTGATGACATACTTGAGTTATGTGATAAGTTTGTTCCCAGGGTCTATATGCCTCAGTTTGGTGAATATGAAATACTTAATTATCGAGAGATTCAAGACTCAATAAAAAAGGCTCGTTTAAGTATGAATAGAACTCATTCTGAGGTTATGGATATGATGAAGAACGAAATAATAAGTAGTATTCAATAACAATTTCTCTCCATAGTATAGATCTTTCAAGCAAGAAACATTACAGTGAGGTGACCACCATGCCCTTCACCGAAGCCAACTATGAAAACGCCGTCTTGCAGCTGTTCACCCAGGCCCTGGGCTATTCCTACGCCTACGGCCCGGATATCGAGCGGGACTACCACTCGCCCCTGTACGAGGACGAGCTGCTACCTGCCCTTCAGGCCATCAATCCCGGCCTGCCCCAGGCGGCGCTGGATGACGCGGTATACAAGCTGAAAAACTTTGAGTCCGGCTCCCTCCTGCAGAAAAACATGGTCTTTACCGACTATC
>UMJY01079719.1_pt1 | contig 41504 bp, 40 predicted proteins | sample 1966191 | NCBI WGS metagenome assembly UMJY01 (sample SAMEA4836161, study PRJEB28245) | human gut metagenome | biome: gut microbiome; material: fecal sample | place: Denmark | collected 2008 | reverse complement strand
TTCAGACACGGAACTTACCGAGGCGCAAAAAAATGTAGAGCGAATCATCAGCTTTTTTACAACGCAGGATACCATAGAAACCATTGTGAAAGCGAAAGGCTTTTCCGATTGCCTTTGCTGTATAACCGATATGGGTGTAACCGTTATAGTTCCGAAAAACGAGCTTAACGAAAACACCGTTTTGTCAATATACGATGCCGTAACAACGCACTATGAAATTGCAAGTGACGCAATATCTGTTGTAGGTGCGTGAATATAGTTTACAATCAAAATTTTATGTGATATAATTATCCTGATAATTTATTGTAAAGTTGGGATAATATGTCTGAAGAGATAAATGTAACTTCTCAGGAAGTAACAGAAGAAAATGAAAACGAAGCAGTACAGATTAAACTTACACGCTCCGAACAGCGTGAGCAGGTATTTATGCTTTTATTTTCAAAGTCATTTACAAACACATCTGTCGACAATATGGTGCAGGACAGCTCGGAACTCTTTATGGGCGGAGTAAGCGCACTTGCACAGGCAGAAGTTGAGGGTATTGTATCGGCTAAAGAAGAACTTGACGAGATTATTTCACGCTATCTAAAAAAAGGATGGACTCTTTCAAGAATTTCAAAGCCGTCGCTTGCAATCCTTGAACTTGCAGTGTATGAAATCAAGTATCTTGACAATGTTCCCGCAAGCGTAGCAATCAACGAGGCGGTAGAACTTGCAAAGAAGTACACTATTGACGAGAGCGGATTTGTCAACGGAATATTAGGCTCATTTGTAAGAGATAACGGAGAAAAGTAATGAGCCTTTTCCTTGGTATAGATACCTCTAACTACACAACTTCGGTTGCGGTATATAACAGCGAAAACGGCGAAATGCTGCAGCGAAAGCAGCTTTTGCCCGTAAAACAGGGACAGCTTGGCTTAAGACAGAGCGATGCGGTTTTTCATCACACACAACAGCTTCACACTCTTGTTGAGGACATTGCAAAGGAAGTTGACTTGTCGGGTGTGTCTGCATTAGGCGTATCAACACGCCCCCGTCCGGTTGACGGCTCATATATGCCGTGCTTTACGGTTGGAGAAAACACAGCAAGAATTATATCGGCAGTAATAAAAAAGCCTCTCCTGACATTTTCACATCAGGAGGGGCATATTGCCGCAGCACTGTTTTCAGCCGCAAGAGAAGATTTGTTTGAAAAAGAATTTTTAGCATTTCATATAAGCGGAGGCACAACGGAGGCGGTGCTCGCAAAGGGCAGTACAAGCTCGTTTGCCGTTAAAGAGGCTGCAAAAACACTTGACTTAAATGCCGGACAGGCAGTTGACAGAGTGGGGCTTATGCTCGGTTTAAAATTTCCATGCGGTCCGCAGCTTGAACAGCTTGCTCTTAATAATACAGAAAAATTCAAAGTTCGTCCTACTCTCAAGGGCGCCGATTGCTGTTTGAGCGGACTTGAAAATCAGTGTAAAAAAATGCTTGATAACGGCGAAAGCAAAGAAAAAATCGCTGCTTTTTGCCTTGCTTTTATTCAGACTACGCTTGAAAAAATGACTGAAAAATTGCTCGAGCAATACGGCAATTTGCCTGTGATTTTTGCGGGCGGAGTAATGTCAAATTCCATTATAAGAAATGCTCTGACCGAGAAATTCGGCGCTACATTTGCAAAACCCGAATATTCCGCCGATAACGCAGCGGGTATAGCGTATTTGGCATATAAGAAATATACGGAAATCTAAGACGATTATAAGTGTAAAAATATTAAAATACTTCATCAGCGGGAGGTAAAGAGATGTATTCACCGCAGATTCAAAAGCCGAGAGTGCTTTCTGTTTCACAAATAAATTTTTATATAAAGTCAATTATCGAGAATGACGGCAGTTTGCAGTTTGTGCTTGTAACGGGTGAAATCTCTAATCTTACCGTACACCAACGCAGCGGTCATATTTACCTTTCGCTTAAAGACCGGAATTCAGTTATAAGTGCCGTTATGTTTGCAGGCAACGCAAGACGACTTAAGTTCCGCCTTGAAAACGGAATGAAAGTAATTTGTCGTGGCAGAATTTCTGTATATGAGCCGAGCGGCAGGTATCAGCTTTATATTGAAGATATGCAACCCGACGGTGTGGGTGCGCTTGCGCTTGCGTTTGAACAGCTTAAATCTGACCTTGAAAAAAAGGGTCTTTTTGACCCTGCGCACAAAAAGCCGTTGCCAAAATTTCCGAAAACAATCGGCGTCATAACTTCTCCCACGGGTGCGGCGGTTCAGGATATAACGAATATTATCAGACGAAGATTTCCGAGTGCGGATATAGTGCTCGCACCTGTGCTTGTTCAGGGAGAAAGTGCGCCCGAGCAGCTTGTGCGTGCCGTAAATAAATTCAGTGCAAGCAAGATTGCCGATGTGGTTATCATAGGCAGAGGCGGTGGTTCTGCCGAAGACTTATGGGCGTTTAATGACGAACAACTTGCGTATGCGGTCTATAATTGCGAAACTCCCATAATTTCGGGTGTGGGACACGAAACAGATTTTACTATCTGTGACTTTGTCGCCGATGTTCGTGCCTCTACTCCGTCTGCTGCGGCAGAACTTGCCGTACCCGACAGGCAGGAGCTTATGTCTTACTATTTTAAGCAAAAGCAATATATATCCGCTATGCTTGACAGAAAGATAAAAACGGCGCAGTTAAGACTTGAAAATCAGCAGAGAAGAATGTCTGCATCATCGCCGAAGCTCAAAGCGGAACAGCTTGAAAAACAGCTTTCGGCAAAGAGCGAAAAGCTGACACGGTTTATGAATATTTATATTTCCGATAAAGAAAATAAACTTATTGCCGCAAAGGGCAAACTTGACGGTTTGAATCCGCTTAATGTATTGAATCGTGGTTATGCAATAGCCGAAAAGGACGAAAAAATCATTACCTCATCAAAACAGCTTAAAAACGGCGACGATTTCACTGTTATTTTGAGTGACGGTAAAATAAACGCAAAGGTATGTGGTGAATAACTATGGCTTTTACACATCTTCATAATCATACCGAATACAGCTTGCTTGACGGAGCAAGCAGAATAAACAAACTTGTGGAATCGGCAAAGGAAAAGGGACAAACCGCTCTTGCCATTACCGACCACGGTGTAATGTACGGCGTCATTGACTTTTACCGAGCCTGTAAAAAGCAGGGGATAAAGCCTGTTATCGGCTGTGAAGTTTATGTTGCGCCGCACTCTCGTTTTGACAAAACTTCGGCGTATGAAAAGTATTATCATATGGTGCTGCTTTGCGAAAATAACGAGGGCTATCAAAATTTAATTAAACTTGTTTCAAAAGGTTTTACCGAGGGCTTTTATTCAAAGCCGAGAATTGACGATGAGCTTTTGAAAGAATATCACAAGGGCCTAATCTGCCTTTCTGCCTGTCTTGCCGGTGAAATTCCGCAGAATCTGCTTGACGGAAACTATGACGGAGCAAAGCAGAAGGCTCTTTTTTATCAATCGCTTTTCGGTAAGGATAACTTTTTTATAGAACTTCAGGACCACGGCATAGAGGAGCAAAAACGAATTAATCCGCAGCTTATTCGCATTGCCGAAGAAATCGGCGCCGAACTTGTGGTTACAAACGACAGCCATTATATAGATAAAAAGGACAGCTATACGCACAGTATTTTGCTTTGTATCCAGACCAATAAGACGGTAAATGATGTGGACAGAATGGAGTTTAAAACGAGCGAGTTTTACCTTAAAACAGAGGAAGAAATGCGCTCACTCTTTCCAAATCTGCCGCAGGCATATGATAATACACAGAAAATTGCCGACCGCTGTAATGTTGAGTTTGAGTTCGGCGTGCGTAAACTGCCACGATTTGATGTGCCGAATAACGAAGATCATTACGAGTATTTTCGCCGAAAATGCTATGAGGGTCTTTACAGACATTACGGAGAAAATCCCGATAAGTCTTTGATTGACCGACTTGAATACGAACTTGCAACTGTTTCAAAAATGGGTTTTGTCGATTATTACCTTATCGTAAATGATTTTGTACAGTATGCAAAGAGTGAAAAAATCCCTGTCGGACCCGGCAGAGGTTCGGGTGCAGGTTCGCTTTGCGCCTATTGCATAGGAATTACAGCGATAGATCCGATCAAGTATAATCTTCTTTTTGAAAGATTTTTAAACCCTGAGCGTGTAAGTATGCCCGACTTTGATGTCGATTTCTGTACCGAGCGCCGAGGAGAAGTAATTGACTATGTAGTGCGTAAATACGGCACGGACAGAGTTGCGCAGATTATATCATTCGGTACTATGGCGGCAAGAGGTGCTATAAGAGATGTCGGCAGAGTGCTTGCAATTCCGTATGCCACGGTTGACTCGGTTGCCAAACTTGTACCTATGGAATTAAAGGTTACTATAGATTCCGCACTCAAGGCAAGTCCCGAATTAAGACATCGCTATGAAGAGGACGAACAGACAAAGCAATTGCTTGACATTGCAAAGAGCATTGAGGGAATGCCAAGACACGCTACAATGCACGCCGCAGGTGTAGTAATTACCGACCGTCCCGTATCTGATTATGTTCCGCTTTCAAAAAATGATGACAATGTGGTAACACAGTTTACCATGACCACACTTGAAGAGCTCGGTTTGCTCAAAATGGACTTTCTCGGACTTCGCAATCTTACGGTAATTGACTATGCGGATAAACAGATACGAAAAAATCATCCCGAGTACAATCCCGATAATATAAACGATAAAGACGAAAAAGTTTTTGCTATGATTTCTCAAGGCAATACGGAGGGTGTGTTTCAGTTTGAAAGCCAGGGTATGAAAAATGTTCTTATGCGACTAAAGCCCGATTCGATCGAGGATTTAATCGCCGTGGTTTCGCTTTATCGACCCGGACCTATGGACAGTATTCCCCGTTACATCGACTGCCGCCACAATCCATCGCACATTACCTATAAGCACCCGTTATTAAAGCCTATACTTGAGGTTACCTACGGCTGTATTGTCTATCAGGAACAGGTAATGCAGATTTTAAGAGTGCTTGCAGGTTTCAGCCTTGGCAGAGCGGATATTGTTCGCCGTGCCATGAGTAAAAAGAAAGCCGCAGAAATGGCAAAGCAAAGAGAGATTTTTCTTCACGGCATTACAGATGAAAACGGCAAAGTAATTGTTGACGGTTGTATTCGCAGAGGTATTGACGAGAAAATTGCCAATTCAATTTATGATGAGATCGAAAGTTTTGCTTCTTACGCTTTCAATAAGTCACACGCAGCGGCATATTCTATGATTTCATACAAAACCGCATATTTAAAATGTCATTATCCGCAGGAGTATATGGCGGCATTGCTCACAAGTGTGCTTGATAACCAAAACAAACTTGCAGCATATATAGGCGAATGTCAGCGGCTCGGAATAAAAGTTTTGCCTCCGAGTGTAAACGAAAGCGATCTTGGCTTTACTGTCAGCGGTAACAATATACGCTACGGATTGCTTGCAATCAAAAATCTCGGCAGAGCTTTTATTGATCAGATAATTAAAGAGCGCAGATTAAAGCCTTATACAAGCCTTTACGATTTTTGTAAAAGACTTTGCGGCAAAAATATGAACAGCCGTGCTATAGAAAGTCTTATAAAGTGCGGTGCGCTTGACGGACTTGGCGCTAACCGCAGGCAACTGCTTGCAATAAGCAAAACCGTGCTTGACGATGTTGAATATGAGGCTAAAAAGAATCAAGGCGGACAGCTTTCGTTTTTTGATATGGGTGACGACAGTACAAAGGCTACATCAGAACCCCAACTGCCTGATTTGAAAGAATTTTCTACAGATGAGCTTTTGAGAATGGAAAAGGAAATAGCAGGCATATACCTAAGCGGCCACCCTGCCGATAATTACAGCCTTTATTCCGAGAGAATGAAAGCCGACAGAATAGGCGAAATTATAAATGACGAAACAGGACGCTATCCCGACGGCAAGAAAGTGCTGATTGTAGGTATTATTTCCAAAGTGAAAACTCAACTTACCAAAAGCAACAAACTTATGGCTTTTATAAATATAGAAGATAAGTACGGCATAATGGAAGCGGTTGTTTTTCCGAATGTGTATGAAAAAAACACTATTCTTTTAAATGAAAACATACCCGTTATTATAAAAGGCACATTGAATTTTAAAGAAAACGAAGAACCGAAAATAATTTGCGACAGCATTGCAAAAGCCTTTAATAATGAGGAATGTAAAAATATGTCTGCCGCAAATTACGAACAAAACAGGGCAGCGGCAGAACATAAAAGCGCATATCAAAAGCCTTATGTACCGCAGGCACTTTATTTGAGAATTGATGACCTTAATACGGATATGTACCGTCGAGCAAAGAGAGTTACGGATATTTTCGACGGCAGAACACCGATTATTTTTTATCTTACCGATTCAAAACGCAAGGTAAAAGCCCCTGCAAATATGTGGGTGAGCCTTAATGATGTTATGATAAAAGAGCTTAAACATCAGCTTGGTGATGAAAATGTAGCGGTAAAATAAACAAATTCTTTATAAAATCACTATCGAAAACATATAAATTCACCTTTTAGCTATTGCAAAATTCGTTTAATAGGTATATAATACTATATATGATATTCACTTTAACGCATAAAAACTTTAAAGCATATGTTTGTTTAAGTACTAAAGTGAAAACGGGAGGACGAATTTTTATGAAAATGACAAAAAGAATTTTGGCAACCGCAACAGCAGCGCTTACAGTAACAGCTGCACTCGCAGGCTGTACAGGCGGTACTTCATCAACAACTTCAACAGCTGCTCCTTCACAGGCAGACGCTAACAAAGTATATAATATCGGTATTTGTCAGCTTGTTCAGCATGAGGCTCTTGACGCCGCAACTAAGGGCTTTAAAGACACTCTTACTGAAAAACTCGGCGCAGACAAGGTTAAGTTTGACGAGCAGAACGCACAGGGCGATTCGGCTACTTGCGCTACAATCTGTAACCAGTTTGTTTCTTCAAATTATGACCTTATTCTCGGTAACGGTACTGCGGCTCTTCAGGCTGCATACACGGCAACACCGTCTATTCCTATTCTCGGTACTTCAATTACAGACTACGGCACAGCTCTTGATATGGCAGAGTGGACAGGCGTTTCGGGTATGAATGTATCCGGTACAACAGACCTTGCTCCGCTTGACAAGCAGGCTGATATGCTCAAGGAACTTTTCCCTGACGCTAAAACAATCGGTATTCTCTATTGCTCGGCAGAGGCTAACTCAAAATATCAGAGCGATACAATCACACCTTTCTTTGAGAGTGCGGGCTACACTGTAAAGACATATTCATTTGCAGATTCAAACGATGTTGCGGCTGTAGCAAAGACAGCTTGTGACGAAAACGATGTTCTTTACATTCCTACAGATAACACAGCGGCTTCAAATACAGGTATTATCGACAATACGGCTACAGCTGCAAAAACTCCTATCATCGCAGGTGAAGAGGGTATTTGTAAAGGCTGCGGTGTTGCAACACTTTCTATCAGCTACTATGAACTTGGTCAGAAAACAGGCGAGATGGCTTATGATATTCTTGTAAACGGCGCTGATATAACTTCTTTAAAAGTTGAGTCAGCTCCTAATGTTACCAAGAAATATGTAAAGAGCCGTTGCGATGCTTACGGAATTACAATTCCTGACGATTACGAGGCTATTGAGGAGTAATAATCCTTAATTTATAAATTAAAAAACGGTGGGGTGCCGTGAAAGCGACACCCCAATCTTTTATGTATTGGTGGTTTTTATGGAATTTTTAGCAGAATACTTCGGTTCTCTTAATCCTGCAAACTTTCTTGCGGCTTTGCCGGGTAATATTGCACAGGGTATTATCTGGGGACTTATGGGTCTTGGTGTTTTTATTACCTACAAACTTTTGAATTTTGCCGACCTTAGCGTTGACGGTTCTTTTGCAACAGGCGGTGCGGTTACCGCTGTTATGCTTATTAACGGCTGTTCTGTATGGGTAGCGCTTATAGTTGCTATTCTTGCGGGCATTGCGGCAGGTCTTATAACGGGACTTTTACATACTTTGCTCGGTATTCCCGATATTCTTGCAGGTATTCTTACGCAGATTGCGCTTTATTCAATCAACTTGAACATTATGGGAAGGTCAAATCTTCCTATCAGCTACAGAAACTATGCGCTTGTAATTTCCGCAAGCGATATTAATTTATCAATTATCATCGCCCTCGGAATTGCGGCTATTGTTATTGCGGCTATGTATTGGTATTTCGGAACAGAACAGGGCTCTACAATCCGTTCAACAGGTTCAAACCCTGCTATGAGTAAGGCACAGGGCATTAATATCAATGTCGCAAAAGTAATTGCACTTGCGCTTTCAAACGGTCTTGTTGCTCTTGCAGGCTCACTTTTTGCACAGTACCAGGGTTTTGCCGACATCAATATGGGCAGAGGTGCTATCGTAATCGGTCTTGCCGCAGTTATTATCGGCGAAGTCCTCGGCGAGGCTATCTTCCGTAAGCGTATGAACTTTGTTGTAAAAATGCTCTTCGTTATTGTGGGCGGTATTCTTTATTATATTGCAATGGGTATTGTTCTTTGGCTCAAGATGCCGACAGACGATACAAAGCTCTTCACAGCAATTATAGTTGCAATCTTCCTTGCAGTACCTTATTTACAAAAGAAGAGTAAAACCTCCTTTAAAAAGGTAGCTAAAATGAATTTAAAGGCTAACAAGGCAAACGGAGGCAGTGACAATGCTTGATATTATTAATATTCACAAAACCTTTAATAAAGGCACAATAAATGAGAAGGTCGCACTTGATGGTGTAACACTTCACTTAAACGAAGGCGATTTCTGTACAATAATCGGCGGCAACGGTGCGGGTAAGTCAACTACCCTTAATGCCGTTGCCGGTGTATGGCCTGTTGACAGCGGTCAGATTCTTATTGACGGCGTAGATGTAACGGGACTTCCCGAGCATAAAAGGGCAAAGTATCTCGGCAGAGTTTTCCAAGACCCTATGACAGGTACTGTTGCCGATATGGAAATTTTGGAAAACCTTGCTCTTGCGGCAAGAAGAGGCAAGAAAAGAGGTCTTAGCTGGGGAGTTAAGAAATCCGAAAAAGAAGAATACAGAACACTTTTAAAGCAGTTTGAACTCGGTCTTGAGGACAGAATGACATCAAAGGTAGGTCTTCTTTCGGGCGGACAGCGCCAGGCAATCACCCTTTTAATGGCTACAATCAATAAGCCTAAACTTTTGCTTCTTGACGAGCATACAGCGGCGCTTGACCCTAAGACTGCGGCAAAGGTGCTTGAACTGAGCGATAAGATTATTGCCGAAAATAACCTTACAGCCCTTATGGTTACACATAATATGCACGATGCGATTGTGCACGGTAACCGCCTTATTATGATGGGCAACGGAAAGGTTATACTTGATATTTCAGGTGAAGAAAAGAAAAAACTCACCGTTGACGACCTCTTGCAGAAGTTTGAAAAGGCGAGCGGTTCTAAACTTGAAAATGACAGAATGCTTTTGAGCAAAGGCGAAAAATAAGATTTTGTTTTTGTCAAATTTGATTAAAATTTTATTTCACAGCAACGGGGCTGTTTCATCTTCACAAATGAAACAGCCTTTTTGTAAATGCTTTATAATTTTCATCGTTTTTTAATTTTTATGTAACTATTTTGCGATACAAGAATTGTAATTGTCGAAATTAATAAAAAAATATATTATAATTCCTTTATGTAAATTAGAATACTCCGAAATCTTGTAAAATATGATGTTGAAGATAAGTGACTGAGGTGATAAGGTTATGAAAAAAGCTTTAATTATTTCTCACTCTGTGCAAAGTGCCGAGGCTCTTTCACAGCTGCTTAAAATTGAGTATTTTACGCAGATTTCTATTGCTGATAATTCTAAAACAGCAAAAAAACTTGTTGAGAACGATGAGTTTGACCTTATCTGTATTAATGCACCTCTTGCAGAGGAAAGCGGTATTGAGCTTTCCATGCATTTTGCGAGTGTAACCCGTTCAAGCGTGGTTATTATTGTTCCTCAAAAAAACGCAGACGATGTAAACGATGCTTTGACCGAGCACGGTGTGCTTGTAATAGCCAAACCTATTAATAAGCATTTGTTTCATCACTATTTGCAGTTTACGGAATGTTTCAGAATGAGAATGTTGACCGTAAACGAGGAAAATGAAAAACTCCGCCATATTGTGGAGGATATGAAGATAATAAACAGAGCCAAGCTTCTGCTTATTACCTGCCTTAATATGACAGAACAGGAAGCACATCGCTACCTTGAAAAACAGGCGATGGATATGAGAATGAGCAAAATGCAGATTGCAATGCAGGTTATTAAAACTTACGAAAACTAATTATGCAAAATTTCTGAAAGGAATGTGTATTTATGAGCCGTAAAGCATATTTGATACTTGAAAACGGAACTGTTTTTGAGGGTAAATCATTTGGTGCAGAAAAAGAAACAATGGGAGAATTGGTTTTTACTACAGCTATGACCGGTTATCTTGAAACACTCACCGACCCTTCTTATTACGGTCAGGTGGTTATTCAGACTTTCCCTTTAATCGGTAACTATGGTGTAATTCCCTCTGATTTCGAGAGCAAAGTGCCCTCACTTAGAGGTTATATTGTAAGAGAATGGTGCCAAGCTCCCTCTAACTTCCGTTGCGAGGGCGATCTTGACACCTTTTTAAAAGAGTCGGATATTCCGGGCATCTACGGACTCGACACCAGAGCGCTTACAAGAATTGTTCGTGAGTATGGTGTGCTTAACTGCAAAATCGCTTATTCGGGCGAAGTTACCGAAGAAGAGCTTGCAGAGATTAAGGCTTATAAAATCGAACAGGCTGTAGAGAGCACAACAATCAGCGAAAAAGAAGAATTCAAAGCTGAAAACGGCGACCTCAATGTTGTTCTTATGGATTTCGGTGCAAAGCACAACATAGGCAGAGAGCTTGTTAAGCGTGGCTGCAATGTTACGGTAGTACCTGCTCATACAACAGCAGAGCAGATTAAAGCTATGAATCCTGACGGCATTATGCTTTCAAACGGTCCGGGAGATCCATCGGACAACACTGCAATTATTGCCGAGCTTAAAAAGCTTTGCGAATATAAAATTCCTACATTCGGTATCTGCTTAGGACATCAGCTTTTGGCACTTAGCCAGGGCGCTAAGACAGAAAAACTTAAATACGGCCACAGAGGAGCTAACCAACCTGCAAAAGAGGTAGAAACAGGCAGAGTTTACATTACTTCTCAAAACCATGGCTATGCGGTTGTAAGCGATAGTATGCCGTCAAACGGTGAGGTTAGCTTTGTAAACGGCAACGACAACACCTGCGAGGGCGTTAAGTACAACAATATGCCTGCCTTCTCTGTTCAGTTCCACCCGGAGGCTTGCGGCGGTCCGCACGACACAGCGTTTTTGTTTGACCGTTTCATTGATTTGATGAAAAACAACAAATAAAACTATCCATAATTTATATACGAATTTGATTTTTAAATAAGGATAAGGAATGATTTTATGCCACTTAAAAGCAACATTAAAAGAGTTATGGTAATCGGTTCGGGTCCGATTGTAATCGGTCAGGCTGCTGAATTTGACTACGCAGGCACACAGGCTTGCCGTGCGCTTAAGGAAGAGGGACTTGAGGTTATTCTCGTAAACTCTAACCCTGCTACCATTATGACAGATAATGCAATGGCTGATAAAATTTATATCGAGCCGCTTACACTTGAAACAGTTAAAAGAATTATTAAAAAAGAGCGTCCAGACAGCCTTCTTTCCACACTCGGCGGTCAGACAGGTCTTACACTTTCTATGCAACTTGCAAAGGAAGGTTTCCTCGATAAATACGGAGTTCAGCTCCTCGGCGCTAATCCAGAAACAATTGACAAGGCAGAGGACAGACAGATGTTCAAGGACACAATGCTTGAAATCGGACAGCCTGTTATTCCGTCACTCGTTGTAAACGATGTTGAGTCTGCAGTAAAATTTGCAGATGAAATCGGCTACCCTGTAATTATTCGTCCTGCATTTACACTCGGCGGTACAGGCGGCGGTATCGTAAATGATGAGGAAGAATTAAGAGAGATTACTTCAAACGGTCTTGAGCTTTCACCGATTACACAGGTTCTTGTAGAGAAATGTATTTCGGGTTGGAAAGAAATAGAGTTTGAGGTAATGCGTGACAGCGACGGCAATGTTATTACTGTCTGCTCAATGGAGAACTTTGACCCTGTCGGCGTACATACAGGCGACAGTATCGTTATTGCTCCTACCGTTACTCTTGCAGATAAAGAGTATCAGATGCTCAGAAGTGCGGCGCTCGATATTATCTCTGCCTTAAAGGTAGAGGGTGGCTGTAACTGCCAGTTCGCACTTAATCCGGAAACATTTGATTATGCCGTAATCGAGGTAAACCCAAGAGTTTCCCGTTCATCTGCTCTTGCGTCAAAGGCAACAGGTTATCCTATTGCAAAGGTAGCGGCTAAAATTGCTATCGGCTACACACTTAATGAAATCAAGAATGCCGTAACGGGTACAACATACGCTTGCTTTGAGCCTGCTCTCGACTATGTTGTAGTTAAATTCCCAAAATGGCCGTTCGATAAATTTGTATATGCAAACCGCACACTCGGTACTCAGATGAAAGCAACAGGCGAGGTTATGGCTATTGCTCCTACATTTGAGCAGGCTATTATGAAGGCTGTAAGAGGTGCAGAGATTTCTCACGATACACTCGATGATAAGGAATTTGCTCAACTTTCAAATGCATCTGTTTACGACAGATTAAGCGTTTGCGATGATAAGAGAATTTTCTGCGTATATGAGGCACTCAAGAGAGGCATTACTGTAGAGCAGATTCACGAAGTTACACTTATTGACGAGTGGTTCTTGGAGAAACTCAAGAATATCATTGCTGTTGAGAATGAGCTTAAAAACAGCGAGCTTACAGATGACCTCTACTACAGAGCAAAGAAAATGGGATTCCTTAACAGAACTATTGAGGCTATTACAGGTAAGAAATGCGAAAAGAACCTTTTGCCTGTATATAAAATGGTTGATACCTGCGCCGCTGAATTTGAGGCACAGACACCTTACTTCTACTCAACCTTTGATAAGGAAAACGAGGCAGAAGAGTTTATTAAAAATAATAAATCAGATAAAAAGACAGTAATCGTATTCGGTTCAGGCCCTATCAGAATCGGTCAGGGTATCGAATTTGACTATGCGTCGGTTCACTGCGTATGGGCACTTAAAAAGGCAGGCTACGATGTTGTTATCGTAAACAACAACCCTGAAACCGTATCTACCGACTTCGACACTGCCGACAGACTTTACTTTGAGCCGCTTACAACAGAAGATGTTATGGGTATCATCAATACAGAAAAGCCATACGGTGTTGTAGTAGCATTCGGCGGTCAGACAGCTATCAAACTTACAAAGCATATGAGCGACTGCGGTGTTAATATTCTCGGTACCTCATATGATGCCATTGATATGGCAGAGGACAGAGAGCGTTTTGACGAACTCCTTGAGAAATACCACATTAAGCGTCCGAGAGGCGTAACGGTTATGACAACCGATGAGGCTCTCGAGGTTGCCGAAACAATCGGCTATCCTGTACTTCTCCGTCCGTCTTATGTACTTGGCGGTCAGAATATGATTATCGCATTTAACGAGGCTGATGTTAAGGAGTATATGGCTATTATTCTTGCACAGAATATAGAGAACCCAATCCTTATTGATAAATACTTACAGGGTACAGAGCTTGAAGTTGACGCTATATGTGACGGTGAGGATATTCTCATTCCGGGTATTATGGAGCATATTGAGAGAGCCGGTATCCATTCCGGTGACTCAATCGCTGTATATCCTGCTTGGAATATTTCTGACAAGATGACACAGACAATCATTGAAAGTTCTAAGAATCTTGCTATTGAGTTACAGACAAAGGGTCTTGTAAATATTCAGTACCTTATCTATAATGACGAGCTTTATGTAATTGAGGTAAACCCCCGTTCATCAAGAACAATTCCTTATATCAGTAAGGTTACAGGCGTACCTATGGTTGACCTCGCTACAAGAGCAATGCTCGGCGAAAAGCTCAAGGATATGGGTTACGGCACAGGTCTTTACAGAAAGAGCCCTTACATTGCAGTAAAAGTTCCGGTATTCAGCTTTGAAAAACTTATCAATGTTGATAACCACCTCGGACCTGAAATGAAGTCAACAGGTGAAGTTCTCGGTGTTGCAGGCACTCTTGAAGAGGCTCTTTATAAGGGACTTATCGGTGCAGGTTACAAGATGAAGAAAAACGGCGGTGTATTTATTACTGTTCGTAATTCCGATAAGGCAGAAATCGGCGAAATTGCCAAGAAGTATTATGACCTCGGCTTTAAGATTTATGCTACAGAGGGTACAGCAGCCGTACTTAAGAAATACGGTATTGACGCTGTTGCCGTTAAGAAGATTCACGAGTGCAAGACAGACAACACACTCACACTTATTGAGTCGGGTAAGATTCAGTATGTAATTTCAACTTCCGCAAAGGGCAGAATTCCGTCAAGAGATTCTGTTAAAATCCGCAGAAAGACAGTTGAGAGAAACATTCCTTGTCTTACAGCTCTTGATACCGCAAACGCACTTGCGGATTGCCTTAAGAGCCATTATTCACAGCACAGTACAGAGCTTATAGATATTAACCATATGAGGGATGAAAAAGAAATGCTTAAATTTACAAAGATGCAGGGCATCGGTAATGACTATATTTATTTCAGCACTTTTGATCAGGAAATCAACAATCCGGAGGCTCTCTCTGTAAGACTTTCAGACAGACACTTCGGTATCGGCGGCGATGGTATTATTCTTGTTTGCCCATCTAAGGTTGCTGACGCTAAGATGAAGATGTACAACCTTGACGGTTCAGAGGGTAAGATGTGCGGTAACGGTATCCGTTGCGTGGGTAAGTTCCTCTATGACCACGGTATGGTTGATTACAAGGAGAAAGACGAAATCACAATTGAAACCCTTTCAGGTATCAAGAGCCTTAAGGCTTACACAACCAACGGTGAGGTAACAAGCCTTAGAGTAGATATGGGCAAGGCAATTCTTGATCCAAAGGAAATCCCTGTTGCTATGAATAAGGACAAGATTGTAAACGAGCCTGTTACAATCGGCGACAAGGAATACAACATTACCTGCGTATCTATGGGTAATCCACACTGCGTTGTGTTTATGGATGACATTGACAATCTTGACATTGAAAAGATTGGTCCTATGTTTGAAAACGATAAACTCTTCCCGGAGAGAGTTAATACAGAATTTGTTACAGTTCTTGACGACCATACAATCAAGATGAGAGTATGGGAGAGAGGTTCAGGCGAAACATGGGCTTGCGGTACAGGCGCTTGTGCGGTAGCTGTTGCGGCTTGTGAAAATGGCTTCTGCAAAAAGGGCGACGATATTAAAATCAAGCTCAAGGGCGGTGACCTTGTCATCAATTACACAGACGAAACCGTATATATGACAGGTAACGCCGAAAAAGTATTTGAAGGAGAGATTGAGGTATAATTTATGGCTAATCATACTGAAAAAAAAGCTAAAAAATATATATTTGTAACAGGCGGCGTAGTATCCGGTCTTGGTAAGGGTATTACAGCAGCTTCTCTCGGCAGACTCCTTAAGGCAAGAGGCCTTAAGGTAGTCGCTCAAAAACTTGATCCGTACATCAATGTTGACCCGGGTACAATGAGCCCGTATCAGCACGGCGAGGTTTATGTAACTGAGGACGGCGCAGAAACCGACCTCGACCTCGGTCACTATGAGCGTTTTATTGACGAAGACCTCAACAAGTATTCAAATCTCACAACAGGTAAGGTTTATTCAAATGTACTTGAAAAAGAGCGTCACGGCGATTACCTCGGCAAAACAGTACAGGTAATCCCACACATTACAAATGAAATTAAGTCTTTTATTTACAATGTAGGTGAAAAGACTGACGCCGATATTGTAATTACAGAAATCGGCGGTACAGTAGGCGACATTGAAAGCCAGCCTTTCCTTGAGTCAATCCGTCAGGTTTCGCTTGAAGTCGGCAGAGAAAACAGTATTTTCATTCATGTTACACTTGTTCCGTACATTAAGGGCAGTGAAGAGCATAAATCAAAGCCGACACAGCATTCGGTTAAGGAACTCCGTTCACTCGGTATCAACCCTGATATTATTGTTCTTCGTTGTGACGAACCGCTTGAAGAGAGTATCTTTAAGAAAATTGCTTTGTTCTGTAATGTAAAGCCTGACTGTGTAATCGAAAATATCACACTTCCAACTCTTTATCAGGCACCGCTTATGCTTGAGGAGAGCAATTTCTCAAATGTAGTTTGTCGTGAGCTTAACATTGCTACCGACAAAACACCTGACCTTACAGAGTGGAAAGAAATGCTTGAAAGAATCAATAATCGTTCAAAGAAATGCAAAATTGCTCTTTGCGGTAAATATGTTGCACTTCACGACGCATACCTTTCTGTAGCCGAGGCACTTCGTCACGCAGGTTACGAAAATTCCGCTGATGTTGAAATCAAGTGGGTTGACTGTGAGCTTATCACAAAGTATTCGGCAGATGACCTTTTAGGCGATGTTGACGGTATTCTTGTTCCGGGCGGCTTTGGCAACAGAGGTGTTGAGGGCAAGGTAATGGCTGCCAAATATGCTCGTGAGCACGATATTCCGTACCTCGGTATCTGCCTTGGTATGCAGACAGCAGTAATTGAATTTGCTAAGCATGTACTCGGATATGAGGATGCAAACAGCGGTGAGTTTGCTCCGGAGGGCAAGCACAATGTAATCGACCTTATGCCCGAACAGCTCGGTATTGAAGATATGGGCGGTACGATGCGCCTCGGTGCTTATCCTTGCGTTATCAAGAAAGGCTCAATTATGGAAAGAGCTTACGGTAAGCCTGAAGTACAGGAGCGCCACCGTCATCGTTATGAATTTAATAATGATTACAGAGAAGAAATTGAAAAGGCAGGTATGATTATTACAGGTACATCACCTAACGGTATGCTTGTTGAGGCAGTTGAAATTCCTGCCAATAAGTTCTACATCGGTGTTCAGTATCACCCTGAATTTAAGTCCCGTCCTAACAGAGCACATCCGCTTTTCAGAGAGTTTATTAAGGCTTCGCTTGATAAGTGATTTTGGAATTTTCTTGGTTTTGGCAATTATTTGTCACTAACCTTTTGCCCATATATCAGAAAAGGATTGATAATAATGCAGATTAACAGAAATTTTGACAACCTCGTGCCAAACTATCTTTTTGCAGAGGTTGCATCAAGAACAAATAAGTATATGCAGGAACACCCTGACAAGAAGGTAATTAAGCTCGGTATCGGCGATGTAACACTTCCGCTTGCTCCTGTTGTAATTGAGGCTATGAAGAAAGGTGCGGAAGACCTTGCACATAAGGATACTTTTAAGGGCTATCCCGATTATGAGGGCTATGCATTCCTCAGAGAGGCTATTTCTAACTATTATGCAGGTTTTGGTGTAACAGTAGATGCAAACGAAATCTTTGTGTCCGATGGCGCAAAGTCAGACTGCGGCAACATCGGTGACATTTTCGGCAAGGATAATGTTGTTCTCGTTACCGACCCTGTTTACCCTGTATATGTTGACTCAAACATTATGGCAGGCAGAAAGATTGTTTATGCTAACTCAAACCGTGAGAATAACTTTGCGGCTCTCCCTGATGAGAATGTAAAGGCTGACATCATCTATCTCTGTTCACCTAATAACCCAACAGGTTCAGCCTATACAGCTGACGAGTTAAAGCAGTGGGTTGACTATGCAATCAAGAATGACGCTATCATTCTCTATGATGCAGCATATGAGGCATTTATTACAGAGGATCTCCCTCGTTCAATTTTCGCAATTGAGGGTGCAAGAAAGTGCGCAATTGAGATGTGCTCACTTTCAAAGACAGCAGGCTTTACAGGTACAAGATGCGGCTACACAATCATTCCGAGAGAGCTTGAGCGTGACGGTCACAACATCTACAATACTTGGTATCGCCGTCAGGCAACTAAGTTTAACGGTGTTTCATGGCCTGTACAGTGTGCAGCTGCCGCTGTATTCAGTGAAGAGGGTCAGAAGCAGATTAAGGAGAATATTTCTTACTACCAGGATAATGCAAAAATTATCTCATCAGCTATGGATGAACTCGGCATTTATTATACAGGCGGTAAGAACTCACCGTATATTTGGCTCAAGTGCCCTAATGGTATGGGCAGCTGGGAATTCTTTGACCTCCTTCTTAACGAAGCTAATGTAGTAGGTACTCCGGGTGAGGGCTTTGGTAAGAACGGTGCAGGTTACTTCCGTCTTACTTCATTCGGTGACAGAGAAAACACAATTGAGGCAGTTGAAAGAATTAAGAAGTTACTTTCTAAGTAATTTTATTTCTGCCAAAGTATAGTGATTATTTGAATTTTAAAGGTGCTGTAAAAAAACAGCCCAAATAAAAAACGACTGCATTCTAACCGAAAGGTAGGAATGCAGTCATTTTTCTGTAATGGAATATCTTTGAGTTTGACTTGTCCGTTTTCATAAATATATACACTGCCTCTGCAATAAGGGCATCGAATTGTCTGCGTTGACATTACGCTCTCCAAAAACAGTACGCTTTTATCTTTATTAGGGCTGATTCCTATATGTGTTCCTTGAAATCCTTTACTTTAAAATTCGACTTTGATGTCATCAAAAAGAGCATAGGTTTCTCTCCTCCGTTGTTTGTATTGTCAACTACAATTCCGGAGCTTCCTATGCTCTTTTTCAATATTTATTTTTGATTATCCCACATTTTTCCGTGATGAGGGAAAAAAAGGAATCAAAATTTTGAAGTTTTGATTCCTTTTTGCGATTTATTTGTTTTGATGTTTATTTTTATTTAATACTTTCCCTACCACCAAACTGCTCAAAAAAGCCGCAAGCAAAATCCATGGAAGAATTCTTGCGTCGAAGCAGAGTAGGAGAAGTACAGTTACTGCAAGAGGTTTTCGCATTGTAACACCGAGAAGTGCTGCGGTAATTACTGCTGCGCAAAATGCGGTATCAAGTCCCATAAGTAGGGCTACACCAAAGCCGATACTCACTCCGCAGAAAATAACGGGGAAGAAATGACCGCCTTTCCACCCTGATTTAATGCAAACATTTGTTATTACAAGTTTTAATAATCCTGAAATTATCAGTATCCACGGCGCAAATTCTCCAATACCGTTATTTATCTCGTTAATGCTGTCTTCACCCGAAAACATTACAAGCGGAAAGTATGTACCGAAAATTCCAAGAATAATTCCGCCGAGTGTGGTGCTTATTATTATTCCTAAACTGCTCTGAATTTTATCAAATAAAATTTTGAGCAGTTTTTCTGATATTATAAATAAAAGTCCAGCTAAAGTGCCGAGAAGTGCAAGAGGAATACCCCATAGTCTTTCAGTATTTGTAATGTTGTATTCGCCTATTCTCGGTAATCCCATACTGCCGCCGAAAGCTTGATTCAGTAAAAATATTGTTCCTGTTGCAAACAGCACAGCTACGATATTTGAAATTAATTTGCCTGTGCGTATATCGGTTGCTTTGTCTTGGGTATCTAATTGTTCTTCATTTGCTGCGGCAAGACCGAAAAGCGGTGCATAAAAAATAGCCGTTAATGTGGCGCTCAAACCTGTTTGCATAAGTTCGGGTATCTTACTTTGTGCATTCTTCATATGATTGCCTGCCCAGTAACAAAGTCCGACAATAACTCCTGTAAGTCCTGCTTCCGGTCCGATACTGCCGCCGAAAAGCAGTGGAATCAGTGCGGAAATACAAAGCAACAGCACTTTATTGTACGGATAAAATTTATCTCGCTTAACTTTTTTCATTACTTCTTCAAGCTCGTCTGGGACTGCTTTTGAGATTTTTTGATATATTCCAAGAAGTATTCCGCCGATTGTACAAACTGCAAGAGGATAATATGTAAAATTAATATTCGACGGAACAGTTTCCCATATAAAGCTGATTCCAAGGCTCATTAATTTAAGAAATAGCCATACTATACAGGCTATTATCGCACCGCTGAACCCGCAAAAAAGATAATAGATGAAATTGTTGGCAAGTGTACTTTTTTTCATATGTTGCCCTCCGTATTAAAATTATATGATTTCTTTTGAGTGTTGTAATACGCAATTGTGTCTATATTGTCAAGTATAAATTGTTGGACATTGCTGTCATATAAAACGACTTTATATGAACCGTACATACCCAAGCGTTCCTGTGTTGTGATGCCGAGTTGAATACCGTTTTCAGTTGGGATTTTATGATTTTTACCGTTTTCGTCGGCAAAATATTCAAGCATATTAATTTTTATAAGCCAATTAGTTATGCTTGTTGTTTTAATTCCTTTCATTTCCTCGGTATCAATCAAACTGTTAAGCTTTTTGGTAATTTCGGTAACTGTAATTGGGTTATCATCAAAAAATAATCTGCTAATTGCTGCGGTGTAACAGAAAATGGAATTTTACTGTTTTTCTTTTTTTGCTGATTGTTGTTATTTTCAATTAAATTTCTAAGTACATCGGAAACATAAAAAAGACATCTTGAAATATGTATATTATTTATAGTATCGTATTCTGACGCCAATTCATTGGTTATTGGATTTATTCCGTTGGCGAGTTTGTCAAGATATGATTTTGCTTTTAAAAGTTTTTTCATTTTCGTTCAAGTTAATCACCTGCTGCAGTTTTTATTAGGTAATATGTATTTAAAATTATACCATATTGATATAGAATATTGCAATTAATTAGAGGAAAAATATCGAAAATTTAGCTAATATGTTATATTTAAGTGCTGAAAAAAACTTTGTTGTGAAACTATATAATAGCTATTATTGGTGATGAAAGTGCAATTCAGCCTAAGTGTTTTGTTTATTAGGTCTAGAGATGTATTGCAAATTGAGATAAGCAAATATTTAAACATAATTATATTTTATTAGATAACTATGATAAAACTGTTGCCGAGATCGGATAGTGGTATAGATTATGATTTATGGCATTTATATAGGATTTTTATATCGCAATAATTTAATATAATATAAAATAATATTGTAGATGATATGACCCCTAAAAATATTAAAATATTTTAAAAGCACTCTATGATTTGCAGAACTCCTGATTGGTTGGTATTTGTTTTCACTCTCTTATGGGCAAGGATAGCTGTTGTTTTTGCTAATAAAGCTGAACCCAAAATTTTGTGTACTATAATCAAATTTAATTGTAGGTTTTCTTGCAAATTAACAATGATTTTGTAAAAAAATGCAAAATAGTCAAATTTGTATTGGTTAATATGCATATATTAAAGAAAAGTACTAATTTATTAGTTATATTAATCTTAAATAAGCTTTTTTGTTGATATATTGAACTTTATGTGATATAATTATGAATAAAATATAATGTGTAAGTGTGTGCATATATTAAGAGGTATTAATTATGAACAGAGAAAAAACAATTTACAATAGAATAATTAAGAGAATTTTAGATGTTATATGCTCTTTTATGGCAATTGTATTTCTCTCAATAGTTTATTTACCGATTTGTGTAGTTATAAAATGTACAAGTAAAGGCCCGATTTTCTTTAAGCAAAAGAGAATCGGAAAAGATAAAAAATATTTTAATATACTTAAATTCAGAACAATGAGAATTGATACTCCGAAAGATTGTCCTACTCATTTGTTAAAAAATCCGGAACAATATATCACTAAAGTTGGCAAATTTCTGAGAAAAACAAGTTTAGATGAATTGCCGCAAATTTTCAATATATTTATAGGTGATATGAGTGTTATAGGCAAATGAGATATTATAAGAGCAACCAAGAGAATCCCCTTTTTTCAATGGCTTTGCTTTCATGATGTTTTAAGAATTGATATGTGTTGTAAGTGCAGAGAAAGGAAGAAAATGTACCGATTGAAAATTTAGGTCTTCTCGGATGCTCATTTTTGATCCAATTTGAGCTAATTGCAAAAGTTATACGGTAACCGTTAGTTTAAAAAACATACAGCTCATATCAGTTCTAAGCACCTACTATCACTTTGTAATGAGCGGGTTCTTTTCGTGGAAGTAAAGAAATACCCAACAATTAAAGGATGAAGGGTGTGCATGAAGATGAAGTTTATGTTTCATTCGATTGAAAATACCGAGTTTCTCTTTCGTAAAGAAGAAAGTGTAGATATATTTGATGGTAGCAAAGTGGTTACTGAGATAAGTTTATCGAAAGACTATAGCAAACAGGTAATAGAGGATGTAGCAAAAACAATTCATGGATGCATAGATGTGAAGTATTGTGGCAGTCTCGAACGAGTATCCAGGGAAGTATTTATTTTGAACGAATAAATGAGTCCTATACAAAGTTGCAGGTTGAAATTGAGACTTCCGATAAAGATGGAACAATTGAAGAGCAATATAATCGACCTTTAGAACACTTGAAAATTGCTATAAAAACAGACTGCTTCTGGATTGCAAAACTTGTATTTGAATTTATGATGAGCAGTCAGAGTTACTTTGTGCGGATCTGTACCCGCTAATATTTAGTATAGAGAATTATATAAGGGAATATGCAAATCGAGTGTTTGTACGACTTCTTGGATTTAATTGGAAACTTTGCAAATTAAAAATGAGCAATTAGCCATAGAACAAGAATATGAGAAATACCATTGGAGAGATCGTATTAGTAGAAAGTCAGGGGCAGAGTGTCATTATCACAATGGTAGTGGACACGAAGGAGAAGAAGGACTTTGTGAAGCTGATAGCTATTCGGAGTATGATACAAGGAAATTAGAGAGATTTAAGGAAGCTGTCTTTGTGTTCATAGAAGAAGACTTGAATCCATTTGTGAAGAAGATTCCAGAGATGGAGTTTCTATCAATGAGAACATATATCCAATCGGAAAATGTTGTTATTGCGGAAATGAGAATTACGTATACATATGTGAGATATGTAGTGCAGTGTTTTAATGACTTTGGCGGAGAAAACAATCTGTGTAATAAGTGTCTCTTGAAAATAGATGAGTAATGAAAGAATTAATATGATGAAGAAGAAAGAAAAATTAGCTTTGTAAATGTGTTTCAGTGTGTAAAAGAGAGCATAGTATGTGTGACCAATGGAGAAGAAAAAGTATTTGAAAATGAAAAGGCAGCAGAAGAATACTATGCAACTTTATATGGTAAATATGAAGTTCGTGAGATTTCTGTAAAGAAGGGTCTCCTTACATTATCAGTGGAAAATATCACAGCAGAAATTGCTGCAAATAACAAATCATTTATTGAAGAGTACAAAAAAGAAAATGGTGTAGAGCCATCATTCTTTAAAAAAAGACCTTGGTTACGAGAATGAATCGAAAATAACATTATGCATTATATTTGATAGATATTTCAGATGCATGTTTAGGTATAAAGGAGAAAGTAAGTTATGTATGTGAAATTTTGGAAAAGATTTTTTGATATCGTTTTGTCTGTTATAGGTCTTATTGTAGCAGCAATACCAATGGCAATTGTGGCAATTGCCATAAAATGGGACTCACCCGGTCCTGTGATTTTTAAACAGCAAAGATTGGGAAGATATGGAAAAGTGTATACCATGTACAAATTCCGTTCCATGTGTGTAGGAGCTGAAAAAGGTGGTGTTTATTCGGATGATAAGGATACACGTATTAGTCGTGTAGGAATGATAATCCGTAAGACGAGTCTTGATGAATTGCCACAGCTATGGAATGTATTAAAAGGCAATTGCAGTCTGATTGGTTTTAGAAGCCCGTTAACTTACCACCCTTGGCCGTGGGAGGAGTATACAGAAGAACAGAAAAAAATGTTTGAACTTCGTCCAGGTATTACTGGTTGGGCACAGGTGAATGGTCGTAAAACAGTTGAGTGGAACAATCGAATTGCAATGAACGTTTGGTATGCAGAAAATTGTTCTTTCCTATTAGACGTAAAAATTCTGTTCATGACAGTGTTTAAGGTCTTACGAAATGCAGATAACGAAAATGTAGGAGAAACTGTAAAAAATGAAGATATATAGATAGATTAAAATAAGAGGGTAAAAATGTTAAATTTAATGTACATAACTAATCGTCCAGAAATTGCTCAGATCGCAGAGTCAGCCGGTGTAGATAGAATATTTGTTGATTTAGAATATATTGGTAAAGCTGATAGACAGAGTGGTTTGGATACAGTCAAATCAAAGCATACTTTGGATGATGTGAGGATAATTTCAAAAGCAATCACAATGGCAGAACTATTGGTAAGGATAAATCCTATTCACGAAGCTACGGAAGAATATTGTTCCTCAAAAGAGGAAATAGACATTGCTATTGCGAATGGTGCTGATATTATCATGCTTCCGTTCTTTAAAACATTGAATGAGGTTGCTCAGTTTCTTACTTATGTAAATGGTAGAGTAAAAACGATGTTATTGCTAGAAACACCAGAAGCAGTAGAAATCATTGATGAAATTTTGCAATTGAAAGGTATCGATTATATCCATATTGGTTTGAATGACCTGAGTCTTGGATATGGAATGAAATTCATGTTCCAATTGTTAGCAGATGGAACTGTGGAGCGACTTTGTACAAAATTTAGAGAAAAAGGTATACCATATGGTTTTGGTGGCATTGCATCTCTTGGAAAAGGCATGATTCCAGCGGAAATGATTATTCGAGAACATTATCGACTTGGATCTACCTGTGCAATTTTATCGAGAAGTTTTTGTAATGTAGACAAGATTGAACATTTGGGTGTTATTAGTTCTACATTTGTTAATGGTATAAGAGAAATCCGTGCCTTTGAAGAGAAATGTCAGGAACATATAGGTTATTTTATGGATAATAAGTGGGAATTAGAAAAGTTTGTGAAAAAAATAATACAATAGGAGAGTAACAATCAGATGAATTTACTTGTAACGGGTGCTTTTGCATGGACAGAAGATGAATTGAATAAATTGAAGCAACTTGGTCATGAAGTAATATTTATGCAACAGGAAAAAGATAAACTTCCATGCAGTCCGGAATGGGTAGAGGGAATCATTGGAAATGGCATTTTTTTAAGTCATCCGATTGAACAATTTACTTCATTGTATTATATACAGTTAACCAGTGTAGGGTTTGATCGTGTACCTATGGATTATGTAAAAACTCATAATATCCAGATACACAATGCTAGGGGCGTTTATAGTATTCCAATGGCAGAGTTTGCAATTTGCGGAGTGTTGGAATTATATAAACAAAGTTGCTTCTTTATGAAAAATCAAGAAGAACACAAGTGGGAAAAACATCGTGGTTTGATGGAGTTGTCTGGAAAGACAGTATGCATTGTAGGATGTGGAAGTGTAGGAACAGAGTGTGCAAAGAAATTTAAAGCATTTGGATGTAAGGTAATTGGTATTGATAGATTTCCTTATGTATCAGAATATTTTGAAGAAATGTACTCACTTTCAGAGTTGGAAGAATATTTAATAATCAGTGATGTTGTGGTATTGACATTGCCACTGACTGAAGAAACTTATCATATCATAGATGCTGATAAATTAGAGAAGATGAAAAAAGGAGCTATACTCGTTAATATTGCGAGAGGAGCTGTGGTGGATACAGAGGCATTGATAAGTGCTGTAAAAAATAGATTAGCAGGAGCACTTCTTGATGTGTTTGAAGAGGAACCGTTGAATGAAACTGATCTACTGTGGGATACAGAAAATGTAATTATTACACCTCATAATAGCTTTGTAGGCGATGGCAATCATCAGAGAATGTTAGGTGTTATTTTTAGAAATTTGGAGGAACAGTAATGAAAGTTTTGTTAGTTGCAACAGTGCAGAGTCATATCTGTCAATTTCATAAACCTCTTGTAAATATGTTACATGAACATGGTGTAGAAGTTCATGTAGCGGCTCGCAATAATCTTGCAGAGAAAAATGGACTTGCATTGGATTTTGTCGAAAAGGTATTTGACATTCCTTTCGCACGATCCCCAAAAAGTAAAAATAATATTATTGCTTATAAGCAACTAAAGAAAATTATTGATGAGGGTCATTATGATGTTGTTCATTGCAATACGCCTATGGGGGGGATTGTAACAAGACTGGCAGCAAGAAATGCAAGAAAGCATGGAACTAAAGTTTATTATACAGCTCATGGATTCCATTTCTATAAGGGTGCACCTAAAAAAAATTGGATTGTGTTTTATCCAATTGAGAAATTTTTTGCAGATCATTTTACAGATAAAGTCATTACCATTACAAAAGAGGATTATCGTTTAGCATCAAAAAAGTTTAACACGATTGTAGAACATATGCATGGAGTTGGAGTGAACGAGGAGAAGTATCTGTCTGTAACACCAGTGGAAACAAAAAAATTTCGACAAGAAAACAAGTTTGATGAACATTTTGTAATTCTTTGTACTGGCGAATTAAATAAAAATAAAAATCAACAAGTATTAGTCCAGGCTATGGAAGAGGTAGTAAAAAAATGTCCTAATGTACTTTTATTACTGGCAGGTAACGGACCTGAAGAAATGAATTTGAAAGATCAAATTGAAGAAGCAGGATTAAGTGCTTGTATCCAATTATTAGGATATCATACTGACTTGGAAAAATATGTTAATGCAAGTGATTTGGTTGTGTCGGCGAGTAAGAGAGAGGGCCTGCCACTAAACATTATGGAAGCAATGCTTTGTGGAAAAGCAGTAGTTGCATCTAATAACAGAGGACATCGTGAATTGATAGAGAATAGCGTTACGGGTACGGTTGTAGCAGAGTGTTCTCCAAATCAAATTGCAGAAGCAACTTTAGAATTAATAGAAGATAGTGGTAAAAGAAAAAAATATGGGGATGCAGCCAAGAAAACTATTCAGCCTTATACTTCGAAGAATATCACAAAGGAATTGCAAAGTATTTATGAGTTATAAAATAGCAAAGAAAAATACTATGGAGTATCAATGAAGTTGAGTTTTGGTACAAAACAGTATGATAGAAAGGAGAAATGCAGTAATTAGTTGACATAATTACTATGTGAATAGATATGACAAAATTATTACCTACTTTTTTTGCGTGCATGATATTAGCTATAATATCTGAAAGATGCTCAATTCGGGAAGAAGGAAAACTTGAGTACCTACATAAGGATAAAATTTTTTATTTTATGATAGTGGTTTTAATGATTTTTCTTGCTGGATTAAGAGTAAGATATAACGACACTGCTACATATATTTCAGCTTATGAAAATTTAGATATATCAGGAAACATCCTTTCAAGTATTTCGTGGAATATTGGAGATAATCCAGCATTTAATCTTATAAACTTAATCCTCAAAAAAATAGGAATATCAGGAAATGGTTTTATTATGTTTTACTCCATTGTTACAGTTGGGTTATATCTTTGGTTTGTAAAAAAATATTCAAATGATTTTGCCCTTTCTTGGTTTATCCTATTTACAGGAGGAGCATATATTTTCTCATTTGCAGCAATTAAGCAATGTATGGCTATAGCAATTGGTTTAGTAGCTGTAGATGCTCTTATAGAAAAAAAGAAGATTAAATTTGTAGTTTGTATATTGGTGGCTACATTATTTCATACATATGCGTTACTGTTCTTTGCGGCTCCATTGTTATTATTTCCAGTATGGTCATTTAAAAGTTATTTATTAATATTTCTAACAGCCATAGCCGGAATAGGATTTCAAACATTACTAGGTGGCATGTTGAGCATTACTTCCTTATTAGGCGAGAATTATGATATTGAGTCGTTTAGCGGAGAAGGTGTTAATATCTTTAGATTGTTGGTTGCTTTGGCACCAGTTATACTTTCGTTTGTAGCTAAAAATGAATTGAGAAAAAGTGAGAATAGAATAGAGCGTATTATGATAAATCTTACAATGATAAATGCGGCATTGATGGTTATAGCCTCTTTTGGTACAGCATTTTATCTTGCAAGGGTAGCAAATTATTTTGCTATTTTCCCTGTGATTAGCATTCCATATTTATTGAAATATTTCACAAAGGATTTACAGGTTCTATTAAAAATAATAATCATAGTTGGTTATTTCGGATATTTTGTTTATGCTTATGGAGTGGTCAGAGGAGGATTTGATTTTGCATATGATAGCATTACATTGTCTCAATTTATTGAAACATTGTTTGCACATTAAAAATAGGAGATTAGAATGTTAAGAGTTTTGCATGTTGTAACAGATATGAATCGTGGTGGTTTAGAGACCATGATAATGAATTATTATAGAAATATTGACAGAAAAAAAATTCAGTTTGATTTTTTAGTTCATCGTGGATATAGAGCTAGTTATGATGATGAAATAGAATCTTATGGTGGGAAAATTTATCGGTTATCTCGATTAATACCATGGAGTAAAAATTACATAAAGATGTTAGATGCGTTTTTTCAGGATCATCCAGAGTATAAAATTGTCCATGTACATCAAGATTGTCTTAGTGGTGTTATATTGAAAGTAGCTGAGAAAAACGGCGTGCCCATAAGGATTGCACATAGTCATTCATCAAGTCAGGACAAAAATTTAAAGTATCTTATCAAATTGTGGTACAAACGTTGGATTCCTAAGTATGCAACAGACTTATTTGCGTGCGGAAAAGAGGCTGGTGATTGGATGTTTGGTGGAGCAAAATATAAAATTATCAATAATGCAATTTCAGCAAAGGTCTATACTTTTGATGCAGGGAAAAGAGATGGTATGCGTAAGGAATTAAATTTAGGAAATGCATTTACATTAGGATTAACCGCTAGATTTTCTTGGGCGAAAAATCATCATTTTTTATTGGATATTTTTGATGAAGTTTTAAAAATGGATCCATCAGCAAAATTACTTTTAGTAGGAGATGGTGAGCTAAGAAAAGATATTGAGGCAAAAATGCATGAATTGGGATTAGCAGAGCATGTAATAATGACTGGAGTTAGATCAGATGTTCAGAATTTATTGCAAGCTATGGATGTTTTTGTGATGCCGTCTAATTATGAAGGGTTAGGGGTGGCGGCAGTTGAGGCACAGGCAGCAGGACTTCCTTGTTTCCTTTCTGAAAAAGTTCCGGAAGCATGTAAAATTACGGACTCAGTTTATTATATCGCTTTGTCAGAATCAGTAAGAACATGGGCAAGTCAAATATTATCAGTTAAGGGTAAGGAAAGAAAAAACACATATCAAGAAATCAAGAATTCAGGTTATGATATTGAACAAAATGCAAAACAATTAGAAAACTTCTATATAAAAAAATATGAAAATTTAGGTGAAAGGAATTAAGTATGAAACCAATATTGACGATTTTTACTCCAGCATACAATCGTGCACATACAATTGGTCGAACATATGAGAGTCTAAAAAAACAGAATTGTAAAGAGTTTATTTGGCTTATTATTGATGATGGCTCTACGGATAATACTTCGGAGTTAGTAGAAAAGTGGAAAAATGAAGAAAGTGGTTTTGAAATACGATATATATATAAAGAAAATGGAGGAATGCATACAGCACATAATATAGCTTATGAAAATATAGATACGGAATTGAATGTATGCATTGATTCTGATGATTGCTTGGCAGAGGAGGCTGTTCAGAAAATCCTAAATAAATGGGAAGCAGTAAAAGACTTTGGATATGCAGGAATTATTGGATTAGATGCAGATATGAATACCGGGGAAATTATAGGAAGTAAGTTTCCGGAAGATATGTGGGAAACAACTTTGGTAGAATATTATGCTAAAGGTGGAAAAGGAGATAAAAAATTAGTATATCGTACAGATGTTATTAATAGGTATCCGCCTTATCCGGTATTTGCTGGGGAAAAGTATGTTGCATTAGCCTATAAATATCGGTTGATTGATAATGATTATAAGTTAGCTGTTTTAAATGAGGTGCTTTGTAATGTAGAATATCAAACTGATGGATCGTCGGGAACAATGTATAAGCAATATTTAAAAAATCCAAGAGGTTTTGCTTTTTGGAGAAAAATTAGTATGCAATATCCAGAGTCAAGAAAGAGAATGTTTCGAGATTGTGTGCACTATGTATCAAGTAGTTTAATTGGTCATAATTGTCATTTTATTAAAGAGTCACCGAAAAAAGTGTATACATTATTAGCAATACCGTTTGGAGCACTTCTTACAGTATATATAAAATATAAAGCAAGAGGGTAATATTATGAATGATAGATGGAAAAAAGATTATTATCGTATGACTGGAGAGAAGTATAAGAATGGGATAAAATCATTTGCAACAATGAGATTTTCTCATCAAATTAAGTATATGAAATTGTGGCGCAAAGTTAGTGAAAAAGGAAATATAGTTGATAAGATACGTTTGCATATAAAAGCGAAAAAATATGGACTGGAAATTTCGCCAAAAGCAAAGATAGGCGAAGGCCTTTATTTGGGGCATGCATTTGAAATTACTGTCGCTGGGGGGGCAATAATTGGAGCAAATGTAAATTTACATAAAGGATGTACGATAGGAGCTGAAAATCGAGGAGAGCGAAAGGGCTGTCCGATAATAGGAGAAAAAGTATATGTAGGTATAAATTCTACAATAGTAGGAAATATCCATGTGGGTAATGATGTAATGATAGCTCCAAATACGTTCGTGAATTTTGATGTGCCGGATCATTCTATAGTAGTAGGAAATCCGGCAAGTATTCACAAAAAAGAGAATGCAACACAAGGATATATTGCGCTTTGCGTAGGGAGAGGGGCCGGTTGATAAATGATACCAAAGAAAATACATTATTGTTGGTTTGGCAGAGGTGAGAAATCTAAATTAACAGAAAGATGTATCAAAAGTTGGAAAAAATATTGTGTTGATTATGAGATTATAGAATGGAATGAGGATAATTTTGATATCAATATTCATCCATACACAAAGTATTGTTACGAAAATAAAAAATGGGCATTTTTAAGTGATTATGTTCGATTGTGGGTAGTAGAAAAATATGGTGGTTTGTATTTTGATACAGATGTGGAAGTAATTAAGTCCTTTGATGATTTATTACAATATGATGGATTTTATGGTTTTGAAAATCCTAATTATGTTGCATCAGGGTTAGGATTTGGCTCAATTGCTCACCATATAACAGTTTGTAAGATGTTGGAGAAGTATGATGAACTAGTGTTGAAAAATGGAGAAGTTAAGTTGACTGGATGTCCACTGTTGAACACAGAAGCACTTCTTCCTTTGGGGTTAAAATTAACAGGGAAAAAACAAGTGATAGAGGGAACTAAAATATTACCGAGTGAGTATTTAAATCCACTAGAGGATTCAACTGGTATTGTGAGAAAAACAGAAAATACGCTTTCGATACATTGGTATGCTAAAAGTGCGTTAGATAAAAAGACAATACTTAGAAGCAAATTAACGAGACCGATACATCGATTGTTTGGGAAAAATTGTTTTTCCTTTCTAAAGTGGATATTCCATAGATAGGGGGAGAATGAATGTTTGAAAGGACAGCATTATTTGCAGAAAGTTGGAATGTTGCATGGAGAAAGATAAATAGAGAAAGTATCTTAACAGATAAAATAACTCCATTTGCTATTATAAAAAATAGCTTTAGGTATTGGGCAGCAGATCCATTTTTATTTGAGTATGAAAATCAGTTTTATATTTTTGCAGAGCTTTATGATTATATAAAATGCAGAGGCTGTTTAGGATATTGTAAATGGGATGGGATAAAATTTAGTGGGTGGAAAAAGATTATAACAGAAGCCCATCATTTATCATATCCGTTTATTTTTGAAAAGCAAGGACAAGTGTACATTATGCCAGAGTCAGGTGCAGATCATTCTTTGTACTTATATAAAGCTGTTCAATTTCCAGATAAATGGGAAAAGTTGAATTCAATACGAGAAAATGTTGTATATGGAGATACGACTCCTTTTAAGTGGAAAAAACATAGTTATGCATTAAGTTATGATGTGGGTAATGCAGATGAATATCATCTTGTATTATTAGATTTGGAAGAGCCAACTAATGATTGTATTTTAAAAGGTATAGACAATATAGAGTTACGCAGACCGGCAGGAAAAATGGTACATATGAACGGAATGAATATTAGACCAGCACAAAAATGTGTAAATGATTACGGGGAAGGTTTAGTATTCTATGAATATGGATTAGAGGGAAAAAATTATATTGAAAAAGAATTACAGCAAGTATTACCTCAGGATTTAAAATATTCAAAGGAAATTCTGATGGACGGAATGCATACATATAATAGGTGGGGAGAATATGAGGTTATTGATTTAAAAACAAGACGGTTTAATATTCTCAATTTTGTTTTTAGAATGTTGGGGAAATTTAGAGGATAAAGTTATGATTAGAGTTTTTATGGTAGGTATGAGTACTGATAAGGGTGGAGTAGAAGCATATATTAGTAATTTATCTATTTTCTTATCTGATGAAAAATATGAGATTGTATATTCCTGGCCGGTGATGGAAGTGAATGGAAAAATGTGGGTGTGTCCTAGAAATAGGCATAATTATTACGAGTATGCAAAGTTTTGGAAACGCTTCTTTAAAGAAAATCATTTTGATGTGGTATATTATAACACTTGTGATATTGTAAGTGTGGATATGCTGAAATTTGCAAAAAAAGCAGGGGTACCGGTAAGAATTATACATTCACATAATACAGAGAATCAGATGAAAATGGATATGTTTCATCGTATAACAGAAAAACATAATCGTAAGAATATCGAAAAAATTGCTACGAACTTATTAGCATGTTCAGAAGATGCAGGATATTGGATGTTTCCGGGAAAGAAGTTTACTGTGATTAAAAATGGAATTGATTATTCTAAATACAGATATCAATTAGAAAATCGAACAGAATGTCGTAAAAGTATATCTGTTGCAGATGGTTATTTGGTAGGTTGCATAGGAAGGCTCGACCCGCAAAAGAATCCGCTTATGTCAGTGGAAATTATGAAAGAAATATCTAAATTGAATGCAACTGCAAAATTTGTATTTGTAGGTGATGGAGAACTTAGACCTCAGGTAGAACAGAAAATTAAAGAATACAATCTTGAAGATAGAATCGTCCTATTAGGGCCTCGTGACGACGCAAATAAATGGTATTCGGCACTAGATTGTCTTGTCATGCCATCATTATTTGAAGGACTTCCATTTACTTTAGTAGAGGCACAAGCAGCAGGTTTGTCTTGTGTGGTATCAAACAACGTATCTAGTGATGCAAATATTACAGGATTAATTGAGTATGTCGATTTGAATCAAAGTACAAAAGTATGGGCAGAACATATATTAAAAACTTGTGAGAAAGAAAGATTAGATACAAAAGAACAATTAAAAAAAGCAGGGTATTCAATTCAAGATACAGCGGAGCAGGTTGATAAAATAATTCAAACATCATTAGAAAAGAGAGTACAATGTGGACGAGTAAAGTAAGAGAATCAAATTTGAATATCTCAGAATTCTTAGTATGATTTTTATTGTTGCAGGACACTCAGTGTTGCATGGTGGGGTGGAGATGCCTCTAACAGTAAATGGGATTTTTGCTTTTGTAATGACACAGTGGTCAAGAATAGGTGTTAATATATTTGTTTTACTGTCAGGATATTTTTCTGCTACGAAGGTAATTTATATAGATAAAATAAAGAAAATTTATATTCAAGTATGGACTTATTAAATTATGATTGCAGTGGCACTGTTTTGGAATATTGTAGACAAATAATTTTAGGGAGAATAAGTTATAATGATAATAAAAAAAGTAATGGTCAGATTACGTAATACTGTCTGGAATTATAAGCATAAAAAAATAAGTCAGAAAAATCGTGAACGGCTGAATTGCGATGATGTTACTATTATTTCTACAAATTGTACTGGTGGTATTCTATATCATGATTTAGGTCTTGAATTTAAATCTCCAACAGTAAATCTGTTCTTTCGTGCACAGGATTTTATAAAACTGTGTGAAAACATAGAGTACTATATGAGCATTGACAAATTTGTTGAATGTACGGATAAGGAAATTATCGGAGATAGAGAATATCCGGTTGTATATTTGGGAGATTTACTGGTATTTTGTGTTCATTATGATACAGTAGAAGAGGCAGAAAGAAAGTGGAATTCTAGAAAGCAACGCATCAACTGGGAACATATCGTGATTATAAATTGTGATAGAGAGGGTATGACAGAGGAAGTGAAAGATCGTTTTGAAGCACTTCCTTACCGTAAAGTGATGTTTGTACATAAGCCCGATAAAAAACATCCTAGTTGTTTTTATATTAAAGGATATGAAAATCAAGAATCGGTAGGAATTATTACGGATCATAATACATGGGATGGAAAAAGACCGGTCGATCAGTTTGATTGGGTGAAATTTATAAATGGAGATAGTTGATATGTTACAACAAGGGAGAGATAATTTTGAGAGCAGAGCAGAGCGCATTGAATGGATAGATGAAGCAAAAGGTATAGGCATTGTTTTAGTTATGTTGGGGCATTGCTATTTACACCGGAAATTTTGCTTTTGGTTTTATTCCTTTCATATGGCATTGTTCTTTTTCCTTTCGGGATACACCTTTTCAAGAAAGGAAAGATATGATAGGTTCTTAAAGAAAAAGATTCAAACACTTTTGGTTCCTTATCTGTTTTTTGTAATTGTAACAATGTTGTGTAATGGAGTTTTGGCTATTACACATGGTAATAGTTATGATGTGTTAGATATTGCAAAGCAGTATCTTATTCAGAATAGGTATACTTTGTTATGGTTTATTACGTGCTTATTTCTGGCAGAACAGGCAATGTATGTATTAAGTATTCTAAATTCAAAGTATGGGAAAAATAGATTTTGGCTTATTTCATTTGCGATTGCCCTGATAGTCTTTTATCTCTATAGAATCAGTATTGATATTGATTTGCCATGGAATGCAGATTTAACGATTTTAGGAACAGCATTTATGTGTTTGGGACAATGGTGTAAGAATAGTAAATGTTTTACTACATATTTTGCAAAGCCAAAGATGCTTTTGTGTCTTGGTGTGGTGGTGTGTCTCATTGCATCTGCTCTAAACTACAAATATTTTACAAAAGTAGATTGGTACAGTGATTGTTGGGGTAATCCGATTTTATTTGTGATAGCAGCAATAAGCGGAATAATAGCTGTTATAAGTATATCAATGTTAAAAAATAATAAAATACTTGTTGCAGTTGGAAAAAATTCACTTATGTATTATGGACTACATAGAATTGTAATAGATCTGATGTTCGTAGTATATGGGAAATTAGGAATTGAGATTATAAATACAAGTTGGTCTGCAGTTGGTTTTGCAATGATAGATGTTTTGGTCTCTATTTGTGTAATTACACCATTTAATTTATTTATTTTGAAATATATGCCATGGTGTTTAGGAAGAAAAAAGGTTAAAGTGAAAAATGATAAGTATTATAATACCAATATATAATGTAGAAAAATATCTTTCAAAATGTATTGAGAGTTTAGTGGGACAAACCTATAAGGATATAGAAATAATTTTGATTAATGATGGTTCACCAGATCATTGTCTGAGTATATGTGAGCAATATTCAAAAAAAGATAATCGTATCATTGTTATTGATCAGGAGAATAAAGGTGTATCTGCTGCAAGAAATGCCGGTTTAAAAATGGCTAAGGGCGAATATATTGGATTTGTTGATCCTGATGATTGGATAGCACCGGAGATGTATGAAAGTATGCACTCAGCCATGAAAGAAACGAATGCAGATTTATGTATATGTGGGTATGATTATTATGATGAACACGGAAAAGTAGATGAGAATAGACGTTATAATACAAAAGAAAATGAGACTATTACACAGAAGGATGTGATGTATAGATTTTCTGATATGCCACCAACTATTAGGCATGGAGTTGTAAATAAATTATTTAAAAAGGAATTATTAAATGGTCAGATGTTTAAGGAAGGATTACATTCATCAGAAGATGTATTCTTTTTGAATGAATATGTTCAAAAGATTCAAAATGCAGTGGTTGTGCATCAGCCTTATTATAAAAATCTTGTTCGTCAAGGAAGTGCAACGCATGGTGGACTAAGTATAAATAGTTTGGCAGATTCATTTGAAGCACATTACCAAATGTATCAAGATGCAGTTGGAAAATATCCGGAATTAAAAGAACATAGTCTTGCTTTTTTATTAGATGTTTGTACTTTGAAGTATACAGAAGCATGTAGAAAATCGTTGCAACTTGAACAGAGTGAAAAAAAGAAAATTCAAAAATGTCTTACAGAAATGAGACATTTTATTAAAAGAAATGCTGTTTCAGCACTTTTTAATAAAGAAATTTATTGGAAAACCAGAGTAATGTATTTAATTTTAAAGTAGAGGATTAATGATGAAGAAAATTAGTATTATTGTTCCTGTATATAATGTGGAAAAGTATGTAGAAAAATGTATACAGAGCTTAATAAATCAAAGCTATAAAAATATAGAGATAATTTTGGTTGACGATGGTTCGAATGACAGAAGCAATAAGATAATTGATGAATATGCCAAGGTGGATTCAAGAATATTGACAATACATCAAAAAAATAAGGGCGTTTCTGCTGCAAGAAATGCAGGATTGAAGGTTGCGACAGGAGAGTATGTAGGATTTGTTGATCCTGATGATTATGTGGATTATCAAATGTATGAAACAATGTTAAAAAAAATAGAATTGAATATGAGTGATTTGGCAGTATGTGGATTTTCGAAAGTTACTGAGTTATCTGATAAGGAAGAAATATTTGAAATAAAGGATGAACTCCTATCACCAAAAAAATGTGTAGAAGATTTATTTGATTTTAGGGGTGGGTATGCAATAAAACCGAGTGTTTGGAACAAACTGTTTCGTAGAGATAAGATAGGTGATTTGAAATTTGATGAAAATATAGGAATTAGTGAGGATTTGAAATTTGTTGTACAATATATTCTAAAATGTAATAGCATTGTATATGTTAAACAGGCTTTTTATAAAAATCTTCAACGAGATGGAAGTATAACTAGAAGTAAGGGAAAAGCTGCGCAGATTATAAAAACTGTGGAAATAGATAATTTTGTTTATGATGAGATTAAAAAAATATATCCTGATTTAAGAGAAGTAGTTTTGGATTGGATAGTTCAGGATAATCGAGGGTGGTATGGATTAGTTAAACAGGAGGATGCAGAGATTGCTAAGAAAATGAAAAAAATGATTATGAGAAATAGATGGCGAATTATGTCATCGAAACGTATATATTGGAAAGAAAAAGTGATAATGTTAGTTGGATGGTTTTAGTGATAATATGAAAGAAGATATAAGAAATATACAAATAAAGTGCATAGAAATTTTAAGTATAGTCGATCAAATATGTCATAAACATAATATTCAATATTCACTCTGTGGAGGAAGTGTTGTAGGAGCTCATTTATATCAGGGATGTTTACCTTGGGATGATGATGTGGATTTAATGATGACGAGAGAGAATTATAATAAGTTTCTTTCTGTTATAAAACAGGAACTTCCAAAAGGATTTTCGGTTCATAATTATCAACTTTCAGATACATATTGGTCGTTATTTACTAAGATTGTTAATGATAATACTACAATAGTTCAAAATGATGGTGCAGTGTCTGGTGTGTTCTTAGATATTACTGTTTATGATAAAATACCAGATAATTATAAACGGAAAGAGGATATATTTCTTTGGAAGATGTCGCAGGTGGTTAGTATTGGAAAAATAAAGGGAAAATCGTTAAAGGCAATTGTAAGAAATATGGTGCTTACACTTTTCTTTAGGGATAAAAGTAAGTATTATAAGTTTTTTCAAAAACGTGTAGAGAAAAATGGAATGTGCAAAAAGTATCATTATTCAGAATTGTTTGGAGCATTTTGTAATACGAAACCCTATGATGCAGAGATATTTGAGAATTATACGCAGATTATGTTTGAAGGAAAGAAGTATATGATTGTAAAAGATTATATAAAATATTTGCAGACAAGATATGATCGTACTGATTTTAGAGAACCGAAAGAAAAACAGGTTGCGCCACATTATCAATATGTAAATTTTGAAATGCCATATAAAAAGTATTTACAACAACATATGGGAGCAGGAAATGAGTAAAGGAAAAAAAATTCTAAAAATTTTTGGGTATGGAGTCATTTCCCAAGTTATTACACTATCGCTTGGAATTATTATTCCTAAATTGATGATTGTAAGTTATGGATCAGAAGTAAATGGGCTGCTGTCTTCTATCAGACAGGTTTTTGTTTATGTTGCACTTCTGGAGGCCGGGATAGGAACTGCATCATTACAGGCACTGTATGCGCCAATTGCTGCTAATGACAAAAAACGTACTTGTGAAATAATGTCTGCAACAAATCGATATTATAAACGAACAGGCATTTTGTATGGTATAGCAGTTATTGCTTTGGCAATAATATATCCTATAGTTGTAAAATCAGATATACCTGTGTTTGTAGTTGTGGCAGTTATATTTTTTCAGGGAGCATCAGGTGTTATTAACTATTTTTTTCAAGGTAAATTTACAATTTTATTGCGCGTAGATGGAAAAAGTTATATAACAACAAATGCAACAACCATAGTTTCTGTTGCTTCAAAACTTATTCAAATTGGTTTGATGTTAACTGGATTTGATGTAGTCATGGTTCAATTTGCATATTTCGTAGTGAACTTGGTACAAATGATTTATATATCGTTATATGTGAAGAAACATTATGCATGGCTTGATTTATCTGTTGAGCCAGATTATGCTTCGTTGAGTCAAAGTAAAAATGTAATTATACATCAAGTATCAGGACTTATTTTCAATAATACAGATATTATTGTCCTTACATTATTCTGTGACTTAAAAACAGTTAGTGTATATTCATTATATAGTTTGATTGTTAGTTGTGTGTCTAACATTATCGACACGTTATGCAGCAGTGTTGAATTTGTGCTTGGACAAGCATTTAATTCGGACAGAAAATATTTTTTAAAACTTCAGGAAGTATATGAAACTTACTATTTAGGCATTTCATTTTTCTTTTTTACCGTAACATTGATTATGCTTCCTTCGTTTATGAGGGTATATTCTCAGGGAATCACAGATGCCCAATATGTAGATAAATATTTACCGCTTCTATTTGTAACTTTGAATGTGTTGATGTATGCGAGAAGAACATCAAGTCAGATCATTAATTTTGCTGGGCATTTTAAACAGACACAGGTAAGGTCAATTATAGAGAGTGCTATTAATCTTACAGTATCATTAGTTTTGGTATTTAAAATAGGTGTGTATGGAGTTTTAATAGGAACCATTGTAGCATTATTTTATCGAACAAATGATGTTATTATTTATGCAAACTGGAATATATTAGGAAGAAAACCATGGAAGACATATAGAAGATGGATACAAAACTTATTTGTTATGATAAGTTCTGTATTTTTGATTAATAATATTTTACCGGATATTGAAAATTATTTTTCATGGATTGTAAATGCAGCGTGGGTGTCAATAGTATGCGGAGCGGTATACTTTGGCATAGATTCTATCTGCGATATAGAGAGTTTTAGATTTGTAAAAGAAATGTGTCATGGATTTGTAAAAAAAAGAGAAGTTCGGTAAAAGATTATATAAATTAAACGGTGTTTAAGCTCCGGTAATAATTTATGTAGATAGGATTATAAATAATTGTAATAGGAGAAATATTTGGATATTTATCAGATTATCATAACGTATAATAAAGCTTGGACAAAAGAAGAAACTGTATGCTTTGGTATTATATTAATATTTCTATCAGGTATACTTGCAATAAGTGTGTATAAACACAAAATACTTAAACAACAGGCAGTAGCTATATTATTACTTGCAATATATCTTGGGATTGTGTTGGGCTCGACGGTATTCACAAGGGAATCATCAATACGTAGCTATAAGCTCATGCCTTTGTGGTCATGGAAAGAAATTCTATTTGGAAATGATGCGAGAGAATTGTTGATAGAAAATTTATTAAATGTTATCTTGCTATTACCAATGGGCGCATTATTACCTTTTGTTTTTGGAAAAAAATTGAAGATTAAAAAAGCTTTTTTATATGGATTTTTTGTATCGGTAGTAATTGAATGTTGCCAATTAGTGTTCAAATGCGGACTATTTGAATGGGATGATATGATTCATAATGGAATTGGCTGTATGTTAGGCGATATGATAGGAAATACAATATTGAATGAATGGCAGAGATTAAAAGGGAACAGGAATATATAGTATAGACTATAGAACAGGAATATGGAGGGGAAAATCGAGTTCGTAACAACAAGGATAGTGTTAGCATCTAAATTGGCTTTGGCAGGAGTACGGCTCAAAAGGCGGTGCAGGCAAACAAAAAACAAAAATTGAAAGTTGCTGCAAACTCTGCTATAAGAAACACAGGAAAAAGATTATCATTTAATTCAAATGCAAGTTTTGAAATAGTACTTGATGGTTATGATGATAAAGTATTATTAGGACTTTCAAAAGCAAGTAAGAGAGTTGCTGAATTAGGTGGAAAAGACGGAAAATGACATCTTTCACTAATAAATTTAGAAACAGGTAAAGAAGAATATTTTGAAGCTGGTAGCGAACAGTTTGTTGGCGGAAGCGACTTATTTAAATTCTTATCTGAAAACCCTAATAAAAAATATGCTTTTATACATAATCATAATGAGGACGGATATTTTTCAGAATGTGACTTAATGTGACTTAACTACTCTATTAACCGCCGATAATATTACTATGTTTGCGGCTATAAGAATTGATGGAGTATGTTATGTTACTGAAAAAGCTGAAACACTAAAAAATGTTTCTTTTTGGGATAAGTTATTCCCTGATGAGATTAACAGCTTGAATAAAAAATACAGAGATGGTATAATAACAGCAGGAGAACGCACTCGCATGCGTGAAGAAATAATTGTTGATGGACTACTAAAAAAAATATACTAAAGGATTGATTGAACTTGGATAATGAATGGGCTACACTTACAATAAAAGAGGTTCCGTTTTGGAGAGATGATATGACCCCAGAAGAGTATGACATAGAGAGGACATACTTTTATGAGAATTTTGATTCATATAAAAAAGGAACCTACATTCCATTGTGGAAACAGAAAAAATAACAGGCTTGATTTTTTAGTTTATAACGCATTTTAATTAAAAATGTAGTTACACCACCAATTCATTAAAACGCAAATTAAACGATTTTAAACGGCATTTAAAGGAGCTGTAAAAAACAGCCTAAATAAAAAAACGACTGCATTCTAACCGAAAGGTAGGAATGCAGCCGTTTTTGTGATATAATTTAATATCAATGAAAAACCATATCAACAAGGTACATAAAACTAAAAAGTTTTCT
>UMJY01026816.1_pt1 | contig 49027 bp, 43 predicted proteins | sample 1966191 | NCBI WGS metagenome assembly UMJY01 (sample SAMEA4836161, study PRJEB28245) | human gut metagenome | biome: gut microbiome; material: fecal sample | place: Denmark | collected 2008 | reverse complement strand
CGAATAAAACGGTTTTTAACCGTTTTATTGAAAACTGGTATCAAATAGCGCCAACATATTGTTAATTCGTTTCAATAATTCATCAAAGCCGATGACGCGAACGGATCTGAGTTCGTTTCTGTAAGATTCAAGCACTTCTTGAGATAATGCTCCGACGGTCCGTAAGCGCTCAATACCCCCCCCGCCTAGCAATTGTTGCCGATCCGCCCAATTCGACAAGCACTGCAAAACAACGGTTCCACCAGCTCAAGGTCACTCCCTAAAACTGATTTACTTATTCCGTTTCCAGCATTTCGAGCTGCCTGTCAATGTCTCTGCCGCCGTACAGGATGCGCGTGACTGTAACCGTGGTGTCATCGTGCGTGGGGACATAGAAGACAAGATAGTTGTCCACCGGCATGACACGCATATTACGCTCACGCCAGTTTCTTCTGTCATACGCACGGCAGCGCTCCGGCATTTGGTCGAGAGAGGCGATTGCCTTTTCGATGCGGGAGAGTTGAGCGTTTGCGTTCTGCGCAGACTGCAAATCCACTGCGATGTATCTGAAAATCGCAGAGAGGTCAGCCTGGGCAGTTTCGGTCAGAACAACGGAATACTTCATACACCGAATTCCTTACGGACATTCGCAAACGCCTGCTCCATAGGGATCGTGCGTCCGGCTTTCGCGTCCGCATAGCCTTTCTCCAGTTCTGCATCCAACTGCGCCGCCGTCATGCGACTGACGTCCAGAGGGTGCTCCGGCAATTTCACTTCAAACGGTAATCCGTTCTGAAGGATGATCTGCTTATAGAACATGGTAATGGCATTGGAGGCAGGAATGCCGAGCGCGGTCAGAATGTTTTCGGCCTGCTCCTTGAGGTCCGGCTCGATTCGTGCATACAGATTCGCTGATTTCGCCATATCAAAAACTCCTTTCGGTCTTATAGTATTCATCTGCGCTCTTATTATACACGAATGTGCGGACAAAAGCAATGCATTTTGCGAGTAGATTTGTAAATTCTCTTTGAACTCAGATTCCGTAGAGGATAATTTCGTCAATGGTCAAATTCTGCTTTGGCTTGGAGATGCCGTTATACTGGCGATGGCATTCCCAGAGATCCATGAACAGGCCAAACGGCATCAGCCAGAATTCATCCTGCTAAGATACATCTGGCAAACTAAAGCGTTTTCTTCTTGCAAAAAGCAAATGTTTGTGCCATAATAACAAGAGTTTGGCCGCTGTTCCCGGAATTTACGGGAGATGGGCGACAAGGGAAGCTGCGGTGAAATCAATCGGTTTCATTGGCATTTCCTTTATAAGAAAGGAGGAGGGATTTTCTTGATTTTCGGCAAGCATATCAACGTCTATTACCGCAAGTACGCGCTGGCTCTGCTGACGGGGCTGCTGGCTCTGTTTACCGTGGACTATTTGAATCTGAAGGTGCCTGAAATTTATCAGTTGGTCATCAATGGGCTGAATCAAGGATACATTGTGGAAAACGGCGTGCAGGTGCCTTTTGATATGGCGTTCCTGCTGGACAGGATCTGTATGCCCATGGTCGGCATCATCCTGGCCATCGTCTTTGGGCGGTTCCTGTGGCGGGTAACGATCTTCGGCGCGGCTACTAAGGTGGAGACGGACCTGCGGGATAAGATGTTCCGCCACGCGGAGGATCTGAGCCGGGAGTATTATCAGGTGAACAAGGTGGGCAATCTGATGAGCCTGTTCACCAACGATCTGGACACTGTTCAGGAGTGCTACGGCTGGGGCTTCATGCAGTTCTTTGACCCCATCATTCTGTGTTCCCTGGCCATTACCAAGATGTGGCGCATGGATCACCTGCTCACCGTCCTGTCCCTGATCCCCATGGGTCTGCTGTTCGCCAGCGCCGCAGTGGTGGGCAGAAACATGACCAAAAAGTGGGACTACCGGCAGAAGTGCTTCTCCGACCTGTCCGACTTCGCCCAGGAGAGCTTTTCCGGCATCGCCGTCATCAAGGCCTTTGTGAAGGAGGCCAAGGAGCTGATGGCCTTTGAAAAGCTGAACCGGGACAGCGAGGACTCCAATATCGCCTTCACCAAGACCTCCGTGCTGATGCGGATTCTGGTGACCACCTTCGTAGAGAGCGTCATCTGCGTGATTCTGGGCTACGGCGGCTATCTGGTCTATCAGGGGAAGTTCAATGCCGGTCAGCTTATGGAGTTCATCGGCTACTTCAACGCCGTGGTCTGGCCTATTATGGCAGTGGCCGATCTGATCGACATGACCTCCCGGGGGAAAGCGTCCCTGAAGCGGATCAGCGAGCTGCTGGATGCGCCCAGGAACGTCTTCGACCGTCCTGGCGTCCGGGAACTGACGAACCCCAAGGGCGAGATCGAGTTCCGTGACCTGAGCTTTACCTACCCCGACGGGGAGATTCCCGCGCTGGAGCATGTGTCCTTTACCATCCACCCCGGCGAGAGCATCGGTCTGCTGGGCAAGACCGGCTCCGGCAAGACCACTCTGGTAGACCTGATTCTGCGTACCTACAATGTAAGCGACGGGCAGCTGTTCCTGGACGGCAGGGATGTGAACGACCTCTCCATCCGCTCCGTCCGCGACGCCTGCGCCTACGTGCCCCAGGACAACTTCCTGTTCTCGGACACCATTGAGAATAACATTGCCTTCGGCAAGTCCGGAACCGTCTCCGAGGAGATTCGCCGGGCGGCCAAGCTGGCGGATATTGACGGCAATATCTCCGAATTCCAGATGGGCTATCAAACCGTGCTGGGGGAACGGGGCGTTACCGTCTCCGGCGGTCAGAAGCAGCGTATCTCCATTGCCCGGGCGCTGATGAAGGACGCGCCCATTCTGATTCTGGACGATTCCGTATCCGCCGTGGATACCAAAACGGAAAAGGCCATTCTGGACAATCTGCGCGCCACCCGGGCGGGCAAGACCACCATTCTCATTGCCCACCGTATTTCCACCATCGAGCAGATGGACAAGGTACTGTTCATTGAGGGCGGCCGTCTTGCGGGCTTTGACACCCATGCACACCTGTATGCAACTAACCCCGCCTACCGGAAAATGGTAGACCTGCAGCGGCTGGAGGAAGAAGGGGGTGCGGTCAATGCGTGAGTATCTTCCCCTTCTGATCGTCTGCGCCGTCATCGGTGTGTTTACGATTCTGTTCCTGGCAGCCTATGCCGTGCTGAAGCGGAAAACCAAGGCGGAGACCAGCGAGCGGCATATGTCCGACAGCGAGATCATCAGAAGGCTGCTGCGCTATGCCAAGCCCTACAAAAAGGACTTTGTTCTGGTGTTTCTCATTATGCTGGTGTCCATTGCCTATGACGTGGTGTCCCCCCTGCTGGTGGCGGACATCCAGGGCACCATCAAGCAGAGCTTTGCGCTTTCCCGGCTCTATTCGCTGGTCGCCGTGTACGCGGGCATTCTGGCTGTGTCCATGGTCTGCACCTATTTCCAGGCCATGATCCTGCAGAAGACCGGCCAGAAAATCCTGTCCCAGATCCGTCTGGACACCTTTACCCACATTGAACAGCTGTCCCACGCCCAGCTGAACCAGATTCCCGTGGGCAAGCTGGTGACAAGAGTCACCAACGATCCCAACTCCATCAGCTATCTGTTCACCAACATTCTGGTGACGCTGGCGAAGAACTCTCTGGTGATCATCGGCGTGCTGGCGGCCATGCTGATTCTGAACTACGCCCTGACGCTGATGGTGCTGTGCTTTGTGCCGTTCCTGGTGATCTTTACCATCATCTTCCAGAAGTTCTCCCGCCATGTCCACCGCACGGTCAACAACGCCCGGACGGACGTAAACACCTACCTGTCCGAGAACCTCTCCGGCATGAAGGTCACCCAGATCTTCAACCAGGAGCAGCGGAAGATGGACGAGTTCCTGGTTCGCAGCAAGCGTCTGGAGAAGACCAAGATGAACCGGATGTTCGTCTTCGGTATTTTCCGTCCCATGGTGTATATGCTGTTCGTCACCTCCAACCTGTTTCTCTTCTATATCGGCTGCAAGGGCTATATCAGAGACACCCAATTCCTGGGGCAGACCATTACCAGCGAGACGGTGGTCGCCTTCTATATGTATATTTCCCGGTTCTTTAACCCCATCCAGGCGCTGGCCGAGCAGTTTGATATGCTGGAGCAGTCCTTCGCCGCGGCGGAAAAGATCTTCACCATTCTGGATATGGTTCCCGATGTGGTGGACGAGCCGGACGCCATCGAGCTGAAGGAAATCAAGGGCGAGATCGAGTTCAAAGACGTGTGGTTCGCCTACAATCCCGGCGAGTGGGTACTGAAGGGCGTTTCCTTCCATGTGTATCCCAAGCAGACCGTGGCCTTTGTGGGGGCTACCGGCTCCGGAAAGTCCACCATTCTGAATCTGATCTGCCGGAACTATGACATTCAGAAGGGGCAGATTCTGATCGACGGCATCGATATCCGGCACATCAAGATTGCCTCCCTGCGCAGCCACTTCGGCCAGATGCTCCAGGATGTGTTCCTGTTCGCGGGAGACATCCGCAGCAACATCGTCCTGCGCTCCGACAATGTGACGGATGAGGACGTCTGGCAGGCCTGCCGGTACGTCAACGCCGACGGCTTCATCCAGAAGCTGGAGGGCGGCCTGGACGAGACCGTCCGGGAGCAGGGCAACAACTTCTCCGCCGGTCAGCGGCAGCTGCTGAGCTTCGCCCGGACCATCCTGCACAAGCCCTCCGTCATGATTCTGGACGAGGCCACCGCCAACATCGACACGGAGACGGAGGTTCTCATTCAGGACTCCCTGGAAAAGATGAAAAACATCGGCACCATGCTGATCGTAGCCCACCGCCTGAGCACCATCCAGCACGCGGACAACATTATCCTGCTGTCCCACGGCGAGATCATGGAGCAGGGCACCCATCAGGAGCTTCTCCACCGGAAGGGCCGCTACTACCAGCTCTATACCCTCCAGTTCCGCAAGCAGCAGCTCCAGGAGAGCTGACGGGAGAATCGGATAACAGACACAGCCCGGACACGAGCGATACCACCGCTCCGTGTCCGGGCTTTCATTTCGGCAGCAGGTGTCTGCACGGATGGGGCAAACCCTCTCGCTGCCGGCTCTTCCTAATCATCTACCGGGGCAGAAATGTGTAGTCCCCGGTCAGAATATTGTCCTCTTCTCCCCCTGCGAGGGTGCTTTCGTTGCGCTTGACCTGCATCAACACGGAATCTTCACTGCTGAATGCGAACGCAAGCCGTTCAAACCAATCCGTAATGTCGTTGCCCTCTGCGTCCGTCACTGTACGGATTGTCAGCTCCTGGGCGGTGGGCGCATCCCAATCCGGGTACAAGGTGTAGACCACCTCATGGTATTCCGCGCTTCCGGAGCGGAACATACAGTGCAGGTAGAATTCATCGCTGAACTCGATCCAGTATCTGAGATTTCCGTCGATCACGCAGGCGTAGTCGTTATAATAGTCCCAGTTCTGATACCGGTTTTCCTGCACGGCGGCCACTGTTTCCGGCGCTTTGGTATAGGTCTTCGACACGGACGCACCGGTTTCCGGCGCCGTTTCCGCTGCGCCGCAGGCGGAAAGCATCAAACATCCTGTCAAAATAGCAAGAAATACGCGCAGTTTCATATTCATAACCTCCCGTTATTTCCGTTTCAGTTCCGTCCAGTCAAGCTTGGCCGCCACATCCGGGTCGACCCCATTGCCCGACACGCCGATGGTATCCCCATAGCGGTTCTGATACACATGGTCGGCCGTCACATGGAACTCAACCGTCCCGCCGGAGGGCGTGGCGTAGGAATTGACGCCGCGGATGGCCTCGGAATACCCGGTACTCATCCGGCTCTGGGAAGCGCTGCGCTTTTCCCAGGAATCCATAATGCCCGCGGAGATCTCGTCGTTGTTCCGGGAAATCTGCCGGGATACCTCCATCTGCCGCTGCATGGTCTGCATCCGCATCTGCTGCGCCTGGGCGGCATACCCCTGCGCTTCCATCACCCGGGTCTGGAACATCTGCTCTACCAATGCGCTTTCCTGCTTCGTAAGCGCCGGATCCGGAGACAGCGTTCCCACAAAACGAAGGAAGATTTCCGTCGCTTCCGCTTCCTTTTCCACAGGGGTCACCATCAGGTACCGCCGCTTGCTGCCCCACTGGATAACGTCCATGCTTTTTCCGTACTGCTTCGCGTGACCCAGGGGAATCGCCGCCGGAGCCTGCGGCTGCTGAGGGCTTTGAACGGTCTCGCTTCTGCCCCGCAGCATCTGCCCCACCATGCCGCCCTGTTTCAGGAAATCCGTGAAATTTTTCGTCGTTCCCCAACCGGCACTGGCAAACGGATTGAGAAAAGAATTCTGAATCCCGGAAAAGACATGATTGGCATCGTAGTATTCCACGCCCTGCCAATCCGCGCCTGCCAGAACCACCACATCCCGCTCTCCCAGCCGGGCGGAAAATTTCATCAGGATCCCATCACAGACTACGTTCGCCACCTCGATGCGCACGTTTATATTGATGCAGTGGGATTGGAAAAAGGACAGAAGCTTCGCCTTTTCCGCCGGGAGATTTTTCCCGAACAGGCTGGGAAGGGTTGCCCTGGCCACCGGCGTGACCGGCACCCCCAGTACCTGCTGGGCGTACTGCTGAAGGTAGGCCTCCGGCTCCATAAAATCCCGGAACCCGGCCTTGATCACCCCCGGCACGGAAAATACCGCTCTTCTCTGCATGGGGTTCCGGTAATCCTCGAAGGTTTCCCGGGAGGAGGACATCAGCACGGTGGAATGATCCGGGCTGACGGCGCGGACGGTGGCGGTAAAGGGAACGCTGTCGCATTGCCATTGGGAAACCAGCGTGCCTTTCAGCGTATAGTCCGGGGGAACCACGGCGCTGGCCAGCGTCACCCCGGTGTCCGACGCCGTGAATTGGCCAAGATCCGGATTTTGGGGTGCCGTCTCCCCTTCATAGGAAATGTGGAGCCTGCACCCGCAGTGGGGGCAGAATGTAAATGTGGTGTCGTAGTTCACGTCCAGCGGCGCACCGCAGGACGGACAGATATAGGCCTTGATTTTCACGGTTTTGCACTCCTTTTTCCGACTTTGTCCCGGGAAGAATCAACAGGGTAAGATGGGATTATTTCTCGTACCCATCCGGGATGTCAAACCGGGGTTCTTCTACATCCCCATCAAAAGCGGTTATTCTGATCTCCGTTTCCGTGGCACCGTCCAGCGTTATGATGTACGCAAGCGCACCGTCATCCCTGTACGCAAATTTTACCGTGCTGCCCTCGTTGACCGCTTCCTCGGTCTCGTATTTCACGCCGTCAATCGTTACGGTACCCTTTTGATACTCGACATCCGCCTGCCCCAGGGACAGTATGTTGTCGACACCTGAGGAAATCGTCTCCAGGAAGCCTTGAACTTCATCCGTTATTTCCATTTGCTCGGATACCTGATTGGCAGGGTCAAGAACCGTCAGCGTGTTATCCTTGACAATGTAAACAAACCGGTCTTCCCCGACCGTAATGTCAAGAGACAGGTTATCCCCAAGCTGATACAGCTCCACCAGGATATCCATACCGTCATTCTCCATGGATAACCCCAGATGCACCCCGGTTTCCTTACTGTATTCAGAAAACAACGCCTGTGTTCTGGATATACCTTCGGACGTGCTTCCGCAGGCCGCAAGGCACGCAGACAGCAACAGCGCCATTAAAATTGTCAAATACCTTCTTTTCACAAATAAACCTCCGTATTCTCCATTTTTCTTCCTGATCTGTCAGGCTCGTACTCTTGATTTTTGGGGCGAAGCGCCCATCAATACCGTTTCATTTTCCAGATATTGGGATATTCGGTCTGCAACGGCTGTGACCGCCCGCTGGACTCCGTCCTCGGACAGGCCTGTACATGGGTGCACCATTGTAACAAGCATCTGCGTTCCCTCCGCCTGTTCGCTTACGGAAATCGAAAACACGCTTTTGTTTCCGTAAACCGGTATTTCGGAAAGGATCGTTGAGGCGTCCGTTTTTTCATAGGGAGCGCAAAGCTGTTCCAGAACCTCATATATGGCAACGATGACGTACTGCCGGACATATGGGAGCGACCTTCGTGCGGTGTTCATGCTCTGGCCTCCTTTTCCGATGGGCTTAAGCTTTCTGACTCTCTGCCAGTCGGTGCAGAGTCCCGTAACCGACCGTCTCGTAGCACACGCCGTCTTTCAGCAGATTTCCCATCTCAAAGGACAGCGTCCAGACGCTTCCGTCCTGAAATGTGAAAAGGAAGGTTTCTCCCGCGTCCATCCCGCGAATGTCCGTCTTTTCGCCGATCTGAAGCTGCCGCAGCGCTTCCATGCACGCGGTCAGCGTCTGGGCATCCGTAATTTCCCGCTCACTGCGCGCTTCTCCGTCCCGGATGTACCGCAGTTTTACAGGTGCGCCAATATAAGCGGCCGTATCCGCCGGCGAAAGGGGCGGAAGCGCGATCTCAGCTTCTGAAATATCGTCGCGTCCTCTGCCGGAAGCGTCCACCGTGTACCAGCAGGAGGTCGCCGTATGCCAGGAATCCCCTTCTTCATCCCTGACGATCTCATAGAGATGGATCGTATACGTGCCGTCTTCATTTTCCGTGCAGTCCGCTTCCGGGGCGAAAAAGCCGCCTTGCGCCTCATAATACGCCCTTGCCATGGCTACCAGCTCCCCGCTTTCATAGGAAGCCTGAGCCGGCGCATCCCCGGCGCTTGCCTCTTCGGAAATCGGGCTGCCGCACGAAGCAAATGCAGCGCAGCACAGGATACAGGCGGAAAAAGCCGCCATGGTCTGCTTAACCAACATTTTCCCTTTCATGGATACCCTCCTACTTTCGTTGTCGCTACCGGTTTCATTGTAGGTCACGCGCGCGGAAAAGTATATAAGGGAACCCCGCCAATCTTCCAAAACAGCGTGGCGGAGTTCCGCCATCTCCGAAATTGGGGGCAAACGCAGGGTGCCGCCCCTTGGCTCTCCCTCTGGGAGAGCTGTCACCGCAGGTGACTGAGAGGGCTTTATTCCCCTCTCCGTCTTCGCTTCGCTCAGCCACCTCTCCCAAGGGGAGAGGCAAGGGGTGCTTGCATCAAATTATACAAAAACAGGCACAGCAGATAATCCTGCTGTGCCTGTTGACTGTCTCATGCGCCGCCCTCCTTTTACGGAAGGCGGCGTTTGTCGAAAATCATTTATTGTAAAGCTTCAGAAGCCCTATGCGGGATCTTACGCCTGTTTTTTCATAGATGGCGGAGATATACCGCTCCAGCGTCCGCCTGGAAATATACAGGCTTTCCGCGATTGCCTGTATACTGTCCTCCGTGTTGACCAGGCGGTCAAATACCTCGGTCTCTCTTTCCGTGAAGGAAAAGACCTCCGCAAAATTTCGCAGCTTCTCTTTTTCGTCCCTCTCTTCGGTCGCGGCAGAAACAAGCTGCTCGAAAAAGGTTTTCTTCCGGAAGGTGTAAACGGCCGCCACCACGCTGACCGCCGCAAACAGCACCAGCACAAGGACGATGACGGCAAGCGTGCTGTCAGAGGACATCAGACCCAGAACTGGCTTGGCAATCACCGCGGCGGTGATGTTATTGACCGCCCGTCCCATTCCTGCCCACAGTTCCGGCGTCTTCCTATGGCGGGAGATCTCCATAGAGCCGCTGGTGAAAAACACGGCAAAAAATCCCGCCGATAGGTAGAACACGACCAGCCCCACCAAAAACGAACCGGAGAATTCCAGCACGGCAATGCAGATCGTGGACAGCACCATCACGCAATACATGATGAATCCCGTGTATTTTCGGTTGTTCAGGTCAAACACAAAGCCCGCCGCCACTCCGCTGAGCGCCAGCAGAATCCTCGGCCATTGCCCGATGTCCATTTCCCCACGGGATTGAACGAGGGTTACCACATTGTCAAGGGTACTGAAAATGCAGGTCATCAGCGCCACAAGCAGAACAAACAGTCCGCCGACGACAGACCCCATTTTCTCCTCTTTTCCGCCGCTCTGTTTCTCTTTGGCAGGAGGATCGGCCGGGGTTTCCCTGCGTTCGCAGGAATCCCGGCGGCATTTCATCAGCAAAGCAATGAGGATCAGCAAGCACACGGACAGCATGGCGGCCTCTGCAATCCCGGAACGGATGAGATTGTTGTTCACAAACTGGAGGAGAACCCCTGCTCCATAGGAAACGCCCACCGTCCTAGCCAGATACCTGTCTGTTTTCATCATTCGCACAGAGGCATAAAAGACGGCACTGCCAATCCCTCCGAGAAGCAAAAACAAACCAAGTCCCGCCGCGAAAATGCCTGCATAAGCCGTTCCGCTGCAAATGAAACCCATGCACAAAACGGACAGGAGGCCGCCAAAGACGGCGCATACCGCTTTCAGCCGGTCTTTCTGGAATCGGCCAGACAGCGGGTACAGCACAAAGCCGGCCGCACTGATTCCCAGGGCATAATTCTGCGCCAACACCGTCTTGTCTTCCGATACGACGCCGGAAAGCACATTCACAAACAGATATTCCGCGCCCAGAAACAGGAACGTAAACATCCCCATCAGAGCAGCCGCATACAGATAAGGGCTTATGGTTTTTTTATGAAAGTCCGCGCCCCGTGTGATCCTGGCCACGATCGTCCCCACTTCAAAAGCCCCCCTTTATCCGTCATCACATCATAGGCATACAGCCCAATGCACCGCAAATCCTGCCGGCAAAGCAGATAATATAATCCGATATTTTGCTTCACTATAGCACAAAATCCTCGGATATTCAAGCGGGATAGGAAGCGTCCACTTTATTTCCGGAGCCATAAATGCCTTTACAGCAATCGTATCGGTTATATACAAACGGGCAGGCCTCAACCTTGGTTGAGGCTTGCCCGTTTGTTATCGGTGTCACTGCCCGTCCTCCGCCCGCTGCACTTCCTCCGTCATGATGACGGCGGCAACGGAATTCATGCCTACGTGGCAGGCGATGCTGCATGGCAGGTTGGCATAGCTCACCTTGGCAAAGGGGAACTCCGCCTGCACCTGCTGACGCCAGGACTCCGCCAGTGCCTCGTTTTCCAGCGTTCCGGCGGTTTCGATCAGGAGGCGGGACTCCGGAACATCCCGGAAGCGCTCTGCCCGATCCTGGTGAAGGGCATCGATCATCTTGCTCTCGGCAAGCTTCATGCCCCGCACCTTGGCGAAGGCGTCCAGCTTGTCTCCCTGAATGGTCAGCACCGGCTTGAGGTTCAGCACCGTTGCCAGCGTCGCCGCAGCGGGGGTGACACGGCCGCCCTTTTTCAGGTACTCCATGGAGTCCACGGTGATGTAGATGCTGGCGTCATAGGCGTGCTTTTCCAGAAATTCTCTGATCTGTCCGGCGTCGTACCCCTGCTTCGCCAGACGAAGGGCGCTGATCACCGATTCTCTCTGGGTCACGGAGATCCGGTGGTTGTCCACCACCTGCACCTTGCCGTCATAGTCCCGGGCAAACAGGGCGGCGCTCTGACAGGAGCCGCTCAGGCCGCTGGACATGGGGATATAGACGATCTCATCATAGCCCTTTGCCAGAATCCCATCCCACAGCTCCATGAGCTGCCCCGGCGACGGCTGGGAGGTGGAGACCTCCCGGTGCTGCCGCATGGCGTCATACAGCTGCTCCGACGTGATGTCAAGCCCCTCGTAGTGGATGGTTTCCTCCAGATTGACGGGCATGGCCAGGACAAAAACGCCCAGCTTTTCCCCCTCTGAGGCGGTAATTCCGCTGTTGGTATCCGTTGCGATTGCGATTTTCATAGTGCGATAGTACCTTTCTTCCTGCGTTGGGGAAGTCATCAGCCGTTGAGAATCTTCATGAATTCCTCGCCGGTGATGGTTTCCTTTTCGTACAGGTAGCTTGCCAGCTCATCCAGCTTCTGCCTGTTTTCCGTGAGAATGTTTTTCGCCTTTTCGTGCTGCTGCTTTACAAGCGCAACCACCTGCCGGTCAACCTGCGCCTGGGTCTCTGCGGAACAGGCCAGGGACGCGTCTCCCCCCAGATACTGATTGGTAACGGTCTCCAGCGCCACCATGTCAAAGTCCTCGCTCATGCCGTAGCGGGTAATCATGGCCCGGGCCATCTTGGTGGCCTGCTCAATGTCGTTGGAGGCGCCGGTGGAAATGGTGCCGAACTTGACCTCCTCCGCCGCGCGGCCGCCGGTATACGTAGCGATCTGATCCAGAAGCTCTTCCCGGGTCATCAGATAGTGGTTCCCCTGCTCCACCTGCATGGTATAGCCCAGCGCGCCGGAGGTGCGGGGAATGATGGTGATCTTCTGCACCGGGGCGGAATGGCTCTGCATGGCCGCGACCAGCGCGTGGCCGATCTCATGATAGGAAACCGTCCATTTTTCCTTGTCGGTGAGGATGGCGTTCTTCTTCTGGTAGCCCGCGATGACCACCTCGATGGACTCCTCCATGTCCGCCTCGGTGGCGAATTTTCGTCCGTCCCGGACGGCGCGCAGCGCCGCTTCGTTGACGATATTGGCAAGCTCCGCGCCGGACGCGCCGGAGGCCATCCGGGCGATCTGCTTGAAGTCCACGTCGTCGGCAATTTTGATTTTCTTCGCGTGAACCCGCAGAATCGCTTCCCGCCCCTGAAGGTCGGGCAGCTCCACCGGTACCCGGCGGTCAAACCGGCCGGGACGGGTCAATGCGGGGTCGAGGGATTCGGGGCGGTTGGTGGCGGCGAGAATGATGACGCCGGAATTTCCTTCAAAGCCGTCCATTTCGGTGAGCAGCTGGTTCAGCGTCTGCTCCCGCTCGTCGTTGCCGCCCATGACGCCCGCGTTCCGCTTCTGGCCGATGGCGTCGATCTCGTCGATGAACACGATGCAGGGGGCTTTTTCCTTGGCCTGCCGGAACAGGTCGCGCACCTTGCTTGCGCCCATGCCCACGAACATTTCCACAAATTCGGAACCGCTGATGGAGAAGAACGGGACGTTCGCCTCACCGGCGACGGCCTTTGCCAGCATGGTCTTGCCGGTACCCGGAGGGCCTACCAGCAGAACGCCCTTGGGCATGGAGGCGCCGATCTCCCGGTACTTGTCCGGATTGTGGAGGTAATCCACAATCTCCTGCAGGCTTTCCTCCGCCTCGTCCACGCCCTGCACGTCGGAAAATTTAATGCCGTCGGAGGACTGGACATAAACGCGGGCGTTGGAGCTGCCGCCGTTGAACATCAGAGAATTGGGGCCGCCGGCTCTGTCCATCAGCTTTTTGGACATGAACTGCCCCAGTGCGATGAACAGCACAACGGGCAGCACCCAGGTCAGCAGGATGTTTAAGAGCGGAGAGGTTTCCTCCACGATCTCTCCGCCGAACTTTGCACCGGAATCGTGGAGCCGGTTTACCAGATCGGGGTCGTTCATCAGGCCGGTTTTATAAATTTTGCCGTCCTTCCCTTCAAAGAGAATCTGGTTGTCCTCCACCTTTACCTGATCGATTTCCTTATTTTCCGTCATGGTGATGAAGGTGCCGTAGTCCACCTCGATGATCTGCTGCTCCGCAATCCAGGGAACCAGCAGGAAGTTGAACAGCACCAGCGCGACCATGACCAGGGTATAGTAGAAAATCAGGGGTTTCTTTGGCCGTTTGACTTCATTCATATCCGTTTTTCCTCCTTTTGCCGCCGACCCGGACGCAGCCGGCGGATGTCTTTATTTTATTTCAAGCCTGAACGCTCAGGCCGTTTCCTCCCGCTTGGGAAGCTCCACGGTAAAGGCCGTCGAACCGCTGCCGCTTTCCACTGTTGCGGTGCCGCCGTGGAGCTGCACCACCTGCTTCACCACGGCAAGGCCGATGCCGTTGCCCTCCGAGGAATGGGACTCGTCCGCCTGGTAGAATTTTCCCCAGATTTTGTTCAGCTTGTCCTTGGGGATGTCGGGGCCGTAGTTGGTGACGGTGACCGCCAGCGTCTCCGCCCCCTCCGAAATCCGCACGCCGATCTCCCCATAGTTGGGGGAATACTTGATGGCGTTGTCCAGCAGATTGATCCATACCTGCTTCAGCAGTTCCTCGTTGGCGCAGATGGAATATTCCGGAAATTCCAGGTCTAAGTCCAGCTCCTTGCGGCTCCACTTTTCCTCCAGCAGCAGCACGCAGGCGCGAATCTGTTCCGATAAATTGAAGGTGGTCAAATCCGTTAAAATCGTCTGATTTTCCACCTTCGTCAGGTTCATCACATTGGTGGCCATGGCCGCCAGCCGGAGAGATTCCTCCTCGATGATGGCCAGGTATTCTTCCTTCTGCTCGTCGGTGAGATTGCCCCGACGCAGGAGCTTGGCAAACCCGGCGATGGAGACGATGGGGGTCTTGAATTCGTGGGAGAAATTGTTGATAAAGTCGCTTCGCAGCATCTGGGTGTTTTCCAGCTCCTCCGCCATGGCGTTGAAGCTCTCCGACAGCTCCTGAAAAACGGGGTTGTCCCCTATGGCCTTACCGTAATGCATTCTGGCCGTGAAATCCCCCGCCGCCAGCCGGTTGATGTTGTTGATCAGCCGGTTAAAGGGGCGCAGCGGAATCTTTACGGTGCCGATGGCAACCAGGCTCCCCACCAGGACGCTGATCAGCAGCATCACGATCAGCATGGCAAAGCCGGAATTTCTGGGAATGCCCAGATTATCCAGCACCCCCAGCTTGGTCAGCAGAAAGGACAGCGCCGCCGTAATGAGGACTGCCGCCAGCTGAATGAGAAAAAACGCGGTGGAGTAGAGCAGCGTCAGCGACCAGCGGTGCTTCCCCGGCTTTTTGCTCATACCCTCTTCACCGCCTTATAGCCCAGTCCACGGACGGACTCGATGGTAAATTCCGGCCAGTCCTGAAAGCGCTTGCGCAGACGGCCTACGTGTACCGTCACGGTCTCCCAGCCGGTGTTGGAATCCGCGCCCCAGATTTCGTCCATAAGCTGAATGCGGGTGAAGATTTTGCCGGGATAGGACAGGAGCTTGTATAGAAGCAGGAACTCCTTCTGGGGAAGCTCCTGCACCTCCCCTTTCCGGCTCACCGTCAGGCAGTCGTAGTCCAGCACCACGTCTCCTACCACGATCCGGCGCTCGCTGGCAATTTTCGCCCGGCGCAGCAGCGCCTTGATTCGCCAGAGCATTTCTTCTTCGTCGATGGGCTTGGTCATATAGTCGTCGGTGCCGACTAAGAAGCCGTGCTTCTTGTCGGAGGGAAGCTCCTTGGCAGAAACCATCAAAACGGGCAGGTTGTTGTTCGTCTCCCGCAGGGTTCTGGTAAACTCGTAGCCGTCCATTTTGGGCATCATGATGTCCAGCACCACCAGATCGACGTACTCCGAGTCCATCAGCGTCAGGGCGTCCTCCCCGTTTTCGGCGGTGAGTACCTTGTAGCCGTCCGCTTCCAGTACCGCCTGCAAAAGTCTCCGGGTGTTTCGGTCATCGTCCACGACCATGATCTGAAACATGCCTTTTCCTCCCCTCCCATATATTATGTCACCGAATGCCGCTTCTTCCGGCGGACAGCCCAATAACTCTTGCCGTAGGCGATTTCCTCCGCCAGCAGACAGACGGGCAGCGCCACGAAGAAGTCCACGGCGGAATGCTGCTTGATAAACATGGTGGCCAGGCAGATAAGCGCTACGGACACGAGAATAAACGCCTTGAACCACTTACGCACGTCCTTTTCCTTCAGCCACGCCGACGCGATACCCATGGAATAGGCCACATGAAGCGACGGACACACGCCGGTGGGCGTATCCTGCCGGTACAGCAATCCAATACACGCCGTAAGGAAATTTTCTCTGGGGAACACCTCGGGGCGCATATCCTGCCGGTTGGGATAGATGATGTAGATCGCCATGGCCACCACCTGGGTGACGATGATAAAAATCTGGAATTGCTTGAAGCCCTCCACGTGATACAGCATCAGGTACAGCAGCGTAAACACGATCAGAAAATACCAGAATACATAGGGAATGAGAAACCACTCGCAGAAGGGGATCCAATCGTCGATCCGGCAGTGGATCACATGGCAGCTTTCCGCGGGAATCAGATTCTCCGTCAGAAAATACATAATAAAGTACCAGATCCAGCCGCCCAGAAGCTTTAAGTGGGCAAACTGCGGGTCGTTGAGCCTGGACAACCGAAAGGTGCGGTAGTCAATTTCCGGTTTTCTCATAAACAGCCTCCTGAGGAACATTGCAAGGATATTGCTTCTTGGGCATGTTGGGGTAAGGCACGACGATGTGCTTTGGCAGTGCCTGCGCCATCTGCGTGACCTGCTCCATTAAGTATTCGCATATGCGCCTGCGCTCTTCTTCCAGGGGCGCGTCGGGCTGAAAGCGGATGGGCTTGCCCAGATACATGGTTTTCAGGCTGGGCGCCAGATACTGCGGCACAAAGGCAAGCGCTTTTCCTGTGCGCTTGTAGTAGAGCTTCGCCACGTCGATGAACCTGTCCTGGAACTCGCAGATAATGTTGTTTCGCGGCACGTGATGCTCCGGGAAGATGACCACGCTTGCCCCCTCCTGGAGCGCCGCCACCGTCTTCTTGAAGGTGGAAAGAATTCTGGTGTCATGATACACGCCGATGGTGTTGGCGTTGGTGAAAACCAGCTGGGACAATGGCGCGATGATGTGAGACAGCAGCTTATAAAACCAGCGGACGGCCTTGGGCTTTTCCGACCAGAAATCCTGATAGGCGTAGGCAGGCACTTCCTTCTTGTCCATCATCTCACCGGCGCACCAGATATAATGCTCGCCGGGGGTATACAGCTCACAGGTAATGGGGCCGTTCATCTGGCTGTGGTTGCCCACGTACACCACCGGCTCCGGCGGAAGGTTCTCCTCCCCCACGACCCTGATTTTGGGATAAACCGCCCGCACGGCGGCCTTAATCAAACGGTACAGCGGAGAAATTTTCCGTTCTCCCATCTCCTCACTCCTTTTTCAGGAATTTCCTACAAATGTTTTGCCAAGAATATCGCAGGAATCTAAACCGAAAATAAACAAAGTTTCGTTTCAGTTTAGATTCGCATGGTATACGGGTGTTATAATTATCGTCGAAAGGACGGAAACTTTCAAGGGGCAAAACCGCATAAATTGTCGCGGCAGCACGGAAAAGATTTTGCTCCACCAAATTTTCAGAGAGAGTGTGTACTTATGGCAAAAAAATTCGGAGACAGAAAAGACGGCGCAAAGCTTAGAAACATCCACGCCATGCATCTGGTCATGCCCCTGATGTATCCAAACCGCTGTGACAACGAGGCGTTCATCAGCGAGCGGATCGACCTGACCAATATTCTGGCCTATCTGGACGAGAAAAACGCCTCCAACCCGGACTACAAATACAATTTCTTTCAGGTGATGGTCACCACCATGCTGAAGGTCATCACCCTGCGGCCGAAAATGAACCGTTTTATCGCCAACAAGACCATGTACCAGCGCAACGAGGTCTCCGCGGCCTTCACCGTGAAAAAGGAATTTGCCGATGATGGCAGCGAGGCGCTGGCGTACATCCACTCCAAGGGCAGCGACACCATCGACACCATTCATGACGAAATTTTCCGTCAGATTTCCATCTGCCGCAGTGACGACGAGGTGGACGAGGGTACCCAAAGCCTGAACGCGGTGCAGAGCCTGCCGGGCTTTCTCGTGCAGGCGGTGGGCGGCATCGCCCGGTTCCTGGATCGCCACGGCTGGATGCCCCAGAGCGTCATCGCGGGCGACCCCTACTATTCCTCCGTGGTGCTGACCAATCTGGGTTCCATCAAACTCCACGCGGGCTATCACCACCTGACCAACTGGGGTACCACGTCGGTGTTCTGCGCCATCGGCGAGATCAAGAAGCGCCCCTTCTTCAATGATGACGGCACCTTTGAAATGAAGCCCAGCATCGATCTGGGTCTGACCATCGACGAGCGCATTGCCGACGGCTATTATTACGCCAAAACCGTCCGTCTGTTGCGAACGCTGCTGGAAAATCCCCAGCTGCTGGACAAGCCGTTACAGGAAGAGGTAGATTACTGATGGAGACAATCACCGCAAAGACCCCCTGGGCTGGCTCTATGGGCAGCACGCCCATGCACCTTACCTATTTTGAAGGCTCCATGTTTGAGGCCGTGGAGGCCATTGCCGAAAAATACCCCAATTACGTTGCCTTTGACTTCATGGGCAAGCCCACCACCTACAAAAAGCTGGTGCAGGAGGTGGAAACCTGTGCCAAAGCGCTGAAAACCATCGGCGTCCGGGAGGGCGACAAGGTCACCATCGCCATGCCCAACTGCCCCCAGGCCATTTATCTGTTCTACGCCATCAATCTGGTGGGCGGCATCGCCAACATGGTGCATCCCCTGTCCGCCGAGAAGGAGATCGAGTTCTATCTCAACGAATCCGAGAGCGTCACCGCCATTACTCTCGATCAGTTCTACAATAAATTCGAGTCCGTCCGCAAGAACACCAAGGTGGTCAACATCATCATTGCCAGCATCAAGGATGCCCTGGCGCAGCCCATTAAGGCGGGCTACATGCTCACCCAGGGGCGGAAGATTGAGAAGATTCCCGATGACGCCCCGGTCATCCGGTGGAAGGAATTCAAGCGCCTGAGCCGCTGCTGCTTCTATGACTACAAGATCAGCCGCACCGCCGACGACCCCGCCGTCATTCTCTACTCCGGCGGCACCACCGGCACCACCAAGGGCATCGTCCTGACCAACAAGAACTTTAACGCGCTGGGGCAGCAGGTCATCGCCGCCAACCCCATGTTCCGTCCCGGGGACAAGATGCTGGCCGCCATGCCCATCTTCCACGGCTTCGGTCTGGGCGTGTGCATCCACACCATGCTGACCCAGGGCGGCCGGTGCATTTTGGTTCCCCGGTTCACTCCCAAGAGCTACGCAAAAGACCTGGTCAGGCAACGCTGCAACTTTATTGCGGGCGTTCCCACCCTGTATGAGGCGCTGCTCCGTCTGCCGGATATGGAGGGCGCTGACCTCAGCTGCCTGAAGGGCGTTTTCTCCGGCGGCGACTCTCTGTCCATCGAGCTGAAAAAGAAGCTGGACAAATTTCTGTACGACCACAAAGCCTCCATTCAGGTGCGGGAGGGCTACGGCACCACCGAGACCGTCACCGCCTGCTGCCTGACCCCCAGCCACATGCACAAGGAGGGCAGCATCGGTCTCCCCTTCCCCGATACCTACATTAAAATCGTCAAGCCCGGCACCGAGGAGGAGCTTCCCTACGGCGAGGAGGGCGAGATTCTTCTGGCAGGTCCCACGGTGATGAAGGAGTACATGCACCATCCGGAGGAAACCGCGAAAACCTTGCAGCACCACGCCGACGGCCTGACCTGGGTCTGCACCGGCGACCTTGGCACCATGGACAGCGAGGGCTTCGTGTATTTCCGGGGCAGAGCCAAGCGGATGATCGTCACCTCCGGCTACAATGTCTACCCCGCCCAGATCGAGAACATTCTGGACGCCCACGAATTTGTGCAGATGAGTTGCGTCATCGGCGTGCCGGATTCCTACAAAATGCAGAAGGTCAAGGCCTTCGTCAAGCTGGTTCCCGGCGTGGAAAAGAACGACGAGACCAAGCACGCCATTATGGAGTATTGCCGGAAGTACGTTGCCAAATACGCCATGCCCTACGACATCGAGTTCCGGGACGAGCTGCCCAAGACGCTGGTTGGCAAGGTAGCCTACCGGGTTCTAGAGGAGGAAGAACTGAAAAAGCTCCAGGAAGCTGCCTCTGTCAAGTAAAATTACATCCCCTGCGGCATTTTGAACTGCCGCAGGGGATGATTTTTACTTTCGTCTGACCAGCTCGAGAACCTCTCTCATTTTTCCGCAGATGGCGCTGTAGTTCTCCCGGCGGTGGGGTCTTAGGCAGGCGGAGCAATCCTTGATGCCGCTTTCCGTATACCGGAATGCGCCGCCGCATTTGTCCCCCAGGCAGTACAGCGGGCAGTAGCAGAACAGACAGCTGAAGGTCTCCGGGTCAGCGCCCTGATGGCAGGGAAAATATTCGCATTCCCGGTTCTGGAAGAAATCATAGTGGGTCTGGCGTCTCAGGTCAATCCAATAGCGCTGCTCCACCACGCCGTCCACTTCCACTTCGTTTTCCAGGACGCCGCCGTTGCGCCGGATGCTCCTGGCTGAGCCGATGTTGTCCTTGTCACAGACCATCAGCACCCGGTCGATTCCCAGCTTTTTGCATTCCTCCAACGCAAGAGCGATCATGCGGGTGGCGACGCCCCTGTGCCGCTGGGAGGGCAGCACACCGTCGCCGATGTGGCCGCCGTCCAACAGCAGCCTGTCATTCAGGCGGTGGCGGATATTCACCGCGCCAACGAAGATATCCTGCTCCGTATCCAGACAGAAGAAGGTGGAGTCCGGCACAAGCTCCTCCGTCTCCTCCCGCACGTCCAGATTGGCAAGATAATTGTCAAAATCCCGGTAGTCCAGCCGCCGGATGGCATAGGGGATAATTTTCTCCCCCGTCGCGTACCACTGGGACATCATGTCGTTCAGGTGCCGCCGGTACTTTGGTTCCAATTTTACAAGCTTTAATATCATTTTTCTTCCTCCACTCTTTTCAACGCCGGAAATCTATGGTATGATTTTTCCAAATTCCGTCCATGGGAACACAGCGGGCGGTTCTTTGGAAAATTCCACCCATTCCCCCGTCCCCGGGTGATAAAAGCCGATTTTCGCCGACCACAGGGCAAGTTCGCAGGGGTCGTTCCAAACGGCGTACTTCCGCTCCCCCACCAGCGGCATTCCCCGGCTGGAAAACTGCACCCGAATCTGATGGGTGCGCCCGGTGTGAAGCCGCACCCGCACAAGAGACATGCCGTTTGCATATTCCAGAACACGGTAGGAAAGAGCCGCCTCCTGCACGCCCTTCCCCGGGGCTTCCGCCACGAAGGTCATGCGTCTGGCCTTGTCCCGCGCCAGCAGGTCATGAAGCGTCCCTTCCGGATTCTCCGGCCTGCCGTGGACGACGGCCAGATATTCTTTGCGGAATTGGTCTTCCCGAATCTGACGGGACAGCTCCGACGCCGCGTCGGCATTTCTCGCCAGCACCATCACGCCGCTGACCACCCGGTCAAGCCTATGTACCGTGCGCACGTCGGCTTTGGGGTCACCCAGAGCTTCCCGCACCAGCCCCGGCAATCCCCCCGGCTCATCGGTGGAGAGTACCCGCGCCGGCTTGATGCAGACCAGAATATTAGCGTTCTGATACAGAATTTCCATTGCGCACCCCACAAAAGCGTTTTCTCTATCCTATCAAATATGCCCCCACTTTTCAAGGAGGAATTGCCATGAAGATCGTCATTCTCGACGGTTACGCCTTAAATCCCGGCGATTTGAGCTACGAACCTCTCCGCCAATTCGGCGAACTGACCGTTTATGACCGCACGGACACCGTGGAAGAAGCCATTGCCCGCATTGGAGACAACGAAATCGTGCTGGTGAACAAGTTTCCCGTCACCGAGCAGCTGCTGACCGCCTGCCCGGGCATCCGGCTGATCTGCGTTCAGGCGACCGGCTACAATACCGTAGACTGTGCCGCCTGCGCCCGCCGGGGCATTCCGGTGACCAACGTTCCCACCTACGGCACCGCCGCCGTGGCGCAGTTCACGTTTGCGCTGATGCTGGAGCTGTGCCACCGGGTCGGCCATCACGACGCGCTGGTACACGCAGGTCGGTGGAAAACCTGCGGTGCTTTCTGCTTCTGGGATACCCCGCAGATGGAGCTTGCCGGGAAGACGCTGGGCATTGTCGGCTTTGGGCGCATCGGTCAGGCCGTGGCGAACATCGCCCGCGCCTTCGGTATGCACGTCCTCGCCTACAGCCGCACCCGCCGTCCGGACGGGGAAGCGCTGGCACAGTACGTTGACCTGGACACCCTGCTCGCCCAGTCGGATTTTGTCTCCCTCCACTGCCCCCTCACCCCAGCGACGGTGAAGCTGGTGGGCGCCGATACTCTCGCAAAAATGAAGGATGGCGCCATCCTCATCAACACCTCCCGGGGCGGACTTGTGGACGAAGCGGCGGTGAAAGCCGCGCTGGAAAGCGGCCATCTCCGTGCCGCCGCCGTGGACGTGGTATCCGAGGAACCCATCACGGCGGACAATCCCCTTCTGACCGCCCCCAACTGCATCATCACGCCCCACATGGCCTGGGCGCCGCTGGAAAGCCGTCAGCGGCTTCTGGACTGCGTCATTGAGAACATCCGCTGCTTCCTTGAGGGAAAACCACAGAACGTGGTGAATATGTAACGCGAAGCAAAACCTCCGTATGACCAAAGTCATACGGAGGGTTTCTTGTTTTCACGCTTCCCAGCACATGGTGCAGGCCTTCCGGTTCACCGAGCCGTCCACGTAGACGGCAACGTCCGCAATCCGGCGGAAGCCGCATTTTTCGTGGGTTTTCAGAGATGGCAAGTTTCGTTTGTCCACGTGGGAATAGAGCTTCCCGCCCTCCCCAAGATACGTCTGCACCGCCTCTATCAGCCCGGCGGCATAGCCCCTTCGCCGCTGCTCCGGGTCGGTTTCCAGCGCTTCCAGCAGAAGCCCGTCCCGGTACGGCTCCAAGCGCAGGGCGCTGACGTACCGTCCGCTTTCCTCCCAGACGGCGCAAATCGCCCCCGGCGTTTTGAAAAACACCTGGCTCAGATAGCGGTAAAACTCCTCTTCCGCCAGCTGAATTTGCCGCATTTCCGGCTCCTCCGGCCAGGCTTCCCGGCCGTTTTCCCGGTTGGCGTCCGCATAAACCGCCATCAGGCTGCCAAAGTGCAGCTGAGACAGGCTCCGCGCAAGATACAGCATTTTCCTCCTTACACGGCGTACTGGCTGGTATAGAGATCGTAATAAAATCCCTTTTTCGCCAGCAGCTGCCCATGAGTCCCCTGCTCCACGATGTGGCCGTGATCCAGCACCAGAATGAGATCGGCATCCACGATGGTGCTCAAGCGGTGGGCAATGACGAAGCAGGTTCTCCCCTTCATCAGCTTATCCATGGCCTTCTGCACCAGAATTTCCGTCCGGGTATCCACGTTGGAGGTGGCCTCGTCCAGAATCAGCAGCGGGCGGCCGGCCAGCAGCGCCCGGGCGATGGTCAGCAGCTGCTTCTGGCCGCCGGAAAGATTGGTGGTATCCTCGCTGATCAGGGTGTCGTAGCCGCCCGGCATGGTGCGGATAAAGTGGTCGCAGTAGGCCTCCCGGCACGCCTGTTCGATCTCCTGCCGGGTGGCATCCGGCTTGCCGTAGGCCACATTCTGGGCAATGGAACCCCGGAACAGCCAGGTGTCCTGAAGCACCATGCCGAAATTCCGGCGCACCTCGTCCCGGGAAAGCGTCCGGATATCCTGCCCGTCCAGCAGAATTTTGCCGCCGTCCACGTCATAAAACCGCATCAGCAGGTTGACAATGGTGGTTTTTCCCGCGCCGGTGGGGCCGACGATGGCCACACGCTGGCCGGGATGGACACTGAGGTTCAGATTCTCGATCAGCGGCTCGCCCTTGCTGTAGGAAAATGCGGCGTGGTCGAAGACGACCTCACCCTGACAGGGCTGTGGAAGCACGCCCTCCGGCTGCTCCTCTTCCTCCATATCCAGCAGCCGGAACACCCGCTTGGCGCAGGCCTTGACGTGGCTCAGGTTGGCAAATCCCATGGCGATCTGCTCCAAAGGTGAGGAAAACTGCCGGGCGAACAGCACAATGGTCACCACGGTTCCCACGCCCACGCCCCGGCGGACGATCAGCCATCCGCCGATGAGATTGATGCAGATATAGGCCATGGCATTGGCAAATTTGATCAGCGGCTGCACAATGGAGCCGGTAAAATTGGCCTTGGCGGTGGCCTTGCGCAGCTGCTCGTTGACGACGGCGTGGTTCTGCGCCGTGTATTCCTCCAGATTGTAGGCCTTGGCGGTGGCAAAATTGGTGAAGCTCTCCTCCACGATCTCCGTCAGCTCTCCGGCCTTTTCAAAGCATTCATCATAGTATTTCCCGCAGACACCCGCGATTTTCGAGGATATCCACAGAGAAACCGGGGTCAGCACAATGACCAGACAGGCCAGCACGCCGTTTTCCAGGAACATGGCCACGGCGATCATGGCAATCTGAAAAGCGCCCTCCACCATCACGTCAAAAATCTGGTGAATGTAGCCGCCCATTTCGCCCACATCGTCGATCATCCGGTTCAGAATATCGCCCACCGGGGTCTGATCGACGTATTTCACCGGGAGCCGCCGGATTTTGTCGGAAATGGCAATGCGCAGGCCGTAGGTAAAATGACGGCTCACCGCCCGGTTCATCAGCTGCATATTTAAGTATCGGAACAGACTTTGCGCCGCGTACACCGCCGTCAGCAGGGTAAGACCGCTGACGAGAGCATCCCGGATGGGCGTCTGCCGGTCGCTCAGACCGAAATCGTAGAGCTTTTGAATCAGGTTTCCCAGAATTTCCGGCGCGGCAATGGCGCACAGCACCGCGAGAATCCCCAGCACCGCGCTGACCGCGACCCATCCGGCAATACCCTTCGCCTCCCGGATAATTCTCCACGTCGTCTCATCCAGCAGCTTATTCTTTTCACCCATTCAGATTCCCTCCCGTCTGGGACGCATAGATTTCCCGGTACACCCCGCACCGTTCCAGCAGCTGGGCGTGGGTGCCGCTGTCCACCAGCGCGCCGCCGTCCATGACAAAAATCACGTCGCAGTGCATGGCGGAGGTCACCCGCTGGGTGATGACCAGCTGGGTTCTGCCCGATAAACGCCGGTTCAGGGCGGCACGGAGCTTCGCCTCCGTCAGAAAGTCCAGGGCGGAAAAGCTGTCGTCAAAAATATAGATCGGCGCGTTTTTCAGCAGCGCCCGGGCAATGCTCAGTCGCTGCTTCTGTCCGCCGGACAGATTTTTGCCCGACTGGCGGATCCTGTGATCGATGCCGTCGGAAAAGGCGTTCACAAACTCCCCCGCCTGGGCGGTTTCCAACGCCTCATGAATTTCAACGTCCCCGGCTTCCAGTCTGCCCATGCGGACGTTGTCCCGGATGGTGCCGGAATAGATGGTCGCGTTTTGCAGCACGCAGCTGATATTGTCCCGCATGGTGCGGCGGCTGAGGGTCCGGGTGGGCATTCCGTCCAGACGAACCTCTCCGGCGGTGGGCATACGGAACCCCAGCAGCATCTGCACCAGGGTGCTTTTTCCCGAGCCGGTGCCGCCGATGACCGCCGCCTTCTGCCCCTTTTTCACGGAAAGGGTAATGTCCTTCAGGGCAGCCTCCGCCGCGCCGTCGTAGCGGAAGGTGACGTGGTCAAATTCGATGCTGCCGGACAGGGTGATGTCCTGCCGTCCGATGGGGTCGGCCATGCCCTCGGCGTGAAGCACCTGCCCGATGCGCCTTGCCGCCACCTCGGCCTGAGGAAAGCTGATAATGGCAAATGCGCCGGTAATGACGCCCGCGGAAACAAGGGACACGTACTGGACAATGGCGAAAATATCGCCGCCGGTCAGGCCGGTGGAGGTCTCCATCCGCCAGCCGCCCAAATACACGATCAGTACCGCCGCCAGATTCAGCAGAAACGTCGCCAGCGGGGAAATGGCGCCCATGGCCACATTGCCCCGGATGAAGCTGTCCACCATAATGCGGGTAGCCCCGGACACCCGCTCATGCTCCCGCTTTTCGGAGTTGAAGGCACGAATGACCCGGATGCCCCGCAGACGCTCCCGCATGATCTCGTTCTGCCGGTCAACGTACTTGTCGGAGATTTCCCAGATACCGTCGATTCGTTTGCCGATGATCATGACGATCGCCAGAATTACGGGAACAAAGGCCAGCATGGTCAGCGACAGCGCCACGTCCTTGCGAAGGGACAGCACCACGCCGCCCACGAACAGCACCGGAATGGTCACCACGGTGCCGGACAGCTCCGCCGCGATCCAGCTCACCACCTGCACGTCGTGGGAGCAGCGGGTCACGAGAGCCGCCGTTCCCAGCTCGCCGAATTCCTCGAAGCTCATCTGGTTGACCTTGCGGAACACGGCGGCGCGGACGTCGGCGCAGAAGGACGCCACCACGTCGTTGGAAATTTTCGCCCCCAGAATCACCGTCCCCAGTCCCACCAGCGCTACTGCCGCCATGACAGCGCAGCATCTGACGATGTAGGCAAAATCCGCCTGATAGACGCCCCGGTTGAGAATCTCGCTCATGATGGCGGGCAGCAGCAGGTCGCAGACGGTCGATACCGCCACGGCAATGGTCGCAGCGATCAGCCCCTTCCAATAGGGCTTCAGATATTGCATTATTTCTCTCATTTTTCTACCTCAAGCAATAAAACTTCATGCATGTGCGCTGCACCGTGAAAATGCGCAAATGCTGATGCATGAAGTTTTTGTGCATCATTTCCGGTTGCCCCGTAGGGGCGAGGAAATGGCACATTTCTTATTTTTCTATGCATTTGCATAGAAAAACGGCCCAGGCCGAAGCCTGCGCCGCACAAATCGCCCGTGCCGGTATTCCTACCGCACAGTCACCCCCGGAGCAAGTCTTCCGCCAAAAACGTTCCAGCCGTTCTTCAACATATTCACTTCCTCCTTTCCCATAATCGTAGGCTCATCATATCACGCCCATTACGCTTTGTCAACCAATATTCTCCAGCTTCCACAGTGGATAAGCCGGGTTTATTCACACCGTTATACACAGTTTCCACAATTTTATCCACAGGCGATATACATAACACCCGCCAAAATCCGTTATGCTCCGAAAAATGTAATGTATTTGTAACCTTTAGTTACAGTTTGGTTTGCATCCACCGTATATTCGTCGATATTCATGCAAAAGGGGGAGACTTTCCGTCTCCCCCCTATCTCATAGTGCTTCTCCCAGAATGGACTTGGTGGCGTAGGCGTTCAGGCTCATATCCGCCACATGCCCTGCCTGGTACTCGTAATACGCCTGAGCGCCGATCATGGCGCCGTTGTCCCCACACAGATGCAGCGGCGGCAGGTACACCTCCGCCCCCAGCTTTTCCGCCGCCGCAAGAATATCGGCGCGGATGCGGGAGTTGGCGGCGACGCCCCCGGCCACGGCAATTTTCCGATAGCCGGTCTGTTCCAGCGCCATCACCGCCCGGGGTACCAGCGTGTCGGACACCGCCGCGGAAAAGGCGGCGCAGAGACTGGGAATGTCCAGCGCCTCCCCTACCTGCTCGGCGTGGTGAATCAGGTTCAAAGCTGCGGTTTTCAGCCCGGAAAAGCTCATATTGTAGGGATTTTCACCGGGCTTGCTGCGGGGAAGGACGTATTTCGTCTCGTCTCCCTGCCTTGCGGCCCTGTCCAGCGCCGCGCCGCCGGGGTAAGGCATTCCCAGCACCCGGGCGACCTTGTCGAAGGATTCTCCCGCCGCGTCGTCCAGGGTCGTGCCGAGGATGTTCATGTCCGTGTAGTCCTTGACCTCCACGATCATCGTGTGGCCGCCGGACACCACCAGGCACAGAAACGGCGGTTCCAGCTCGGGATAGGCGATGTAGTTGGCGGCGATATGTCCCCGGATGTGGTGTACCGGAATCAGGGGCTTCCCCAGCGCCAGCGCCGCCGCCTTGGCAAAGTTCACCCCCACCAGCACCGCGCCGATCAGCCCGGGGGCGTAGGTCACGGCCACGGCGTCGATATCGCTTCTGGATAGACCCGTCCGCGCCAGCGCCTGATCCGCCAGACCGTAGATGGCTTCAATGTGCTTCCGGGACGCGATCTCCGGCACCACGCCGCCGTAAATGCGGTGCAGATCGACCTGAGACGCGATGCAGTCCGTCAGAACCTCCCGTCCGTCCCGGACAATGGCCACGGCGGTTTCGTCACAGGAGGACTCCACAGCTAAAATGTTCAAATTTCACACTCCTTTCTCAGGATGAGAGCGTCTTCTTTGGGATTATGATAGTAATTTCGGCGGGTTCCTGCGAGGACAAAGCCCAGCGATTCGTAGAGGGCGCGGGCAGGGTCGTTGGACGCGCGAACCTCCAGGGTCAGGCAATGGCTTCCCCGGTTTTTCAGTTCCTCCGTCAGCGCCAGAATCAGCGCTCGGGCAACGCCCTGCCGCCGGAAGTCCGGGTGGACGGCGACGTTCATCATGTCCGTCTCCTCCAGCACCGTCTGGGAACCGACGTAGCCTGCCACCGTCTCGTCGTCCAGCGCCACCAGCCAGCAGGAAAGGGGATTTTCCAGCTCGGAAGCGACGCTTTTTTCGCTCCACGGGTCGGAAAAGCAAACTTTTTCCAGCGCCGCGACCTGAGGAACGTACTCCGCCGTCATGTGCGCAATTCTCATTTTGCCTCGTACCAGCTCTTTCCGAATTTTGCCTCTGCCGTCAGCGGTACGCTGAGAGACGCCACGTTTTCCATCTCCCGGCTGACCAGCGCCGCGACCTCTTGGGCAATGCCCTCCGGGCATTCCACGATCAGCTCGTCGTGTACCTGCAAAAGGAGCTTTGCGTCAGGATATTGCTCGTTCAGGGCATTTTCCACCCGGATCATGGCAAGCTTGATTAAATCCGCCGCCGTACCCTGAATGGGCGTGTTCAAAGCAATGCGCTCCGCCCCGCTGCGGACGTTAAAATTGCTGCTTTTCAGCTCCGGGATATACCGGCGGCGGCCGTACAGCGTCTCGGTGTAGCCGATTTCCCGGGCGTCCGCCACCACCTTGTGCATGTATTTCTTCACGCCCCGGTAGTTGTTCAGATAATTGTCGATATACGCCCGGGCTTCGTAGCGGGAAACCCCGATATCCTCCGCCAGGGAGAACTCGGAAATGCCGTAGACAATGCCGAAATTGACAGCCTTGGCATGGCGGCGCTGCAAGGGGGTGACCTCCTCCACCGGCACGCCGAACACCTGGGCGGCCGTGGCCGTGTGGATGTCCACATGGTCGCAGAAGGCCTTGCGCATGGCGTCGTCACCGGCGATATGCGCCAGCACCCGCAGCTCGATCTGGCTGTAGTCCGCGTCCACCAGCACGCATCCGGGCTTGGGAATGAACATTTTCCGGATCTCCGCGCCCAGGTCCGTGCGAACCGGGATATTCTGGAGGTTCGGCTCGGTAGAAGACAGCCGTCCCGTGGCCGTTACCAGATTCTGGAAGGTGGTGTGGATCCGCCCGTCCTCCCGGATTTCCTTCATCAGGCCGTCGGCGTAGGTGGATTTCAGCTTGGTCAGCATCCGGTAATCCATAATGGCCGGAATGATGGGGTGTTTGTTTTTCAGCTTTTCCAGAACCTCCGCATTGGTGGAATAGCCGGTTTTCGTCTTTTTCACCGGGGGAAGCCCCAGCTTTTCAAACAGCAGCTCCCCCAGCTGGCGGGTGGAATTGATGTTGAATTCCCCGCCGGAATAGGAGAAGATCAGCGTCTCGCAGTCGGCAATTCGCCGGGAAAGCATGTCGCCGAACTGCCGCAGCTGCTCCCGGTCGATGCAGATGCCCCGGTTTTCCATGCGGTAAAGCACCCGGCACAGGGGAAACTCAATTTCCCGGTAAAGCCTGTCCATGCCGTTCTTTTCCAGCTCCCCGGCAAGCACCGGGCGCAGGTGCCACACGGCTTCGGCACAGGCCGCCGCGTCGGCGTCCTCCACGCTCAGCCCCAGATAGTTGGTCGCGAGCTTGGAGACGGTATAGTCCGAGGACGAGGGGTTCAGGTCATAGGCCGCCAGCGCCGTGTCAAAGACGCATTCCCCCGCCTGTATTCCCAGCTCGTCCAGCCGGTGCATGGCCGCTTTGCTGTCGTGGAAAACCAGTTTTTTCCCGGCAAGAGACAGCTGCCCCATTTGGGCTTCCATAGGCGTCAGGGCGCAGACGCCCTCCGCCCAGGCAAGACCCACACTGCCGTCCCCCGCAAGGTACACGGCGCAGCTTTCCACATCGCCGGGCATATCCTCCCGCCGGGGAAGGGACTGCACCTTCCGCTCCGGCTTGGGAGCGTCTGCCGCCGCACCCCGCAGGCCGTATTTGTCGATCAGCCGCACAAATTCCAGTTTCTGGAACAGCTGGTACAGCTCCGACCGGTTATAGGGCTGAACAATGGCGTCCTTCGGCGCAAAATCGATGGGGGCTTCCGGCCGGATGGTGGCCAGGTCGAAGGAAAGATAGGCGTTTTCCTTCCCCGCTTCCAGCTTCTCCCGAAGCTTGGGGCGGATGGAGGGGTCGTCCAGATGGGCGTAGACCCCGTCCAGGCTGCCAAATTTTTCCAGCAGCTCCTTGGCGGTCTTGGGGCCGACGCCCGCCACCCCCGGGATATTGTCGGAGGAATCCCCCATGAGGGCTTTCAGGTCGATGAGCTTTTTCGGCTCAAAGCCGTATTCCTCCCGGAATTTTTCTTCGTCGAACAGCGTGGTCGTGGTCTGCCCCGGCTTGGAAATCACCAGCTTGACGTGGACATTTTCGTCGATCAGCTGGAGGGAATCCCGGTCGCCGGTGACGATCACACACTCCCAGTCCTGCCGGGAGCAGATTTTGCCCACGGTGCCGATGACGTCATCGGCTTCCCAGCCCTGACACTCATAGATGGGAATGTTCATCGCCCGCAGGACGTCCTTCATAATGGGCATCTGCTGCACCAGTTCCTCGGGCATGGCATGACGGGTGGCCTTGTAGCCGTCGTATTTTAAGTGCCGGAAGGTGGGGCCGTGGAGGTCAAAGGCCACGCACACCGCCTCGGGCTGCTCCTCCTTCTCCATCCGTTCCAGAATGTTGAGGAAGCCGTAAATGGCGTGGGTGTACAGCCCGTCCCGGGTGGTCAGGGGCTTGACGCCGAAATAGGCGCGATTAATGACGCTGTTGCCGTCCAGAATCAGCAGCTTCATACTTTTCTCCATTTCGCGCCCTGGGGCGTGTCGATGATCTCAATGCCCTTCGCTTTCAGCTCGTCCCGGATGCGATCCGCTTCGGCGAAGTTCTTCGCCTTCTTTGCCTCGGTTCTGGCGGCGACCAGCGCGTCGATTTCCGGATCGGCGGATGCCTGCTCCTCCTGCGCCTGCTTCTCCCGCAGTGCCTCGGCGGCGGACAGCAGGTTCAGGGACAGCACCCGGTCAAAGTCGGCAATGGCCGCCAGCTTGGTGGCGTCGTTGCACTTGGCCTTCAGCACATCGTACAGGGCGGTGACGGCCACGGAGGTATTCAGGTCGCCGTTCAGCGCGCCCACAAAGCGCTCCTTCAGCTTGCCGAAAGCGTCGGCGTCCACCTCGCCGTCATCCTTGAGGGCGGCGATCTTGGCAATCAGCTTGTCGTAGGCCGCGACGGCGTTGTCCAGATTTTCCCAGCTGAATACCAGATTCCGGCGGTAATGGCTTTGCAGGCAGAACAGCCGGTAGGCCATGGGGTCGTAGCCCTTCTGCTCCAGCAGGCTCACGGTGAGAAATTCCCCTTTTGATTTGCTCATTTTGCCGTTGTCCGTATTCAGGTGGTGGACATGGAACCAGTAATTGCACCACTTATGACCCAGGTAGCTTTCGGACTGGGCAATCTCGTTGGTGTGGTGGGGGAAGGCGTTGTCAATGCCGCCGGCATGGATGTCCAGATACTCCCCCAGATGCTTGATGGAGATGCAGGAGCATTCGATGTGCCAGCCGGGATAACCCACGCCCCAGGGAGAGTCCCATTTCAGCGCCTGATCCTCAAACTTGCTCTTGGTGAACCAGAGGACGAAGTCGTTTTTGTTCTTCTTGTTGGTGTCCTCTTCTACGCCCTCCCGGACGCCCACCGCGAGATTCTCCTCGTCGTGGTCGTTGAAGACGTAATACTGCTTTAAGGTGGAGGTGTCAAAGTACACGTTGCCCCCGGCGAGATAGGCGCAGCCCTTATCAAGAAGGGTCTGCACCATGTGGATATACTCGCTGATGCAGTTGGTGGCAGGCTCCACCACGTCGGGACGCTTGATGTTCAGCTTGTCGCAGTCGGCAAAAAAGGCGTCGGTGTAGTATTTCGCGATCTCCATGACGGTCTTGTGCTCCCGCCGGGCGCCCTTGAGCATCTTATCCTCGCCGGTGTCGGCGTCGGAGGCCAGATGGCCGACGTCGGTGATGTTCATGACCCGCTTGACGTTGTAGCCTAGGTACCGCAGGGACTTTTCCAGCACATCCTCCATGATATAGGTGCGCAGGTTGCCGATGTGGGCATAATGGTACACCGTAGGGCCGCAGGTGTACATTTTCACCAGATTGGGGTCGTTGGGAACGAACAGCTCCTTTTTATGGGTCAGGGAATTGTACAGATACATGTTTCTTTCCTCCGTTTATTATAATGTAGCGCATGTCGGCGTTTTTATACTGTCGCAAAAAGAAAACGCCCCCTGCACCTGCGTACAAGAGGCGGGCAAAGCTCGCGGTTCCACTCTCATTTATCCCTTTTTGCTGACGCTTTCGCTCCCGGACGCACTTTCCCGCGAACGGCACCGCCCGGGCTTTCAGCCGCCGACCCGGACTCTCTTATGGTGCGAAGCACGGTACTCTTTCCGTTCATCGCGATATTGAATTCCCGTGTATTTTACCATTGAACAGGCACGATTGTCAAGCCTTAGCAGGAAATTTACCGATTTCATTTTCCCCTTTTTCCCTGCAAAGCCGTGGAAAACGCTGGAAATCACATTAAGAAATTCTTATCCTATTGACACTTCCCCCCTTTCCCGCTATAATATGTTAGAGAAATGAGACGAAAGTGAGGTTACGCCATGAATTTCTCCAACGCTTGCAGGCTTAAAAAAGGTTTGAGCCTGATTCTGATCGTACTTATGGTAGTCGGTATGTTCTCCGGCTGTAAGAAAAACAACTCCGAGACCGAGTCGAACACGACACCCTCCCTCAATCTGAATATGTCGGACACCTCCGCTCCCACCCAGGAGACGGTTCCTCCCACCACCACGGAGCCTATCGTGTATAACGAGAATATGGGCACCGTCACCAACCAGATCAGTGTCCGCGTCATCCCCAGCAAGGACGCCAACGTCACCGGCACCCTGGACGCCGGTACCGTGGTGGAGATTCTCCGTCAGGAGACCATTGCCGAGATCACCTGGGGCATGATCAGCACCCCCGTCAGCGGCTGGATCTGCATGGATTACGTGAAGATGTACTCTTCTCAGAACGGCTCCGTCAACAGTGAGACCGATCCCGATGCCTCTCAGCCCACCACCCCCGCGGAGACGACCAACAGCGGCACCACCGGCGGCAACAACACCCAGAACATCAAGGGCGTCATCAGCGCCAGCAATCTGAACGTCCGGGATGAGGCCAACAAGGCCGGCAAGATCGTCGGCTCCTATTCCAAGGGCGACGTGGTCACCATTCTGGAGACCAAGGACGGCTGGGGTCGCACCTCCAAGGGCTGGATCAAGATGGAGTACGTCAACACCACCGGCACTACCACCGGCGGCAACACCACGACGACCACCACCGGCAACAATAACAACACCGCCGGCAACGGCAGCACCACCACCGTGGCCAAGGGCATCGTCAACACCCAGGAGCTGAACATCCGCAGCTCCGCCGGTACCGACGGCGACCGGGTCGGCAGCCTGAAATACGGCGACCGGGTGGAGATTCTGGAAAAGAGCGGCGATTGGGGTCGTATCTCCAAGGGCTGGATCTCCCTGAACTACGTCTATCAGGACGGCACCACCGGCGCCAAGTCCGCCAAGGGCATCGTCACCACCGACGGTCTGCGCATCCGCAGCGGCCCCGGCACCACCTATGAATCCGTCGGCTCCTACAACAGCGGCGACCGGGTCAAGGTTCTGGAGCAGTTCACCTACGGCGACACCACCTGGGGCTGCACCGACAAGGGCTGGATCTCCATGGGCTACGTCTATCAGGACGGCACCGATGTGGGCAAGACCGTGGAAGGCATCGTCACCACCGACGAGCTGAACGTCCGCAGCGGCCCCGGCACGGGCTACGATTCCGTGGGCAAGCTGTATACGGACGAGGTCATCAAGATCTTCTACCAGGTCACCGTGGGCGAAACCACCTGGGGCTGCACCAACCAGGGCTGGGTCTCTCTGAAGTACGTCAGCCTGGAAGGCTAAAAATTGATATAATACCGGGACTTTCAGCAGAAAGTCCCGGTATTTTTCCCGCAGAATATCCCACATGATCGGTATTTGCTTGGTGCGTACGTTCAACTTGCTCAATTTTTCCGGATTGTAACTATTTTTTTATTGCAAAATCACGGAACATGTGCTACAATTCGTCCTGTGAGGAGGGCGTCCGCGCGGAACGCGCTGACCCCGCTGAAATACATTTAACTGGAGGAACAATGATGAAAAAGGTTTTTGCACTGCTTTTGGTTCTGAGCATGGTCTTCGCGCTGTGCGCCTGCGGTAAGGACACCGCTCCTGAGACCACCGCCGCCGCTCCCAAGACCGAGACCGAAGCCGCCCCGGCAACCGAGGCCGCTCCCGCCGAGAAGGCTCCCGAGGACTACACCGGCAAGCTGGTCGTCTACTCTCCCCATGATGCCGATCCTCTGAACGCGGGCGTCGCCCAGTTCGAGGCCAAGTACCCCAACATCGATGTGGAAGTCATCGCTGCCGGTACCGGCGAGCTGTGCCAGCGTATCGTCGCTGAGGCCGCCAATCCCCAGGGCGACGTGCTGTGGGGCGGCGGAGCCGACACTCTGGCCGCTTACAACGACTACTTCCAGCCCTATGTCTGCGCCAACGACGAGTTCATCGGCGATGCCTACAAGGATCCCGACGGCTACTGGATCGGCGAGTCCCCCCTGCCCATGGTCTTCATCTACAACAAGACCATGCTGGACGAGGCCGACGTCCCCACCACCTGGGAAGGCCTGTGCAACGAGAACCTGAAGGGCAAGATCGCGTACTGCTCTCCCTCCAAGTCCGGCTCCGCCTACACCCAGCTTTGCACCATGCTGTTCAGCCAGCCCACCATCGAGGAAGGCTGGGAGCTGGTTGGTAAGTTCATCGCCAATCTGGACGGCAAGCTGCAGGATTCCTCCGGCAACTGCCACAAGCTGGTTGCTTCCGGTGAGTACGCTCTGGGCGTGACCATCGAGAAGTCCGCCGTTCTGTACGCCGACAATCCCGACATCGGCTTTGTCTACCCCGAGAAGAACTCCGCCGTTCCCGACGGTGTTGCCCTAATTAAGGACTGCCCCAACGAGGAGAACGCCAAGCTGTTCATCGACTTCGTCACCAGCGCCGAGTGCCAGACCGCTCAGAACGCCGACTGGGCCCGCCGCCCCGTCCGTTCCGACATCGCCCCCAAGGGTCTGTGCTCCCTGGACGACTGCCACGTGGGCAACTACGACTTCAGCTACGCTGCCTCCAACCGTGACGCCATCAAGGAGCAGTTCAACGACCTGGTCGCAGGTTAATTTTCCCTTATCCTTTACTGCGGGAGGCACCCTCCAGGGTGCCTCCTTGCGGTGTATCGCCCACGGCTGAAAACTGTGCCGGATGCTCCGGCATACTTTTGAACCGCGCGCAACATATCTACACATACGGGAGGACACCACATGAGCAATCGAGTCATTATTCAGAACGCCGTAAAGCGCTACGGCGATTTCACCGCGCTGAACGGCGTTTCACTGGACATTCAGGAGGGCGAATTCTTTACCCTTCTCGGCCCCTCCGGCTGCGGCAAAACCACGCTTCTGCGGATGATCGCCGGCTTTAACTCCATCGAAGGCGGCGACTTCTACTTTGGCGAAAAACGGATCAACGACGTTCCCGCCCACAAACGCGACATCGGCATGGTTTTCCAGAACTACGCCATCTTCCCCCACCTGACCGTCCGGGAGAACGTGGCCTACGGCCTCAAGGCACGGAAGACGCCCGCCAAGGAGATCAAGCCCAAGGTGGACGAGGCGCTGGAGCTGGTGCAGATCTCCCATCTGGCAGACCGGAAGCCCAACGAGCTGTCCGGCGGTCAGCAGCAGCGCGTCGCTCTGGCCAGAGCCTTCGTCATCGAGCCAAGCGTTCTGCTGATGGACGAACCCCTGAGTAATCTGGACGCCAAGCTGAGAGTGCAGATGCGCTCCGTCATCAAGAAGCTTCAGCGGCGCCTCGGCATCACCACCATCTACGTCACCCACGATCAGGAGGAAGCCCTGGCCATTTCCGACCGGATTGCCGTCATGAAGGACGGCCACATCATGCAGATCGGCACGCCCCGGGAAATCTATGCCAAGCCCCAGAACCCCTTCGTCGCGGGCTTCATCGGCGTGAGCAACTTCCTGGACTGCGAAGTGAACGCCCCCCAGGCGGGCAACGCCGCCGTGAGCATCAAGGGTGAGCTGGACATCACCGTCCCCGTCTCCCGCGCCTATGTGGGAAGCGGCAAGATTTCCGCCCGTCCCGAGCAGCTTTTCTTCTCCGAAAGCGGTATGCCCGGCACCATCCTGTTCTCCACCTTCCTGGGCGATTTCATCGAGTACGAGGTGCAGCTGAACGACGGCCAGAACCTGATCGTCAACGAATACACCAAGGACACCACCGAAATCCACAGCGACGGCGAGAAGGTTCACCTGAGCTTTGACCCCATGCGCATCAGTCTGTACGACAAGAGCGAGGAGGTGCTGAGCCTGTGAACAAACGGCTGAATTCCCACTGGAAACCGGATTTCTGGTTCTTCACAAAGCTGTTCGTGATCCTGGCAATGTGCCTGTTCATTGTCTACCCCTTCTATACCATCATCACGAAGAGTGTGTTTTCCAGCAAGGTAGAGGGCGTGACGCTGTATAACTTCAAGCGCTTTTTCACAAAGCCCTACTACTATCAGACCCTGCTGCGCTCCATGGTCGTGTGCTTCTCCACGGTACTGACCACGACGCTGGTTGGCGTTCCCATCGCCTATCTGATTACCCGCTACAACATTCCGGGCAAGAAGATTCTGCACATTTTCATCATCATGAGCCTGATGAGTCCTCCCTTCATCGGCGCTTATTCCTGGATCATTCTGCTGGGTCGTAACGGTCTGGTGGCCCGGGCGCTGGCGAATATCGGCATGACCGCACCTACAATTTACGGTCGCGGCGGCATCATCTTCGTATTTACCCTGCACCTGTTCCCCTACATCTATCTGTACACCTCCGGCGCCATGAACAGCATTGACAGCTCCTTGGAGGAAGCCTCCGAGAATCTGGGCATGAATAAGCTTATGCGCATCTGGACGGTGACGCTGCCCGTCATCCTGCCCTCCATTCTGGCAGGCTGCATCATGGTGTTCATGACGTGTCTGGCCGACTTCGGCACCCCCATGCTGCTGGGCGAGGGCTACACCGTTCTGCCGGTTCTCGTGTATAACGAGTACATGTCCGAAAGCGCCACCGACCCCTACATGGCCTCGGCGCTGTCCGTTATCATCGTGTTCTGTTCCCTGGTCATGCTGAGCTTCCAGAAGCTGGTGGTGGACAAGCGGAATTATACCATGAGTTCTCTCCGGCCGCCCCAGGAGACCGAGCTTCACGGCTTCAAGCGGTTCCTCGCTTCCCTGCCCATCTACATCGTGGTGGGTCTGGCATTCCTGCCCCAGATCGTGGTGGTGTGCCAGTCCTTCATTGAGCGCAGCTTCTCCGGCGTCATCAAGGGCGTCAACCTGAACAACTACCGCACCATCATGTCCCGTCTTGGCCGGAACATCCGCAACACCTATGTGTTCTCCATCGCGGCCATTGTGTTCATCATCTTCATCGGCATTCTGGTGTCCTACGTTCTCGTCCGGAAGAAGGGCAAGGTCGCCAGCCTGATCGATACGCTGATCATGTTCCCCTATGTTATCCCCGGCTCTGTTCTGGGCATCGGCCTGATCGTGGCGTTCAACCGCAAGCCTGTCGTCCTGGTCGGCACCGCCGCCATTATGATCATCTCCTACGTCATCCGCAAGCTCCCCTACACCGTCCGGTCGGGCAGCGCGTTCCTGTATCAGATGGATCCGTTCATTGAGGAAGCGTCCATCAACCTGGGCGTGTCGCCTATGAAGACCTTCTTCACGGTCACGGCGCGGATGATGCTGCCAGGCATTATGTCCGGCGCGGTTCTCAGCTGGATTACCTGCATCAACGAGCTGAGCAGCTCCATCATGCTCTATTCCGGCAAGACGTCCACCATCGCCGTTGCCATTTATCAGGAGGTCGTCCGTATGAGCGACGGCACCGCCGCAGCCCTGGCCACCATCCTGACCCTGACGACCATCATTTCCCTGGTCATCGTGTTCCGGGCTACCAAGGGAAAGGTGAAAATCGTCTGATGATCAAAAACATCATTTTCGACATGGGCAACGTTCTGCTCCGCTTTGACAAGGACTACTTCCTCGACGCCGTGGGCGTTCAGGGCGCGGACAGAAAGCTGCTGATGAACAACGTCTATCTCTCGCTGGAGTGGGCACGGATGGATCGCGGCTCCATGACGGAGGCCGAGGCGGCCGAAAGCATGTGCCGCCGTCTTCCCCAGCGGCTTCACGAAGCAGCGCATCTGCTGGTTGACCGGTGGGATCGTCCCATCCTCCCCATTGCCGGCATGGAACAGCTGGTGAGCGACCTGAAAAAGGCGGGATACGGCGTGTATCTTCTCTCCAACGCCAGCTGCCGTCAGCACGAATACTGGCCGCGGGTTCCCGGAAGTCAGTATTTTGACGGGACGCTTATTTCCGCCGACGTCAAGCAGATCAAGCCCTGCGCGGAAATCTACGATACTCTGTACAAGACGTTCCGTCTTGTTCCCCGGGAATGTCTGTTTATCGACGATTCCGCCCAGAACATCGAAGGCGCGGAGCGCACCGGTATGCCGGGCATCGTCTTCCACGGCGACGCAGAAGAGCTGCGCCGGGAGATGCAGGCTTTCGGCGTGCAGATTCCGTGAACATGAAAGAACGGCTCCGGGAAATTTCCCGGAGCCTTTTCCGTTCCAACATGCTATGTAACAGGATACGCCCCTTGGCTCTCCCTCTGGGAGAGCTGTCACCGCAGGTGACTGAGAGGGCTTTCCGCCCTTGTTTCCCCTCTCCGTCTTCGCTTTCGCTCAGACACCTCTCCCATAGGGAGAGGCAAGGGGCTGTACCGATACGCTCCATGAGCCGTTTTTTGTGCTATTTGGTATATAAAATCCGCCCGATACCATTGGCATCGGGTGGATTTTCAACTTCTCAAAGACTTTGGAACGACCAGCAATCAGTCCTTCTTCGCCTTGTCGGCCTTCTTCGCGGCCTTGGCCTTTGCCTTGGCTTCCTGCGCCTTCTTGGCCTCTGCCTTGGCGTTCTCAGCAGCGGTCTCGTTGGAGGAGATCGCCCACTTCTCCAGCTCGATGCGTACCTGGTCGGCGCTGGTCTCGATGACGATGCGGCTCTCCTTCACATCCACAACGACACCCACAATGCCGCCGATGGTGATGATCTTGTCGCCCTTCTTCACGGCGCCGCGCATCTGCTCGGCCTCTTTTTTCTTCTTGTTCTCGGGACGGATCAGCATGAAGTAGAAAATGGCAATCATCAGCACCAGCATGATGACGGTGCTGCCCATGCCGGCAGAGATTGTTCCAGTCAAAACATTCATTGGGAAAACTCCTTTTGTATTATTTCCAGCTTATTATACCATTATTTGCGCAAATTGCAAGGGGGATTTAGATTCTTCTTCCCAGTTTTTCCGAATACTCCCGGCGGAAGTCTTCAAAACGCCCCTCGTCCAGCGCCTGACGGATCTTTTCCATCAGCTTGTTGTAAAAATACAGGTTGTGCACGACGGACAGGCGCATGGCCAGCATTTCCTCCGCCACGAACAGATGGCGGATATAGGCGCGGGAATAGCGGCGGCAGACCGGGCAGTCGCAATGGGGGTCGATGGGGCTGTCGTCGGTGATATACTTGGCGTTTTTCAGGTTGATGGCGCCTTCCCAGGTAAACAGCCGGGCATGACGGGCATTCCGCGCCGGCATGACGCAGTCAAAGAAATCCACGCCCCGGGCGACCGCCTCGATGATGTTGCTGGGCGTTCCCACGCCCATGAGGTAGCGGGTCTTGTTCACCGGCATGTGTTCCTCCACGGCCTCGATGATGTCGTACATCTCCTGGGTGGTCTCCCCCACCGCAAGGCCGCCGATGGCGTAGCCCGGGAGGTCAAGCTCGGCAATGTGCTTCATGTGATCCACCCGGATGTCCGTATACGTGCCGCCCTGATTGATGCCCCAGAGCATCTGCCGGGGGTTCACCGTGTCCGGCAGGGCGTTCAGGCGGGCATTTTCCGCCTTGCAGCGCACCAGCCAGCGGTAGGTTCTGTCCACGCTTTTCTGAACATAGTCCCGGGGCGAGGGATTCTCGATGCACTCGTCGAAGGCCATGCACATATCACTGCCCAGATTGGACTGAATCTGCATACTCTCCTCCGGCCCCATGAAAATCTTGTGGCCGTCAATGTGGGAGGCAAAATACACGCCCTCCTCCTTGATTTTCCGCAGAGAGGACAGGCTGAACACCTGGAATCCGCCGGAATCCGTCAGAATGGGGCCGTCCCAGGTCATGAATTTGTGCAGTCCCCCCATCTGGCGCACCACCGTGTCCGTGGGGCGCAGATGCAGATGGTAGGTGTTGGACAGCTCCACCTGGCACCCGATGTCCTTCAGATCCTTGGCGCTCAGCGCGCCCTTGATGGCGCCCTGGGTGCCGACATTCATGAACACCGGCGTCTGGACGGTGCCGTGGGCGCAGGTAAATTCTCCCCGGCGGGCTTTGCCCTCGGTTTTTTTCAGTTCAAACATGGCTGCTTCTCCTTGTCGGTATGTTTCATTGGATTGTACAGAACGTACAGCTTCCCCGGCTCGTCAACGCCCCGCGCAGTGGACGTAACCACCTTTTTCAGGAACCGGAAACCGCTCTTTTCCACCACCCGGCGGGAGCGGTCATTGCAGTCAAAATGGCCGCAGGTCAGGTAGTCAAAGGACAGCTCTCGGAAGCAGTAGTCGATCACGGCCTTGACCGCTTCCGGCATCAGTCCCCTGCCCCAATAATCCCTGCTGAGAACGTAGCCGATCTCACGTCCCTGCAATTCTTCCGGCAGTCCCGCGTCCCGGGGTTCCAGGCCCAGCGAGCCGATCACCTTACCGTTTTCCTTCCATTCCAGGGCAAAGGTCTTTTTTCCGCTGATAAAAGAATCCAGAATCCGCCGGGACTCCTCCACGGATTTGTGGTGATTCCACCCGGCCATCTCGCCAACGCCTTCCACGCGGGCATATTCATAAAAATCCGCCAAATCCGTCTCCCGCCAGGCGCGCAGGATAAGGCGCTCGGTTTCGATTCGGACAGCAGTCACATCAACCGGTGCATTCATATTCGTTCCTCACATAATCCATTTCTGAAAGTGTGCTACCATTCTACCCCTTCTTTCCCATGGTGTCAACACATTCAAGCGTGATTTACGTCGGCGCGACCTGCCCCGTCCGCTTCTGCTCCAATTCGGCTCTGAGAATAATGCCGAGGGTCAGACAGTAGTCCGGGTCTTTCAGGTCGCTTCCCAACATCGCGGTAATATGCGCCAGCCTGTCAAGCAACGTGGAGCGGTGCAGAAACAGCGCCGACGCGGTTTTCGTGACGGACAGGTTGTTGTCCAGATACACCCACAGGGTATGCAGATACGACACCTGGGAATTGTCGTCATGCTCCTTCAGCCGTTTCAGCCCCTCCGTGTAATACACCCAGGTCGGCCGTCCGGCCAGAGCGCCGCTGAGCAGCTGGGGAAGCAAATAGTCCTGGAAGCGAAATACGGTGCCGCCCTGATGCAGCCCGTTTTGCAGCGCGGCGGAGGCCTGAAACCAGGCATGATTCGCATCGTAAAGGTTGGAAAACGGCGAAGAAACGCCGCAGACAACCCCCAGCTTGTCCAGCACCGGGCGAAGCGCGTCCAGCGATTCCCCTTTCGTCTGGTCGGGGGAAAGAAAGGCGGCGACGGAATCCAGAAACTCAAAGGCAATGGCTCCCGGATGCCGTTCCTCCAGCGCGGCGGAGAGATACGCCCCGGGAAGGTAGGTGCTGCCGGACTTTGGGGTCAGCTTCACGCAGACCCAATCGTGCTTCCCACTTTCCACGCTGAGGGCACGGCGGTACTCAAAATCAATGCTCTGCCCGGAAATGACACTGCGCAGCGCCCGCCGCGCGGCGGTGCGGGTGCCGGCCAGAACGGGATTCTGCTGAACCGCCTGCCGCAGAAGCTTGGAAAAGAAAAGCGCCAGCGTCTTATCCGAATCCCGGAACTCCCGGGAGCCTTCAAAAACCGTCAGGCAGCCCAGGTATTCCTCCTGGTCGAAAATATTCACGGAAAGGGTGCGCTTGCCTTGCAAATCCAAAAGAAGCGGCTCCCGGACGTGGGTGGACATATCATGCAGGGACAGGAAGGTCGCCATTTTCTCCACGTCGAAGGACTGGGTATCCAGCTGCAATCCCAGCTTGTTTCGCAGATAATCTTCCTCCGTAACGCCAAGATACCGGAAATCGGAACCAATCAGCAGCATGGGATTTTCAAAAATTCCCCTGCTGGCCTCCAGCATCTGCGGGAGATTCCCGCCGTGGCGCAGGATTGTCCAGAGCTGATCTTCCCAGCTGTCGTACCGGTTGAAAATTTCCTGCACCAGATTGAACACCCGGAAAATATCCCAGTTTCCCTCCACCAGAATGACGCTGCACCGGTCATAATAGGCGCTGAGGTTCCAGTGCTGCCCCAGACAGATCAGGCACACATTTTCCCCCAGCTTCGGACTTTGGGGCAGATGATCGGCAGAGCATACGTACACCCGGTTCTTCTCAAAGGATTGGGAACGATCCAGATAGAATTCCGGCCGGTTCAGGGTAAGCGCGCTGCCCCTTTTGCCCCGCTGGGTGACCGTTGTCAGCTTTTCTTTCAGACGCCAATAGAGAATATCCACGCACAGTTTCATGCCTTCCGCCCTCCTGAATTCTTTTGAAAATATTATAATTTCTCCTCGTACAGCTGTCAAGGTATCTCCCATACATTTTGTATGGGAGATACCTGCTTTATAGGAAAAATTCACAAATACTGCACCTATAAATTGTATGGTTTGCAGGAATACAAAATGTATGGCCGTGCCCGCCCAAAATCCGGCCTTTTGTAGAATATCCGGCTGAGCGCTTTTCTATTATAATGAATCCACAGCAATACAGGATAGGAGGAACACCATGCTGAAAGAAAAACTGGATTCCAGAAAATGCTTCGCCACCGCCTGGGGCAAGCTCATCACGGAGGGGGAAGCCTACCGGCAGCTGAATCGTCAGATCGCCGCCATGACGGCTAACCTCTTTCAGGTCATGCGGATTTTCGAGCCAAGTTGGGAAAAACGCACCGCCGCCATCTGCGACATTGCCAATATGATGAATATGGCCGTTGCGGGAACACCGGAGGAACAGAAGGACTACGTCAACGCTTCGCTCTATGAAGCCTTCAACATCCCGGAGCTGTGTGAAAAGTCCAGCTGGCTGGGCGGCATCACCGGCGACTCCGGCGACGAGTGGGAGAACATGGCGGGGCGCGTCGTGCAGTTCACCCGGAACCGGGTGGAAAAGGAGCTGGATACCTGCCCCTGGGACATCGTGGGCAGCGAGCTTTGCAACATGACCACCAGTATGTTCACCGCCAACTTTGACCTTGCGTCCTCCAACGGCACGGAGAATGAAGTAGCGCTGAATATGTGTCAGGCCCGGGGCTGCGGCAATAAGCACTGCCGCGTGGTCGCGGAGCGCCGGGACGTCTACAACCTGCCCAAGCAGGACTGGCTGGAGCATATGCAGCAGCCAGTGGACCCCATTCACGACACGCCCCGGGAACGCATGGTCAAGGAAGGTCAGTGCCTGCGCAACGGTCAGTACACCCAGAATTTCGGCGAGGAAACGTCGCTGGAAAAGGCGTACCACTGGGTCGCGCAGATGGGCTGGGTCTGGTCGATCCAATTCCCCATGATGGCCATTAAGGACATGGCTCCCGACGAGGACGAGTTCCTGCGGGTATTCCACATCGTTTTCGCCACAGCGGGCAAGAACCAGTTCATCGACCCCTTCGCCAAAGAAGGACTGCGCAGCTTCCTGGGCGTCCCCCACGAGATGGACGAAAATGACGGGCGCATTCTGGGCGGCTACATCCGCTATATGCTGGACGTGCAGCAGGTGCCCTATGAGATGGTGCGCTGGACGAAGGACGAGACCTGGATCAAGGTCAAGAGTGAAGATTTCACCGCCCGCTACGAAATGGCGCCCCTGGACGAGCTGGTGGACGCCTACGAAGCCCAGTGGAACGGCGCTGCCAAGACGCTGGTCAGCCCCGAGTGGTCCTGCGTAATTGAAGACCGGGACGAGGAAGATATGTACATTAAGGTCATCCGCAAGGAAGACCTGCGGATGCTGTAAGGAGGTGCCGGAATATGCTGTTTAAGGAAGATGCTGTTGCCCGCGCCGACGCCATGGCCATCCGCAAGGGCGTAGGCTTTTACCGCTGGACCCACGATCTGGTGGAGGTCACGGGCAAGGACGCGCTGGAAGTCCTGCAAAAAATCTACATCAGCGACATTTCCAAGGTCGCCGTCGGCCGCTCGAAATATACCGCTTCTCTGGATGAAAACGGCGAGATCATCGACGACGTGATCGTCATGCACATGGCCGAGGGCTTATATTGGGTCTCCGACCTCTATGGCCCCCGGTTGCTCCCCTGGATTGAAAAGCACAAAGGCGACGCGGACATTCAGGCGAAGATCATCACCTACGACTGGGATATGTACGCCGTACAGGGCCCCGACAGCCTCAAGGCCATGAACGCCATGCTGGATAAGCCGGTGGACGACCTCAAGCGGTTCGGCATCTGCGCGCGCAAGCTGGGAGATATCCCCGTCTACATCCACCGTTCCGGCTTCACCGGCGAAAACGGCTATGAAATCTACTCCGCCTTCGACAAGAGCGCAGAAGTTCACGATCTGGCGCTGAAAGCAGTGGAATCCGCGGGTGGCCGAGAGCTTCAAACTCTGGAAGTCTACGTCCGCTCCGTCCCCATGGAGAAGGGCTTCCCCCTCAAGCAGGATTTCAAGCACCTGAGTCCCTACGAGTGCGGCCTTGGCTGGGCAGTCGCCGCCGACAAGGAATTTATCGGCAAGGAAGCGGCGCTGGCGCGGAAAGAACATCCCAAATACCGGATGGTCGGTCTGGAATTCTCCCGGGAATCCACCGAGGATATCTCCATCTGGGAGCGGGTGTACTGGTACGGCGTGGAGGTCGGTCGCTGCGCTCAGACCATCTATGGCTATACGGTAGAGAAAAACATCGGCTTTGCCACTGTCCGTGCGGACGTACCCGACGGCGCGGAACTGACCGTTGGCTGCAACGATTCCCCGGCTGTCGTGGTCGGCAAGGTTTTCTGCTGAGGAGGAAATTATGGGAAGATTGGAAAATAAAGTCTGCATCGTGACCGGCGCGTCCGCCGGTATCGGCCGCGCCACGGCGAAGCTGTTCTGCCGGGAGGGGGCGAAGGTCGTGGCAGTCGCCCGCCGTGAGGGACGTCTGAAAGAATTGGCTGAGGAATGCAAGGACGCTCCTGGCGAGCTTGTCTGGTACGCAGGCGACGTGGGCGACCCGGCAGCCGCCGTTGGCATGGTGAAAAAGGCGGTAGAGACGTTCGGGCGCCTGGACGTTGCCGTCAACTGCGCGGGCGTCATGGACGACAATACGGCGATCGCGGATATGTCGGACGAAATGCTGGAAAAGACGTTCCGCATCAACACCTTCGGCCTGATGTACGGCCTGCGGGAAGAATGCAGACAGTATCTGACCCAGGGCGACGGCGGCGTGATCGTCAACGTCTGCTCCGTCGGCGCGACGCACCAGACCGCAGGCGCAGCCTACTGCGCCAGCAAGGGCGCCGTTCTCGCGGCGACAAAGAACACGGCGTTCATGTACATGGAGGAAGGCATCCGCTGCAATGCCCTCTCCCCCGGCGGCGTTGTGACCGACATTCCTCTGGTCATGCCGGCAGCCGACGAGTTTGGCTTTGGCAGAACCAGCAAGCTGCTGGACTTCTCCGGCGAGCTTGCCATGCCGGAAGACCTGGCGGACGCGATCCTGTTCCTGGCCAGCGACCAGTCCCGCTACGTCAACGGCGAAGAGATCAAGTGCGACGGTGGCTGGACGTGCTTCTGAGAATATAATTGTCACAGGCGGCACCGGATGGTGCCGCCTGTGTAATGTCAAGAAAAGAAAGCGGCTTCCAAATTCGGAAGCCGCTTCCACATGTCAAGGGATCATTCAATTGCCTGAAGTTCCTTGTCCAGTTCCTCCAGATGGGGCTGCAGGTATGCGGACTGGGGGAAGGAAGCCAGCTTGCGCAGGGTCAGGCCGCCGACCAGCTTCATCTGCGGGTTCTTGGACGCGCCCGGGCAGAACTTGTCCAGAATTTCCGCTGCCGCCGGGTTTTTCAGAATGTCCTTTACTTTGCTGTCAAGGGAAAATGCCATGATAGTTACCTCCTGTTTGTTGATTTGTAGTAATATTATACAAAACAGCGCACAGAAATGGTAGCCTGCAAAGTGCAGGATTTACAATCGCCCCACCCCGTCAATCTGCCGGGTATACCATAGGTTGGCCTGCTCTCATTCCCTTATAGTCCCTTAATCAACCCTCCCTGCCGTTTTCATACGATTTCTCGATAGAATGGTTAACACCATTTTACCCTGCGAGTTCTTCGCAGGCCGCCGGTGGCGGCGAGAAATGTATGGACTTACGTTTTTTGCGGCTACGCCGCTGGCTGCTGAAACAGCAGCCGAATAAAACGGTTTTTAACCGTTTTATTGAAAACTAGTATCAGTTGCAAATGATAAATGGATTGGTGTGCTGCAAAACTCATTTTTTCTCCAAAAAGTAACGGCAACCGGCCTAAAAGGCCGGTTGCCATTTATGCGTAAAAAGCTTATGCTATACAATACACATAGCATCCCCGAAGGAAAAGAACCGATATCTCTGCTTCACCGCTTCTTCATAGGCGTTCAGCACATGCTCGCGCCCTGCAAATGCGGACACCAGCATGACGAGGGTGCTTTCCGGGAGATGGAAATTGGTGATCAGACCGTCCATGGCCTTGAAGGTATACCCCGGGTAAATGAAAATATCCGTCCATTTGGACTTGGCCTCGAAGGTGCCGTCGTCGTTTACCAGGGATTCCAGGGTGCGGCAGGAGGTCGTGCCTACGCAGATGATGCGCCCGCCGCTTCGCTTCGTCCCGTTCAGCATTTTTGCGGTTTCGGCATTCATCATGCACAGCTCGGAGTGCATGTGATGTTCGGTCACCTCCTCCGCCTTTACCGGGCGGAAGGTGCCAAGACCCACGTGAAGGGTCACAAAGGCTTCGTTTACACCCTTTTCCCGGATTTTCTCCAACAATTCTTTGGTGAAATGCAGCCCCGCCGTGGGTGCGGCGGCGGAGCCGACCTCCTTAGAATAGACGGTCTGATACCGCTCCTGATCCTGAAGCTCCTCCTTGATGTAGGGCGGCAGGGGCATTTTCCCCAGGCGTTCCAGCACTTCCAGGAAAATTCCCTCGTACTTAAATTCCACCACCCGGTTGCCGTCCTCCTGCACCTCCCGGACAACGGCGGTCAGCTCGCCGTCTCCGAAGATGACCTCATTGCCGGCCTGCATTTTCCGGCCGGGCTTGCACAGGCACTCCCAGCACTTGTTGCCCAAGTCCCGCAGAAGCAGCACCTCAACCACGCCGCCGGTAGGGCGATGCCCCATGAGCCGGGCGGGCAGCACCCGGGAATCGTTCATCACCAGACAGTCGCCGGGGTTCAGATAGTCGATGACGTCGTAAAAATGCTTATGCTGAATCTCTCCGGTTTCCCGGTTCAGCACCATCAGCCGGGAGCCGTCCCGCCGCTCCAAGGGCGTCTGGGCGATCAGCTCTTCCGGCAGATCATACCAAAAATCATGTGTTTTCATGGTTTTCCTCCCTATTCTCTGTGCCCACAGTATAGCCCATTTTTTCCCGTTTTGCAACAGACAAAATACATTCCCCCGGCATAGACTGGCGTGGAGGTATCAGCCTATGAAACAACCATTCTTTACCGGAGCCTGTACGGCACTCGTCACCCCGTTTCTTGGGGGAAAGGTCAACTATCCCATGATGGAGCAGCTTCTGCGGCGGCAGATCGACGCGGGCATCGAAGCCGTGGTGATCTGCGGCACCACCGGAGAGTCCGCCACCCTGTCCGACTGTGAAAAGCTGGAGCTGTTCCGTCGGGCGAAGGCATACGCCGGGGACAGCTGTTTCATCATCGCCGGAACCGGGTCAAACTGCACGGAGCACGCGGCTGCCCTGAGCCGTGCGGCGGAGGGCGCGGGAGCGGACGCGCTGCTCGTGGTCACCCCCTACTACAACAAGGCCACGCCGGAGGGTCTGCTTGCCCACTACAGCGCCGTCGCCGGAGCGGTACATATCCCGGTCATCGCCTACAACGTTCCCTCCCGTACCGGCGTTGATATTCCCGTGGAGGTCTACGACCGGTTGTCCCGCATTCCCAATCTGGCAGGCGTCAAGGAAGCGTCCTCCAGCATCTCCAAAATCGGCAAGCTCTGCGCCGTCTGCCCGGATTTCCCCGTCTGGAGCGGCAACGACGACCAGGCGGTGGCGGTGATGTCCCTGGGCGGGCAGGGCGTCATTTCGGTTCTGTCCAACGTCGCCCCCGTGGAGACCCAGGCCATGGCCCAGGCGGCGCTGGCGGGCGATTTTGACACCGCCGCCGCATTGCAGGCGGAGCTGCTGCCCCTGATTGAGCTGCTGTTCTGCGAGGTCAACCCCATTCCCGTAAAAGCCGCCATGCAGCTCATCGGCTATGACTGCGGAGGATGCCGTCTTCCGCTGACCCCCATGAGCAGCGAAAATATGGAAAAGCTGAAAAAGTACCTGCTGTAAACGAAAAACGCCGCCCTTTTAGTGGGTAGCCACAAAGCATTGTGGAGCGTATCGATACAGATACGCTCCACTTCTCGTGCTAAATGCGGGTACAGCCT